>ERZ772955.1654-NODE-1654-length-13371-cov-4.362496_pt1 | contig 13371 bp, 6 predicted proteins | sample MGYA00511133_ERZ772955 | MGnify/ENA primary metagenome ERZ772955 (study PRJEB29015, sample SAMEA2737914) | human oral metagenome | biome: human oral; feature: human-associated habitat; material: dental | place: China | collected 2149 ... | reverse complement strand
CTTTTTATGCCGACCTGTTCTTAATGGCCAGCCGCCTTCAGGCGGCTGTGTGTTGAAACATTTTAACCAAGGAAAGTGAAGATGAGCATTGAACCAGCCGCCTTCAGGCGGCTGTGTGTTGAAACCCTGCACCGGGAACGCCCGTATAAAGATACCCAGCCGCCTTCAGGCGGCTGTGTGTTGAAACGGGACTGTTTGGCTTTAAATCCGGACGAGGCACACCAGCCGCCTTCAGGCGGCTGTGTGTTGAAACTCGACCTCCTGTCGCTTCACGCTAACCAGCGAGCCCAGCCGCCTTCAGGCGGCTGTGTGTTGAAACAAATCACCGTCTGAAAGCGCCCGCACGGTACAGCCCCCAGCCGCCTTCAGGCGGCTGTGTGTTGAAACCTCCCAGCGGTCCCACAAGTCCATGCGGTCGGGCCCCAGCCGCCTTCAGGCGGCTGTGTGTTGAAACGGTCTGCATCTCTCAACTGTCTTGCCAGTTGCAACCAGCCGCCTTCAGGCGGCTGTGTGTTGAAACCCATCCATACCCAAACCGCCCTCGCTCACATCGTCCCAGCCGCCTTCAGGCGGCTGTGTGTTGAAACTCGTTATATTCAGGGTATCCCGTGCCTTTGACAACCAGCCGCCTTCAGGCGGCTGTGTGTTGAAACTTTTGATGATTTTGACCGTCTGCAATCAAACAGCACCAGCCGCCTTCAGGCGGCTGTGTGTTGAAACATAATGCCGTCAATCACGCCGGCAAAAAACGCCCCCAGCCGCCTTCAGGCGGCTGTGTGTTGAAACTTAAAAGAATGGCCTGCTAGAAACTGTCTTGTACCCAGCCGCCTTCAGGCGGCTGTGTGTTGAAACTGTTTTTAGCGACGTTCCTTGTGTGCTATAACAAGTACCCCAGCCGCCTTCAGGCGGCTGTGTGTTGAAACTGTAGTCGCTACCGCTTTTAACTAAACAATCACCCCCAGCCGCCTTCAGGCGGCTGTGTGTTGAAACCACCCTATATCGCGGAGGAAATTAACCATCTTTCCCAGCCGCCTTCAGGCGGCTGTGTGTTGAAACCTGTCCGCCTGCCACGTGGCGAACGCCCCCGGACCCAGCCGCCTTCAGGCGGCTGTGTGTTGAAACCTCCTGATTTTATCTGTATCGGTTTGGTACCTGTACCCCAGCCGCCTTCAGGCGGCTGTGTGTTGAAACTTTGCGTTTTCTATCTGCTTCATACTTGACGTCAACCAGCCGCCTTCAGGCGGCTGTGTGTTGAAACTTTTTTATTACCCAACACCCCCGATTAATTGATGCCAGCCGCCTTCAGGCGGCTGTGTGTTGAAACTTGGGTCAGACGTTTTCTTGGATGGGTTAATAGGACCCAGCCGCCTTCAGGCGGCTGTGTGTTGAAACCGTAGCAGATTCTGCCTACTTGATAACCCATGTCGCCAGCCGCCTTCAGGCGGCTGTGTGTTGAAACGACGGCGGCTAGGGATAGTCAGCGTGAAAAAAACCCCAGCCGCCTTCAGGCGGCTGTGTGTTGAAACGAGGAAATTGTGAAGCCGATGTACGGTGAATACGGCCCAGCCGCCTTCAGGCGGCTGTGTGTTGAAACATTTTTCAGTCAAAAAAAGCGTGGATAAGGTCGTCCCCAGCCGCCTTCAGGCGGCTGTGTGTTGAAACGCGTGAAAGTGTATTAATTCGAAGGTCAATATTAACCCAGCCGCCTTCAGGCGGCTGTGTGTTGAAACGAAAGTAACAGGCAAAGGATTGGTATCCGATACACCAGCCGCCTTCAGGCGGCTGTGTGTTGAAACTTTAATAAGTTGAAAGCTATCACGGCAAGTTTGCCCCAGCCGCCTTCAGGCGGCTGTGTGTTGAAACTCCATTGAAAAAATCATGTGCCACGTCAACCCTCCAGCCGCCTTCAGGCGGCTGTGTGTTGAAACGGATATTCCCCCGTCGCCTGATAAATGCCGTTGCTGCCAGCCGCCTTCAGGCGGCTGTGTGTTGAAACTGTTTTGGTCGTTTTTCCATTTTGACCAATACTCCCAGCCGCCTTCAGGCGGCTGTGTGTTGAAACTCGTCAATCCATCACCCTTCCTATTAGGATGAGCCCAGCCGCCTTCAGGCGGCTGTGTGTTGAAACTTGACCGTATGAGCATGGGAGAGCATAGCGGATTACCAGCCGCCTTCAGGCGGCTGTGTGTTGAAACATCATCATTCTTTTGATGTAGTCCGCGCGAACATCCAGCCGCCTTCAGGCGGCTGTGTGTTGAAACGTTTTAGACGTGTTTTTAGTAATATCTACCATGACCCAGCCGCCTTCAGGCGGCTGTGTGTTGAAACCTTAAAGACCGTGATAACGTAGTCTTGAGCAGTTCCCAGCCGCCTTCAGGCGGCTGTGTGTTGAAACGGCATAAATCTCAAAATCACCATTCTCATTCACAGTGCCCAGCCGCCTTCAGGCGGCTGTGTGTTGAAACGCGGATTCATGCTTTTAAGGGTTACGCGGTAGGACCCCAGCCGCCTTCAGGCGGCTGTGTGTTGAAACTAGGTTTTTTAAGGATATTCGAAATGATTGGGGCCCCAGCCGCCTTCAGGCGGCTGTGTGTTGAAACTCTGAACCAACAAACCAGTCTTTACCTTGCTTTCGACCCAGCCGCCTTCAGGCGGCTGTGTGTTGAAACATATTCCTAAAATCTTTTATGCAATATAAAACAACCCAGCCGCCTTCAGGCGGCTGTGTGTTGAAACTTGCAACATTTGGCTGTCGCGTTTGAAGTTGGAGCCCAGCCGCCTTCAGGCGGCTGTGTGTTGAAACGATATAGAATTTGCCTTTTTCGATTGCAATTTTAGCCCAGCCGCCTTCAGGCGGCTGTGTGTTGAAACGCCACGTGGCAGGGGTTGGGGCAAAAAAACCGCCCAGCCGCCTTCAGGCGGCTGTGTGTTGAAACGTTGGTTTGGTCGATGTGTTCGATTTTGGTGTCCCAGCCGCCTTCAGGCGGCTGTGTGTTGAAACTGATTTCGGCTAACCCTAAAAACAACAACCCACCCCAGCCGCCTTCAGGCGGCTGTGTGTTGAAACTGTAGCCCTATAAATTTTTACTCCTGTCTCAACCCCAGCCGCCTTCAGGCGGCTGTGTGTTGAAACTTGGCTGATGGTTTCAGGCTCTTCCGGCTTCTCTCCAGCCGCCTTCAGGCGGCTGTGTGTTGAAACTATGTGAACCGCAAAGTACGCAGCTTCCTGCGCCGCCAGCCGCCTTCAGGCGGCTGTGTGTTGAAACTAAACGTGCCTAACGTTGCAAACCTTTTGCCCGCCCCAGCCGCCTTCAGGCGGCTGTGTGTTGAAACTTTTGTCATCTCAAAAAATAAAAAAGTCTGAAAACCCAGCCGCCTTCAGGCGGCTGTGTGTTGAAACTATTCACGCGCATCGGCACGCGCCTGATGCGCGAACCCAGCCGCCTTCAGGCGGCTGTGTGTTGAAACAAGTATTTTTTAACCTCTTTTAACGTTGGTAATGCCAGCCGCCTTCAGGCGGCTGTGTGTTGAAACAACCACACAAACGCAGGCGGTATGACCGTCAACATCCCAGCCGCCTTCAGGCGGCTGTGTGTTGAAACAATAGCTGCACGCCTATTAATGAGGCGTAAACCATCCAGCCGCCTTCAGGCGGCTGTGTGTTGAAACACCTCCATAATCACCGCGCCGGCATAGGTAGCGTCCCCAGCCGCCTTCAGGCGGCTGTGTGTTGAAACCGGCAAGGCATTTAGCCGTCCCAAAGTGCCGCCCCCAGCCGCCTTCAGGCGGCTGTGTGTTGAAACTCGCGTATCCAGTCCCACACCCCGGCAATATAGCCCCCAGCCGCCTTCAGGCGGCTGTGTGTTGAAACAGAAATCCTCGCTTGTCGGTCAGGCTGATGCTGATACCCCAGCCGCCTTCAGGCGGCTGTGTGTTGAAACAGTCCTTAGTCCTTATCGAAAAATGAGGAATTGCGCCAGCCGCCTTCAGGCGGCTGTGTGTTGAAACTGCAAGCATTGGTTAATGAAAAAGCTCGACACCATCCAGCCGCCTTCAGGCGGCTGTGTGTTGAAACAACAGGATTGAATACTGTAGCTCAACAAGCTGCACCCAGCCGCCTTCAGGCGGCTGTGTGTTGAAACGGCTAATGGTTTTGCTGCACAAGCAGGTGAAAAATCCCAGCCGCCTTCAGGCGGCTGTGTGTTGAAACGTGTGTTTCGAGTTCGGCGACATAATCAGGCACTTCCAGCCGCCTTCAGGCGGCTGTGTGTTGAAACTTCCGGGTCAGTTCTGGGGTGGTGCATTTCCGATACCCAGCCGCCTTCAGGCGGCTGTGTGTTGAAACCGCAAGGTGATGTGTCCGTTTGAAGGTCGACGGCCAGCCGCCTTCAGGCGGCTGTGTGTTGAAACTTGCGCCCACTAAGGAGGTGGCAGATAACAGCTTCCCAGCCGCCTTCAGGCGGCTGTGTGTTGAAACGACTTACGGCAGACAGTCTGCTATCGGCATTTGCCCAGCCGCCTTCAGGCGGCTGTGTGTTGAAACATCAATGCCCGAAACCATATTGTCGACAGCGTTGTTCCCAGCCGCCTTCAGGCGGCTGTGTGTTGAAACAAAACCTGTAGCTTCTTTTGCTACTTCGGCCTGTGCCCCAGCCGCCTTCAGGCGGCTGTGTGTTGAAACTATTTAAAGATAATTGTATAAACCGATTTCAGCCCCCAGCCGCCTTCAGGCGGCTGTGTGTTGAAACCCGCGCCCTCGAATGCCTTCCAGTCCATTATGGACCCAGCCGCCTTCAGGCGGCTGTGTGTTGAAACAGCTGCAAAATACCTTTGTTAGCCAATGAGCTTGCCAGCCGCCTTCAGGCGGCTGTGTGTTGAAACAATTTATTAATATATTAACATTAAGCCGTTTGCGCCAGCCGCCTTCAGGCGGCTGTGTGTTGAAACTAATACTGCTTCTGCTGAATTTCAAAAAGATTTAAGCCAGCCGCCTTCAGGCGGCTGTGTGTTGAAACATGCGCCAGTTTGTAAACCTCAAGCATTAAGGCATCCAGCCGCCTTCAGGCGGCTGTGTGTTGAAACTGGTAACCAGTGGCAAGCAAGGTTTTAACGGCAAACCCAGCCGCCTTCAGGCGGCTGTGTGTTGAAACAACATTTTCACAACGAATTTTAAAATGCTCAATCGCCCCAGCCGCCTTCAGGCGGCTGTGTGTTGAAACAACAAAGTAGGCGTTATAATACACACATTGGTTAAGCCAGCCGCCTTCAGGCGGCTGTGTGTTGAAACATTACCTCTTTTGCAAAAATTTTGCCTTGTTGTACCAGCCGCCTTCAGGCGGCTGTGTGTTGAAACGTCAATAATGATTAAGTCAATGTGTCCAAACAAACCCAGCCGCCTTCAGGCGGCTGTGTGTTGAAACGAAGAAGCCGTAAAAGCAGGTATTGAAGAAATCGCCAGCCGCCTTCAGGCGGCTGTGTGTTGAAACGATTTTAATATGCATGATAAGTTGTAGCTGGGCGGCCAGCCGCCTTCAGGCGGCTGTGTGTTGAAACAACCAAAACTGCAAAAACCCGTGCAACCCGTGCAACCCCAGCCGCCTTCAGGCGGCTGTGTGTTGAAACAATAAACAAGTAGCAGGCTTAGCCATTGAGTTACCCAGCCGCCTTCAGGCGGCTGTGTGTTGAAACAAATATTACGTTTTTGATTACTGGACACACCCAGCCAGCCGCCTTCAGGCGGCTGTGTGTTGAAACAAGATACTGCTCTTCCAACTGCAAAAGCTCTTCCACCCAGCCGCCTTCAGGCGGCTGTGTGTTGAAACTGCACCATCTACATCGGACGCGGCTGTTGTTGACCCCAGCCGCCTTCAGGCGGCTGTGTGTTGAAACGCGTATGAAGAACATGGCCGCGAGCCTGAAAGGTCCCAGCCGCCTTCAGGCGGCTGTGTGTTGAAACCAAACACAGGCCAGTGGCAATGCCAGTATCACCCCCAGCCGCCTTCAGGCGGCTGTGTGTTGAAACAAGGCGGCAACCCTGCTGCCGGTATTTTGCCAACCCAGCCGCCTTCAGGCGGCTGTGTGTTGAAACATTCGCGGCGTATGTGAAACCACTGGAACAAGCCACCAGCCGCCTTCAGGCGGCTGTGTGTTGAAACGGGCGGCGTATGTGAAACCACTGGAACAAGCCAAGCCCCAGCCGCCTTCAGGCGGCTGTGTGTTGAAACATAAAAATCAGTAATGACTTTGCGATATTTTGACCAGCCGCCTTCAGGCGGCTGTGTGTTGAAACTTGCGCAGGCGGTGCTTGCAAAATCTAATCCTTCCCAGCCGCCTTCAGGCGGCTGTGTGTTGAAACATCAGGTTTTACACGTCGACAATAGCCATGATATAACCCAGCCGCCTTCAGGCGGCTGTGTGTTGAAACTAAGGCTGTCCGCTACAACCTTGTCGCCGCGAGCCCCAGCCGCCTTCAGGCGGCTGTGTGTTGAAACATGTATGCAATTTAGGCATTGTATTCATGTATGCCAGCCGCCTTCAGGCGGCTGTGTGTTGAAACTAAAAACCATCATTGCAGATACGAAATAAGACAACCCAGCCGCCTTCAGGCGGCTGTGTGTTGAAACTATTCCCCGCCGCCGTGCCGTTTGAAACGCAAAAGCCAGCCGCCTTCAGGCGGCTGTGTGTTGAAACAAAAATCCTCTATTTAATAAATTTCAAAGACCTACCAGCCGCCTTCAGGCGGCTGTGTGTTGAAACAAATCTCGACCCCCCCTGTTAGATAGGGGGGGGGCCAGCCGCCTTCAGGCGGCTGTGTGTTGAAACTTTATGCCTGCTGATAAACGGCATGGCATATTGCCCAGCCGCCTTCAGGCGGCTGTGTGTTGAAACCCGTGTATCTGTAGTCTAGTGATTTCCGCGCCAAACCCCAGCCGCCTTCAGGCGGCTGTGTGTTGAAACAGCCATTCGTGCATGTCTTCCCAGCTATGTCCCTCCCAGCCGCCTTCAGGCGGCTGTGTGTTGAAACCCCCAATCAAACAGGGATTTGCCACCCTCTGCCCCCAGCCGCCTTCAGGCGGCTGTGTGTTGAAACTTATTTTCAGACGGCCTACCGACAGAATTTTGCCCCAGCCGCCTTCAGGCGGCTGTGTGTTGAAACATCAACCGAAAGATAACGCTTGAATACAAGGTAGCCCAGCCGCCTTCAGGCGGCTGTGTGTTGAAACACGATAGATTTGCATTTGCATCCACTCCTGTATCAGCCAGCCGCCTTCAGGCGGCTGTGTGTTGAAACACCCACTCCCGCCATGCCGCGTTTTGATTTTCCAACCAGCCGCCTTCAGGCGGCTGTGTGTTGAAACTTTGATACGTCTATCCCTAAGTAGTACATTGTTCCCAGCCGCCTTCAGGCGGCTGTGTGTTGAAACAGGCTTTTCTTCAGTTTCCAATTTCTCGTTGGAACCAGCCGCCTTCAGGCGGCTGTGTGTTGAAACTGCGATACGGGGCTGGTAGTCTTCTTCTGTCAGACCCAGCCGCCTTCAGGCGGCTGTGTGTTGAAACATTAGAAGCTCCTGTTCTCAATCCAGTTTTATCTCCCCAGCCGCCTTCAGGCGGCTGTGTGTTGAAACCCGAAATAGTGCAACAACTATTTGTAACATATTTTACCAGCCGCCTTCAGGCGGCTGTGTGTTGAAACGAGATACCCCTCCATCGCCTCTTTTTGATGGTGCCAGCCGCCTTCAGGCGGCTGTGTGTTGAAACGCCACGTGGCAGGGGGTGGGGTAAAAAACCACCCCCCAGCCGCCTTCAGGCGGCTGTGTGTTGAAACCGCTCAACTTGGCAATCAAGCCCGCGCGTTTTCCCAGCCGCCTTCAGGCGGCTGTGTGTTGAAACCTCGAATAATGGCAACATCGCTCGCATACTCAAACCAGCCGCCTTCAGGCGGCTGTGTGTTGAAACCATCGAACGAATCGCCGACCGTCGCTATCATGTAACCCAGCCGCCTTCAGGCGGCTGTGTGTTGAAACTGAAAGCTCCTGTACGCCGCTGCCAAAGACGTTGCCAGCCGCCTTCAGGCGGCTGTGTGTTGAAACAATTTCGATGATTCGGACGGGCGTTTTATCCAGCCCCCAGCCGCCTTCAGGCGGCTGTGTGTTGAAACGTCATCGAGCCGACCGAGCAGGAATTGGCCTAAACCAGCCGCCTTCAGGCGGCTGTGTGTTGAAACATATTTCTTACCTCGTCATTTTTTTCCTGCTTTACGCCAGCCGCCTTCAGGCGGCTGTGTGTTGAAACGATATTGCAGGACGACGCATACTGGATACCGCACCAGCCGCCTTCAGGCGGCTGTGTGTTGAAACAAGCCGGTGGTGTCGGCGGCGAAGTTGGAAATGTCCAGCCGCCTTCAGGCGGCTGTGTGTTGAAACCAGTTCGGGCGGGACGACCAACAGGCTTGGCTTACCCCAGCCGCCTTCAGGCGGCTGTGTGTTGAAACGTCGCCCCGCCGCGAAATGCGACGCCCGAAGAACCAGCCGCCTTCAGGCGGCTGTGTGTTGAAACAGGTGTTTCCGATGGTAACTGATTTCCCGTTTCCCAGCCGCCTTCAGGCGGCTGTGTGTTGAAACTTCTGCTGAAATATTATATTTTTTCACTATTTCAACCAGCCGCCTTCAGGCGGCTGTGTGTTGAAACGACAATCACAATATGCGCCCGAAGTCTGAAACAGTCGCCAGCCGCCTTCAGGCGGCTGTGTGTTGAAACCAGATTTGTTGGAAACACTGAAAAAAATAGATTCCCCCAGCCGCCTTCAGGCGGCTGTGTGTTGAAACTCTGCCCAATCATGCGCCATTTCGCGGCGCGCCTCCCAGCCGCCTTCAGGCGGCTGTGTGTTGAAACAGTTTGAGAAACTTTGGCGAAGCCGTTGAAAGAACCAGCCGCCTTCAGGCGGCTGTGTGTTGAAACCGTCTGTTTGAAAAAGCCCATTTTCGATGCACCGCCAGCCGCCTTCAGGCGGCTGTGTGTTGAAACAGTCGCCCAGATGTTGGTCCGATGACTGAAAAACCCAGCCGCCTTCAGGCGGCTGTGTGTTGAAACAATCAGGATTCCACGCTCTTTTAATTTCGCCCTTCCAGCCGCCTTCAGGCGGCTGTGTGTTGAAACTTTGGATACCCAGCCTTGTTCGCGGGCGTAATTGAACCAGCCGCCTTCAGGCGGCTGTGTGTTGAAACAGAAATAATCTGATCCGATTTGGCTTTCTCGATACCAGCCGCCTTCAGGCGGCTGTGTGTTGAAACCCATGCTTCGCCGGCTTCTTTGGCGATTCGAGGCCCAGCCGCCTTCAGGCGGCTGTGTGTTGAAACTACCGTTATCGATTGCGCCCATTCCGCGATGAAACAGCCGCCTTCAGGCGGCTGTGTGTTGAAACCAAAATTGGGTCTTTCATGATTTGTCCGCTTTCCCAGCCGCCTTCAGGCGGCTGTGTGTTGAAACATTTTGTTGTCTCATATAATTTCCGCTTGTGCCAACCAGCCGCCTTCAGGCGGCTGTGTGTTGAAACCCTTTCCTTTTGTTGCGGTATCGGTAGAGGAAGCCAGCCGCCTTCAGGCGGCTGTGTGTTGAAGCCAGGACACCCGAATTGCAGATGTACGGTTATCCCCCAGCCGCCTTCAGGCGGCTGTGTGTTGAAACAAACAGAGCGTGGCCGCCGCGCCGTTTTTCGGGCCCAGCCGCCTTCGGGCGGCTGTGTGTTGAAACGCCTTCTGGAATAGGCAGGTTAGGAATAATTTTCCAGCCGCCTTCAGGCGGCTGTGTGCTGAAACTCTAGTAACTACGAACTCTATGACGACCTATTCCGTCAGCCGCCTTTGGGTGGCTGTATGTTCAAATATCGTCCAAGCAGGCTACTCTTCTTCGGTGCGCAGGAAATTGCCTGCCAAACGGGACAGCTTCATGACTTAGGGAAACATTCAGAAGCCTTTAACCGCCAATTACACGGCGGACTGTCAGTTGATCATGCTACTGTTGGAGCCAAAATTGCAAAAACGCTTGCGTTAGAGTGGAGGTCAAAGTATAACCTGTTGTTATCTTACTTAGGCTAGATAACTTTAATTAATGAATTAAAAGGAAAAAATAATGGAAAATAAACAAACCAATTCAACCATCAAATCTCGTGCGGCGGTGGCATTTGCACCAAATCAACCCTTACAAATTGTGGAAATCGATGTAGAAATGCCACGCAAAGGCGAGGTGTTAATTCGTAACACGCACACGGGCGTGTGCCATACAGATGCATTTACGTTATCAGGAAGCGATCCTGAAGGCGTATTTCCTGTGGTGCTTGGGCATGAAGGTGCGGGTGTGGTTGTTGCTGTGGGCGAAGGTGTGTCAAGCGTAAAACCGGGTGATCACGTCATTCCTCTTTACACCGCTGAATGTGGCGAATGTGAGTTTTGCCGTTCAGGCAAAACCAACTTATGCGTTGCGGTACGTGAGACGCAAGGTAAAGGCTTAATGCCGGACGGCACGACGCGTTTTTCTTATCAAGGTCAGCTGATCTATCACTATATGGGCTGTTCGACTTTCAGCGAATATTCTGTTGTTGCGGAAGTTTCACTGGCGAAAATCAACCCGGAAGCCAACCACGAACAAGTATGTTTGCTCGGCTGCGGCGTTACCACAGGTATTGGCGCGGTACATAATACGGCAAAAGTGCAAGAAGGCGACTCTGTTGCCGTGTTTGGCTTGGGGGCGATTGGTTTGGCTGTGGTGCAAGGTGCGCGTCAAGCCAAAGCGGGTCGCATTATCGCCATTGATACCAATCCCGCAAAATTCGAGTTGGCAAAACATTTTGGTGCAACTGACTGTTTGAACCCGAACGATTACGATAAACCGATCAAAGATGTGTTGTTAGACATCAATAAATGGGGTATTGACCATACCTTTGAATGTATCGGCAATGTAAACGTAATGCGCCAGGCATTAGAAAGTGCACACCGTGGTTGGGGACAATCCATTATCATCGGCGTAGCAGGTGCAGGACAAGAAATTTCAACTCGTCCGTTCCAGTTGGTCACTGGTCGTGTTTGGAAAGGCACGGCATTTGGTGGTGTGAAAGGTCGCTCTGAACTTCCGAAAATGGTGGAAGATTCAATGAAAGGCGACATCGAGTTAGAACCATTTGTGACTCACACAATGACACTTGATCAAATCAATGAAGCCTTTGATTTAATGCACGAAGGTAAATCGATCCGCGCTGTTATTCATTACTAAGGTACGCGATGAAACTGATTGAACAACATCAAATTTTTGGTGGTTTGCAACAAGTTTGGGCACACCATGCCCAAACGCTTCAATGCGAAATGAAATTTGCTGTCTATTTGCCGGATAATCAGGAGAATCGATCGCTTGGTGTGATTTATTGGCTTTCCGGCTTGACGTGTACGGAACAAAATTTCATTACCAAATCAGGCTTTCAACGTTATGCGGCAGAACATCAAGTGATTGTGGTTGCTCCTGATACCAGTCCTCGCGGAGAGCAAGTGCCAAACGATGATGCTTACGATTTAGGGCAGGGTGCGGGCTTTTATCTTAATGCGACCGAGCAGCCTTGGGCGACGAATTATCAAATGTATGATTATATTTTGAATGAGTTGCCTGGTCTGATTGAGGAAAATTTTCCTACCAACGGTAAACGTTCCATTATGGGACATTCTATGGGCGGACACGGCGCATTGGTATTGGCACTGCGAAACCGAGAACGTTATCAAAGTGTTTCTGCCTTTTCGCCCATTTTGTCGCCCAGTCTCGTGCCTTGGGGGGAGAAAGCCTTTTCTGCTTATTTAGGAAAAGATCGTGAAAAATGGCAGCAATATGATGCCGGCTCGCTCATTCAACAAGGCTATAAAGTGCAAGGTATGCGCATTGATCAGGGCTTAGAAGATGAGTTTTTGCCAACACAATTGCGTACCGAAGATTTTATTGAAACCTGTCGTGCGGCAAATCAGCCGATCAATGTGCGCTTCCATAAAGGCTACGATCATAGCTATTACTTCATCGCCAGTTTTATTGGTGAGCATATTGCCTATCATGCGGCATTTTTGAAGTAAACCAAGGAAGTGATTCGTCGTGAATCGATCAAACGTTGGTATGAACGTTAATTTTTTATGTTAACGAAAATAAAAGGTATCAGATTGATGCCTTTTATTTTTATAAATAATAATAAAAGTATTATTAAAATGATCTACTTCCTGGAATCAGTATGAGGAGGCCTTTGCAAAACCTCCTTGCCCACTCTATTTAAATATCTCCCCATTCCAATCCGAATCGCTGTAAATATTTCCTCAATCGGTCGCTGTCATTGACTTTTGCCCTTTCTGTTCGGGAGACGTTGAACAATGCACGGCCGGCGGCGGCCATATTGGAATGTTTGCGGCATTCGTCGATGACGTGTTGCAGTTGTAGCTTGTCGAATAAATCCAATGTATCCCAATCGACTTTATCGGGATAGTCTTGTGCTTTTTCAGACGGCCTTTTATGTAGGAGGCCGTCTGAAAAGGGTTCTTCCGACCATAGCCATTTGAGGCGTTCGATTTCAGCTTGGACTTGTTCTACCTGTATCCTGCCTTGTGGCGCGAGTGTGGCCAGGCGCATGATGCTGGCGGCGAGGTCGCGGAAGTTGCCGCGCCATGGTGCTTGGTTGGAGTGGGCAAAGTCAAGGTAGGCGGCTAGGGCTTCTTTGTTGAAGCGGGTGGTTCGGCCGAGTTCTTGCGAGGCTAGGGCGAGCTGGTGTTCGACGTTGGGCTCGATGTCTTCGCGACGGTTGGCGAGTGCGGGCAGTGGGTAATTCCAGATGTTGATGCGGGCGAACAGGTCTTCACAGAAGCGTCCGGCACGGATTTCGTGGCGCAGGTCGCGGTTGGTGCCGGCGATGAGCTGGAAGTCGCTTTTAACTTCGCTGTCGCTGCCGACAGGATAAAAGTGTTTTTCTTCAATGGCTTTGAGCAACATGGCTTGCTCGTCTAAGCCTAATTCTCCGATTTCGTCTAAAAACAATACGCCGCCGTCGGCAGTTTTCAGATAGCCTTCACGTTTTTCTGCGGCGCCGGTAAAGGCGCCTTTTTTGTGGCCGAACAGGGCAGATGCTGCGCCGTCGCCGCGAAGAGTGGCGCAGTTTACATCGACAAATGTGCCTTTAATCAGATGGCGCGCTTTTTTCAATTCAAAAATCCTGCGTGCCAGCATGGATTTGAGACCTTTGCAAAATTCCCCCCAAATCCCCTAAATTCCCACCCAAGACATTTAGGGGATTTCTCATGAGCACTTTCTTCCAGCAAACCGCACAAGCCATGATTGCCAAACACATCGACCGCTTCCCAC
>ERZ772955.1653-NODE-1653-length-13371-cov-25.110318_pt1 | contig 13371 bp, 12 predicted proteins | sample MGYA00511133_ERZ772955 | MGnify/ENA primary metagenome ERZ772955 (study PRJEB29015, sample SAMEA2737914) | human oral metagenome | biome: human oral; feature: human-associated habitat; material: dental | place: China | collected 2149 ... | reverse complement strand
ACTTGAGCTGCTGCTCAGGGCATAACACGTGTTGCAACCACCCCTAGAATCTGCCGCGCGGAAAAGGCGTGGGGGGGGGTACCCCAAATAGCAAAGAGCTTGGATCTGCCCGTCTGGGTCGTCCAGGCCTGGGCGCGTAAAGCTGCCCGGGATCGAAGTCTCGCGATCTGCGCGTAAAAAGAAACACCCACCAGGCGAAGTTGCTAGGCGGGTGTCTTTTTTACTTGTCTCGTCGGTGCCAGCCGCTACCGGGGCGGTTGGTCAACCAGGCCTGGATCGACAACCTACCTGGCAGCGGCTGGCACCGCAAAACGGTACCATAGCGGTACAAATCTGGTACTGCTTCGATGAAAGCATGGAATATCAACGTAAGATGTCAATCTCCACCACCTCCCCTGATCCCTCGCTACAGGCAGTTCCCTCATCCCCCGTCGAGGATGGGGAAGAGCTTCCTGTTTTCTCTCAGATGGCAGCGCGCACAGTGAGCGACGAGCAATATCAACGGATCATGGCGCGCAAGAAATTCCTCGACAACCTCGGCGAAGGTGTTGATTATGATCCGGACGGGTGGGCTGATTAGCCTATGTTTGCCTCACGAGACCGCGCATCGCTCACGCAGAGCGGACAGGCAGTTGATTTCTATTGGCGTTACGAGGCTTCCCAAGACGACGAAGATCATATTAACGCGGCCGTTGAAGCCCTCGTTAAGGCCGCGGACGGAAACGATAGGCGCGTATCTTCAAATCCCTATCTTTTGATGGCTGCAAAGGGAGCCTTCAGATCGCGCCTTAAGCTCCTCACTAGAGGTGGGCTTGAGCCCATCAAAGAAGTTCGCGCACTCAGGCGCCCGGGGAGCCCTCTTTTCGAGGTACGGTGGCAAAACGTGCGCGGTCGCACGAAAACTGATGACGGCACCTATACACACGCCGACATTCTACTGAGGATGATTTTTGCCGAGCCGCGAGAGCTGGGTGATGCCGCACTTGGATTACACGCTCACGAAAAGATTGTTGTCGAGGGGGATGAACAAGAAACGAGAGACCTCCAAGACATGGAGATTGATCGTGCGGCACGTTTGTATGAACAAGGGGACGAAGACCTCTGGGGTGTGAGGTTAAGAAACTAACTTGATCTATTCGACGAACAAATATAGGGTATTCCCTATGAAGATCGAGAATCTAGACCTCGAATCGCTTGAAGCCCTCGCGCTTCAGCTACATGACGAGCGTGCGAACTTTTTACGCACCCTTGTCGATCTGCGTAAACAAAGTGGTCTTACGCAAAAAGATGTCGCCGAGCGTATCGGTGTCACCCAACCTACTGTCGCAGAGTTTGAGCACTACGACGCAAACCCTCGCCTCGACACTATTCTCCGCTACGCCCTGGCAGTCAATGCTTGTCTCAACCTGCGCGCGTATGACGCGAACGCGTTCTCAACAGGATGGACACAGATCGCACAAGCAACACACACGCCAACCATGACACCTACCAACCCCACACCGCGAGCATGGGAACGGGAAGCCGCGAGCGCAGCATGACAGAACTCACCAAAGTGGCAACCATCGACGATTTCATGGGTCGAGGGAAACCGCAAATCCATCAAATCTATGCATACAAGCTTGAGGCGGGTCTCTACGAAGACGGGCCGGATGAGCGCTACGATGTCGACAACATAGAGGTCCACGTTGATCTCCAGCACAGGATGGTCGAGGCCGAGCGTCTTCTGCTCCTTAGATTTGCCTTTGAGTTTAAGTGCTACCACTGGAGTGGACGTGTTGATTATGTCATTGAGTATAAGCTCAACCAGCTGCTCGACATCTCGTACGACGTGATCGCTGAGTTTGCAACGCGTTCAGCTGTCATGTGTGTCCATCCATACGTGCGCTCAGCTGTAGCGGATCTAACCTCAAAGCTGCCGATTCCCGCTGTTCATTTACCGCTAATTCGGCCCGGCGAATTGAATTTCACTTCACACACCAAAGAGTAGAGCCTGCGGTTAAGAAAACGGTACCATAGCGGTACCAAATAGGTACTCTTTCGCTAAAAGTGAGGAATATCAACGCTAGGTGTCAATTCCCCCCCATCTCCACACATCCCACCCCGGGCTTCCGTTGGAAGCCCGGGGTGTTTTGTGCCCAGGTACGTGCCCTGCAACGAATTGGGGTTATAGGACAAAACGTGTTGGTTTTGTGGTGACTTTTCGGCTTTTTGGTGCGGAAAAATCGGTATTGAAGTTGGTGGGAGCCAACTTGAAGGATGGACAAAACGTGTTGGTTTTATAGCGACTTTTTGGCTTGCTGGTGCGGGAAAATCCACATTGAAGTTGGTTGTTTCATCGTGGGGGTATGAATACCCCCAAATGCCCGGCGTGCGGGCGAGTGATGACCAGGTATGGGCACTCGGCGTCAGGGGCGCAGCGATGGCGCTGCTCCCTGTGCAATATCAGCCAGGTCAGCCGCATTAATTCCACGGCCAAGCATCTTGATGAGTTCTTGGCCTGGCTGCTCAGTCGGCACCGTCAGGTGGATTTGCCTGGTGGGGGCCGCTCGTTTCGTAGACGGTGTGAGCCGTTGTGGCAGTTATGGCCTTTCAGCCCGATCATCGATGAGGTTCATGACGTCATCTTCGTCGATGGTATTCACCTGGGCCGAGGCGCCGTGGTGCTCATCGCTCAAACTCCCGATCATGTGCTGGGTTGGTACGCGGCTAGGAGCGAGAATTCTCGGGCCTGGGAAGCGCTCATGAGCCGGATCGCGCCACCGGCCCTGGTCGTCACTGACGGGGGCAGTGGGTTCGCGAAAGCGTGCAAGAAGGTCTGGCCCGCCACGCGTGTGCAGCGCTGCACCTTCCACGCGTATTGCCGTATTCGCCAAGCCACCACGACGCGCCCCAAACTGGAGGCCTCACGACGCTTATACGCTCTTGGACAACAACTCTTGCATGTAGAGGACCCAGAAGATGCTCAGGAATGGATAGGCGCCTACCAGGGGTGGTGCACGCGCTGGAAGGACTTCCTGGAGGAGAAAACACCCAGACCTGACGGAGGATGGGAATACACTCACGAGAGGCTTGTTCGGGCTCGTAACAGTCTCAACAAGCTCATCAGGCAAGGCCTGTTGTTCACGTACCTGGACCCCACCTGGACACATCAGATGCCCGCAACAACCAACCAGATCGAAAGCACGAACGCGCGCCTACGCCAGATGCTGCGCGACCACCGCGGCATGCGCCTGACCCGACGCATGAAAGCCGTGTTTTGGTGGTGCTACACCCACAGCGAGCGCCCCCAACCAGCAGCGACAATCCTGGCCACCATGCCCACCGACGCAGCCCTCGAAAACGCCTGGTACCAAGCCAGCCAAACCCACCAAGCCACCGCCATCATCCCTGGCTGGGGCGACGCAATGTGCTGGAACGAACTCCACCACACCACCCCCTACCACAACACCTGGGACTAACCCCTCAACCAACACGTTTTGTCCTATAACCCACGAATTGCCGGTAGGGGCAGTCTTCGAAACTCGGCGTATTCTATGTGCCCATGCCGGGTGCTAGTCGTCGTCTTCACACAGTGCGTACGCGCCATCACCGCTCCCACGATCGTGTGCAACTGCGAGATCCCCGGCAGCACATCATCGTTCGGCGTGATGTCCACCCCCATCGGCAGTATCATTGGCAGCGTGGGGAGGACAGAAATCAACAGATCAAGCACAGTAATCTCCTATGAAACAGACGGTCGACCCACTGCAGCGGGAGGGTCCTTAGTTGGGTCTGCCTGTCAAGTGTGCTGGCCGGACCAGAAAGGATGTGGGCCGGTCCCATGGGCTGTTGACTATTGGAGCTGCACTTTGGAAGCCATAGTGGTTGTATGAAGTGTCATCCAGAAGCAAATCTGTCACCGGTTCGTTTGCCCCGAGCGCCCAAACCTCCGCTCGCGGGTGGCTCAGTGGATCGATATCCGAGGCTCGCGGCACCACGGCGAATCCTTGACCAGCTGCGCGTCGCCCACTTGGATCTCGCCGCGCGGTCCCTGATGGCTGCTGACGGTGATTTGTACCTGCCTGACCTGATCGTAACGGCGATGATCCAGCGCAGTTACGGGGTGCTCGATGCTCTTATTGACGCGGTAGACACGTACAACATCCATGCGGCTGCCCCTTTGCTGCGCCTTCAGCTCGACACGTTGTTCCGGGCTCATTACATCGCCAGCGGTCCGGATGTTGACAGCCTCGCCATGAAGCTCTTGCGAGGCGAAGAGCTGCGTAAAATCAAGGATGCTGATGGTAAGCCTTTGAACGACTACCGACTCAAAGAACTGGCAGCCGACACCCACGCTTGGGCACTGCCCGTTTATGAGAAGACGTCGGGCTGGGTTCATTTTTCTCTCAACCACATGCTTGCAACGACGCAAGCCGCAGATCCGAACTGCTTTCTCATGGCAGTGCCGCTGCGAGCAGATGCCATTCCCGAATCGCTTTGGCAGGAGATTTACGGAGCGGCCATCCAAGCGACGGAAGAGCTGTTCGCGTACGTACGTGGTTGGGCTGCACGAAAGGGTCTACCGCCAGGACAGATACGAACGGAGAGTGGCGTTCGTTTGGAACATGCCGTGGGCCAGTCGCCAAGCAATTGACGTCGCGGGCGTGCTCTCGAAGACTCTTTCTGCATCACAGTTGGTCACCGAGGTTGATGAGCCAGGTGATGCCGACGCTGGGGCGGGTGGGGGCTCGTCGTTCTGTTGGGTGATGGTCTGCCAGATCATGGTCTGAGCCTCGGGGTGTGCGTGGCTCAGTGCGTTCGCCCCGATAGCGTGGTTCAATAGACGTACTAGGTACGAGGTTCCCGACGGCGCCGAGCGAGATGATCGGGCTGGAGCACAGGGAGCAAACGATGTGCAAGTGTCCAGACTGGCGCCTCTGTGATCAACGTGGCCACGGTTGCGTACGTGTATTGCGTGCGGTGCCCTCGTGGGCTGGGCAGGAGGCTGGGAAGTGACTTCGGTACGTATCAATGGCGCGGCGCAACAGCCTGTTCCTGAGGTTCTCCCCCATCGGCTCACTCCGGAGCGGCTTCGTACCATCGTTGAGTCTGCCCATCTGAACTTCCTGATCGGTGCGGGAACATCTAGCCCTTACTTTGCTGCTTTGGGCAACATTGAGGATGCCCTCACGGAGGTTGCTGATTCGCAGGCTTCGGAACCCGCCAAGGCGCTCGTTCGCGCTTCAATCCAGGCATACTTTTTCGAACAGGTTCTCGCTCCAAATACGAAGATTATCGAACGTGCTGAATCGGCGGAAAGCGTCCTCCGGTCGTACGCGCGCTTCGTTCGTACGCTAAACCGCATCTTGCTCCGCAGGCGAAGCACCCTCCTGTCAAAGCAAGTGAACATCTTTACAACCAACGTGGACATGTTGTTTGAGGTGGCTATGGAGGAAATCGGCATCGACTACTCCGACGGATTCAACGGCAAGATCCGACCCAAGTTTGACCTCGGTGATTTCAGTACGCTCCGCTTCCGGACGGGCAACCGATACGAGCACCGATTCGAGGTGCCTGTATTCAACCTCATCAAGATTCATGGATCGGCTGCCTGGCGCCAGCACAAGCGAGAACATCGAAAGGCAGACATCTACTTTGACCACACTCTCTCCCTTGTGAGCGAGGCCGGGTCACAGCTGGAAGCAGCGCAACCGCACCTAATCGACGTTCTCGTCGATCCTCAACCTGAGGGGCAGGGGCCGACCATCCGTCCGATCAATGAACTGATTGTTGACGCGGATCAGCGCCTAGAAGGGGCCGACAATGCACTACCGGAAGTAGAGGCCTTCGCGGCGGCTTATAACAGACTTGGCATCGTCAACCCAGACAAGCGCAAGTTCGCAACTACCGTACTGAACGAGACCTACTACGAACTGATCCGCCGCTTCGCCAACGAACTCGAGAAAGAGAACAGCGTACTTTTCGTCCACGGTTTCTCGTTCAGAGATGAACATCTCCGCGATATTGTGCTCCGGGCAGCCCGAACGAACCCTACCCTGCAGGTCATCGTCTTCTGCTATTCCCGCGAAGGGCTCCAATCGTATGAGCAACTCTTACCAGACGCCGACGTCAAGAACGGCAACATCGAATTCGTAGCCCCCGCCGAGCCGTCCGAAGGTGAAAGAGAGCGAAGGATCAGCCTCGACGTGCTCGAATCCGATTACTTCGCGCCGATCGTTCCCGACAAGATTCCCTACCCTGACCAGCGGATCGAACTCGATATCCACACCTCTACGACAGAGACATCTGGTGATTGAGGACATCATGATTGACCAGGAATCCGTGTTCCGGGTCGGCCGAGTGGTGTCTGTAGATGGCCGGCGTGTGCGGATCGCCGTCGATAAGCTCAAGAACGGCTCGCATCTTTTGTATCGCGGTGGCCTTGTACGAAATATCGCTGTCTCGAGTTATGTAAAAATCGTCAAGGGATTTGTCGAGTTGATTGCCAAGGTCGACGGCGAGGTGGTTCAAGAGGATCGCGGCGTTGTATCGACGTACCGCCGCAGAGTGGATTCTTTGTCCCGCCAGCTCGATGTGAGCCTCGTCGGCTACATCGAAGGTGGACGGTTCGAGCGTGGCATCCGTGAGATGCCACTCCTGGATAACGAGTGCTTCATACTCACCGGAGAAGAGTTTGGCCTCATCCACGCCTTTGTGTCAGGCGGCGATCGGCCGTTAGAGATCGGTGCGCTGGCAATGGAGCCAACACAGTCGGTAGCCGTAGGAATCAACGCGATTTTTGCCAGCCACGTCGGTATCTTCGGCAACACCGGAAGCGGGAAATCGTACACACTTACGAAGCTCTACCACGAGTTGTTCAAGGAGTACGGGTCCATTGAAGCGTTCCGTCAACGGTCTCAGTTCGTCTTGATCGATTTTAATGGCGAGTACCTCAACCGAGTATGTTCAAACGAGGACGCTCGTTCCACGGCCGTCTTGACCAGCGATGCGAACAAGCGGGAGTATGCCCTCAGCACGCGTGTTGCCAACGGTCCACGTCTTCCGCTTCCGTCGAGTGTCGTCAGCGACCTTGCGTTCTGGACCGTCCTCCTTGATGCCACCGAGAAGACGCAGGCCCCATTCCTCGCTCGGGTCCTCAACAGTGACTACTGGGACCAGCGAATCGCCCAATCAGCGGACTTACTCAGGGTCCTCGGAGATATGGTACTAAGGGCAACGAAGAGCAACGACAGAACGCTTGACAGACAAACCGTGCTCAACCTGCTTGCCGAGGTGCAGAACTGCCTCGGCTCGTCTCCCTCCCCGGCACTCGCCGACCTCATCACTGACTTTCAGCAGAACCTGCATTACAACGCCACGATGGGGAAATTCTTTTGGGGGCCGTGGAGTAGTAAGCCAATCGATCCGGATCACCCCGCCTGGGAGGCGAATACCAAAGACAAGATCGTCGCGTTGCCCATCAACTTTTCAAGTATCGAACCGGGTATCGACTTGATTCGATTCAAGATCGTCCTGCAATACTACAACGACATCATCAGTGGATTCTCTAATCGCGAGCATCTGTCGCCGTTGATCAAGCGACTTGAGACGCGAGTGCCAGACATCAAGAAGCTCTTCGTTGTTGACGACGATCAGAAATACGATCGCCCCTTGATCGTAGTCTCTTTGCGGGACGTCAACCTGTCTATGCGCAAGGTCGTGCCGATGCTGCTTTGTAAGCATCTCTACGATCGGAAGAAGACAAACGATCCCGGAAATGAGCATTACCTCAACCTCATCATTGACGAGGCCCACAACATCTTGTCGTTGGAATCCTCGCGCGAGAGCGAAGCATGGCGCGACTATCGGCTAGAGACGTTCGAGGAGATTATCAAGGAGGGACGCAAGTTCGGTGTGTTCTTGACCTTGGCCAGCCAGCGACCTCACGACATCTCGCCTACGATCATCTCCCAGCTTCACAACTACTTCCTTCACCGGCTCGTGAACAACCTCGATGTGCAGGCTGTCGAAAAGGCAGTCGCCTATCTCGACCGTGTGTCATTTGAATCGCTACCGATCCTTCCGACGGGGACGTGCGTTCTTGCCGGGGTGTCCGCGCAAGTTCCAGTGGTGACGCGAATCAGTCCACTCCCTCTTGAAGCCGAGCCGAACAGTCGCACCATGTCAGTAGTGGATGAGTGGCTCTCACCACTTATCATCGAGCCGATTGATGATGAGCTGTCGGATGTGGCCGACCTGAGCGATGCGGACTGGCTAGTTGAACCACCATTCTGACACTACTGGTTCGGGTAGGGACCTCCCGTGATGTAGCGGTGTGTCGTCGTGTGAGGGAACGTGGCAGCACAGTATGCTGTGCTCGGCGAGCGCATACAGTTCGGTGACTGCGTTACCGGTCGGAGGCATCCGGTGACGACATCGTCCTTCGTGCCGGGCACCGTAGTCTCAGGTATTTGGGCTGTAGGAGAGATGCCGTGAGAACCGCTCACGTCTGGGCGACCAAGAAGGTCGTAGGCAAGAACACCATCCGTCAACTGCTGGTTCCTGCCCATGACGGGTTGGATTACACGGACGATAGCAGGCAATACGTCCATAGCAGGTTCGGCTGCTGGCCGGCCGTATCGGGACCAGGCGAGCCGCACGGGGAACGACTGGCCGCCGTCCTTCCTCTGGACGGCGTGTCGGGGGATGAGGTTGCCTGGGTAGGATCGAGGCTCCCTGTGCCAGCGGATGCCGTTCGAGAGTCGTTCGATGGTGCCATCGGCTTCACGTCACACACCTGTCCGCATAGCCTGCGCCGTCCTCAAATCGGTGCCCTTCATTCCATCGTCGGATACCAGTTGTCGGGCCTTACAGAACCAGGAATCGTGGTGATGCCAACCGGAACGGGCAAAACCGAGACCATGCTGGCCTGGCTGGTCGCGCAGCGCCCGGAACGCGTCCTTGTCGTGGTCCCTTCCTCGGCTTTGAGAGAGCAGATCGCGTCGAAATTCGAGACGCTAGGCATCCTCCAGCAGGAACGAATCGTCGGGCCGGGCGCGATGAGGCCCCGAGTCGGGCGAGTCGCCGGCCGATTCGACAGTGAAAAGGACGCGGTCGATTTCGTAGCTGCCTGCAATGTCGTAGTCGTAACCCCGAACGCAGTCCGTGCGTCGGAGGCTGCCGTGCAGCGAGCGTTCTTCTCTGGCTTCACGCACCTCCTAGTCGATGAAGCGCATCATGCTCCAGCGCAAACGTGGACGGAAATCATCCGTGCCTTCGGTGAGCGGCCGGTCCTGCTGTTCACTGCGACGCCTTACCGGCGTGACGGACAGACTTTGCCGGGACGAGTGATCTTTCGTTTCCCACTTCGGGAGGCGCAGAGAGAGGGATACTTCAGCAGAATTGACTTCACCGCGGTCCTCGATCTGGACGACGATGACGAGGCACTCGCCAAGGCTGCGCTGTCGCGGCTTCGTAGCGATCTGAACGCCGGGCACGAGCACCTACTTCTGGCGCGGGTCGCGACGAAGTCTCGAGCCGACGAGATCCACGCGCTGTACTCACGGCTCGCTCCCGAGTTCGCTCCAAAGGTGATCTACGATTCGCTGCGAGCGAGCGATCGTGACGCGGCGATCCGAGCTATGCGGGACCGGACCAGTCGCGTGATCGTCTGCGTCGACATGCTAGGCGAAGGGTTCGACCTCCCCACGCTCAAGATTGGGGCGTTTCATGACGCGCATCGGTCCTTGAGTCCGATGGTCCAGCTTATCGGTCGTCTCGCCCGTACGTCAGCTCCCGTCCGGATCGGAACCGCGAGCGTCTTCATCCGCCAGGACCCGAAGCAGGCGCTCTCGCCGTTGCGTTTTCTCCTGCGGGAGGACCCAGACTGGGACAAGGTACTCAGCGACATTACAGAACGTGCGACCGAGCGAGCTGACGAGATCAGCGAGTTCGAGGCCTCGTTCATTGATATTCCGCCCGACGTTCCTGTTGGTCTGCTAGAACCGAAGATGAGCGCTCGCGCCTTTGCGACGACGACCGTGGACTGGGATCCCTTGGCAGCCAGTGCCGTGTACGGCGACAGAATCTTGGACGACCTGATCAGCGTCAACCGTGATGACACCATCGCCTGGTTCGTCATCGAGACGGTCGCCGATCTCCGCTGGGGTGACATCCCATCCCTGCGAGCTACCGACTACACGCTCGTGGTTCTCTTTCTCGATCGGATGCAGGGGCTCCTCTACGTCCACTGCTCGGACACCAAACACAACCTGGACGATCTCGTCGAGGCCGTGCTCGGACACGAAGCGAGGCCGGTCAACGGATATGACACGTTTAAGGTGTTCGCGAAGCTCGACCGCCTCGTTCCCACGAACATCGGGCTCCTTGATGCCCGGGATCGGGACAAGCGCTTCTCCATGCACGTGGGAAGCGATGTCGAGACAGCACTCACAGAAGCTGAACGCACCCATAAGGCCAACACTCACGTCGCAGCAAAGGCGTTCCAAGACGGAGAGCGCGTCACGATCGCAGCAGCGCTGTCCGGGAGATTCTGGTCGATGCGAACGGCGACGAACCTGGCGGATTGGAGACGATGGTGTCGCGACCAGGGAACGAAGCTGCGGGACCGGTCAGTTGACGTCCACTCGCTGTTTCGCGACATGATCATCCCTGTCGATGTCAAGAAGCGGCCCCCGTACCCGTTCCTTGCGGTCGAGTGGCCATGGGAGCTCTATCTCGGTTCAGGAACGTCGTCACACGTCACCTACAACGAAAGCGGAGTTCCGCTGACCGACGCCGGACTGAGGATCGACGACTACGGAGTTCACGGGCCACTTCGCTTCTCCGTCATCACGCCGACATGGGAGCTTCGGTACGAGGGGCGGTTCGGTCCAACTGGTGTCCACTACCGCCCCGTCGGTGACGAGGCCACCGTGGAAGGCGGGCGCGGAACGACGACCCCTCTGTCGACCTGGTTGAACAACCACAAGCCCACGCTCCTGCTTTCCGGCGACCGACTGATTACCGGCGGTGACCGGCTCCTCGCGCCGCGAACCGAGATTCCACCCTACCCACGCGATCACCTACGCTCGCTCGACTGGACCGCAGCAGGCGTGGACATCACCGTCGAATCGCAGGGTTCCGACCGGAGGAAAGATTCGATCCAGGCGTACATGGCGCGCTATCTGGCAGAGAACCAGACCTTCGACGTGCTCATCGACGATGACAGGTCGGGTGAGGCGGCCGACCTGGTCGGCATCCGAGTCTGTGGAGGAGATCTGCATGTCACGCTCGTGCACTGCAAGTACTCATCGAAGCCAGAAGCGGGTTCCCGGCTGGCGGACCTCTACGAAGTCTGCGGCCAGGCGATGCGCGGGGCTCGATGGCGAGACAACGCGGCGTTACCGCTCCTCGAACACCTCGATCGCCGAGCTGTCGGCTACACGTGTCGATTCGGTGGCTCGGCGTTTGAAATCGGAGACCGCGAGGCGCTGTTCCGGATCAGGCAGCAAGCGCCCTTACTTTTCCCTCGGTTCACGACGATCATCGCTCAACCTGGCCTGAGCATCAGATCAGCCAGTGAAGAGCAACTGAGACTTATTGCCGGCGCCGCTTCATACGTGCAGACGGTGACGAAGGGAGGCTTCGAGGTTTACGGATCGGCCTGACCATTCAGACTCACCGTCCGTGGCGTCACTCAGTACGGTTCCAGCGGCGAGGACATAGGCTCTGAGAGTTCCGACCGAGTAGCCGGGAATAGCATCAATCTGCTCAAGTGAGGCTCCTTCTCTGTAGCGGATCTGCATCTCAGTCGTCTCTTCCAAGCTCGGGGACTGCCTTCGTAGCCTCTCTCCGGGTTCGCGGAGGAGCCGTGACAACCGCTCGTGCCCGATCCCAACTTCCTTGGCAAGCATCTTCAATGACTGCCCCGCACGGTAGGAGGCTCCTGACTCACGACGGGCCGTCTTGCCCGGTCGAGATGCCCGCGTGGAGCCTCGACTCTTAAGACGTGATCGACGAGTGCGCCCCCGAGTATTGCGGTGCCCCGAGGCCATATGCGCCAACGGTGCGACAAGTTTCGACAAGCCTCCCGCAAGGTCCACCATCTTTCACCGGGCTTCCACTGGAAGCCCGGGGTTTTCTTATGCGTGATCGGCTTCGTGCTGCTGTGCAGCAGCGCCCTCGTGCAACCGCCGAGGATCGTCGGACGTTGCTCTGGTCGATCAGTGTGCGCGGTATGGTTAGTTGCTGAGAACCATTGCGTCAGATAGGCCAGCATTGCACTGGATTGTAGGCAGGCAATTTACTGCCTACAATCCAGTGCATCGCTGGCCGTCCGGTTAGTGGGCCGATGCCCAGTTCGGCGCGGCTCGGGAGAGCATGATCTGCATTCGCGTTATGGATAGGAAACGCTCTTCCAGATAGGAAAATTAACTATCCAGAACACCACAACCTATCCAGATCCTGGGGACCCTCCGGTTGGAACGGTCGCGGATGGTCTGTCTCGCGCGCTGTTCTGTGTGACGGTTCCTGGTATCGTGGTGCGCCCCCGTTGTGAAGGCTCGCAGGCGTGGCACATCAATGAATCGACCCCCACCCGATAGAGCACTGTTGTCTGAACTCGCGCGATGGGCTGCGGCGTGACGTCAATGTTGCTCGTAAATACCCCCGGGGGTATGATTAAAGCGGTTGAGAAAAGAGACCGCTGAGACAGAAAGCGAGTGGAACATGCGAGTTGTCATCGTCGGAGGAGTCGCGGGCGGCATGAGCGCGGCGGCGCGCCTGCGCAGGCGCGATGAGGGTGCCGAGATCATCGTGTTGGAGCGCGGTAAGTACGTGTCCTTCGCGAACTGTGGTCTCCCGTACTATGTCGGCGGCGAGATCGAAGACTCCGCCAAGCTCCTCCTGCACACTCCGCAATCCCTCAAGGCAGCCCTCAATCTGGACGTGCGCATCAACTCCGAGGTCAGCGGGATCGACCCTGACGGCCACTGCGTCACTGTCTCCAACACGGGCACCGGCGAGGCCTACACGCTTTCCTACGACTACCTGATTCTCTCCCCGGGTGCCCTCGCCGCCCGGCCCCCGATCGACGGCCTCGACTCCCCACGCGTGCACACCCTGCGCACGGTTGACGATGCTCTCGCCCTGCGCGAAGCCTCGGGCACCCGCGCCATCGTGCTCGGTGCCGGCTTCATCGGCATCGAGGCCGCCGAGGCCCTCGCCGCTCGTGGTTTCGAAACCCACCTCGTCGAGCTCGCCGAGCACGTCCTGCCGCCGCTCGAGGTCGAGATGGCAACGCTGGTCACCCAAGAGCTGCGTAACCTGGGCATCGGGGTGCACGCGGGCGTCGCCGCCCAGGCCATCGCCCACGCTGACAACAACGATGTC
>ERZ772955.1648-NODE-1648-length-13402-cov-18.959841_pt1 | contig 13402 bp, 7 predicted proteins | sample MGYA00511133_ERZ772955 | MGnify/ENA primary metagenome ERZ772955 (study PRJEB29015, sample SAMEA2737914) | human oral metagenome | biome: human oral; feature: human-associated habitat; material: dental | place: China | collected 2149 ... | reverse complement strand
CCGGGTCGCCCCACTCGTGCAGCGCAAGCATCGTCACCTCATCGAGTGTAGGCGAAGAGCGCGCACGAGCTCCGTGCTCACGTCGGCCCCGGCTGAGCTCATCGATTCCGATGAGGGCAAGTCTTCCAGGGCCTGTGGCGAAAGTCGTCGAGTTCGGTGCTCCCCGGGGCCGAGGCCCCCGGGTGTATCCGCGAGAACGGGATCAGCACCCCATCCGCAAGTCTTAACCTGACGACGCGACCTCCGAACTCAGCTCTGCTTCATCCCGTCCTCTTTGCCCTGCGCCGCAGAGCCGGACTCGTCACTCGTCGTCCGGGACGGCGTCGACCCCGGCCTCCTTGCGCTGCTCGGGCGTGATCGGAGCGGGTGCCTCGGTCAGCGGGTCGAATCCGCCACCGGACTTGGGGAAGGCGATGACGTCACGGATGGAGTCGGCCCTGGTCAGCAAGGAGACGATGCGGTCCCAGCCGAAGGCGATGCCGCCGTGCGGCGGGGCGCCGAACTTGAAGGCGTCCAGTAGGAAGCCGAACTTCTCCTGGGCCTCCTGCTCACCGATTCCCATGACGTTGAAGACGCGCTCCTGGACATCGCTGCGGTGGATACGGATGGAGCCGCCACCGATCTCGTTGCCGTTGCACACGATGTCGTACGCGTAGGCCAGAGCGTTGCCCGGGTCGGTATCAAAGGTCTCCAGGCACTCGGGCTTGGGCGAGGTGAAGGCGTGGTGGACAGCGGTCCAGGCGGACTTGCCCAGGGCCACGTCGCCATCGGCACGGGCCTCGGCGGAGGGCTTGAACAAGGGGGCGTCCACCACCCAGACGAAGGACCACTCGTCGTCGTTGATGAGACCGCAGCGCTTGCCGATCTCCAGGCGGGCGGCGCCCAGCAGGGCCCGCGAGGAGTCCACGGGTCCGGCGGCGAAGAAGATGCAGTCACCGGGTTCGGCCCCGGCCGCCTGGGCCAGGCCGGCCCGCTCAGCGTCGGTGATGTTCTTGGCGACGGGCCCGCCGAGGGTCCCGTCCTCGGCGACGGTGACATAGGCCAGGCCCTTGGCGCCGCGCTGCTTGGCCCATTCCTGCCAGGCGTCGAAGGTGCGTCGGGACTGGGAGGCCCCGCCGGGCATGACGACGGCGCCCACGTAGGGGTTCTGGAAGACCCGGAAGGTGGTGTCCTTGAAGTAGTCGGTCAGGTCCACCAGCTCGCAGCCGAAGCGCAGGTCGGGCTTGTCCGAGCCGTACCTCTCCATGGCGTCGCGGTAGGTCATGCGCGCGATGGGTGTGGGTAGGTCGTAGCCGATGAGCGCCCACACCTCACGCAGCACGTCCTCGGCGACGGCGATGACGTCGTCCTGCTCGACGAAGCTCATCTCCACGTCGAGCTGGGTGAACTCGGGCTGGCGGTCGGCGCGGAAGTCCTCGTCGCGGTAGCAGCGGGCGATCTGGTAGTAGCGCTCCATGCCGGCGACCATGAGGAGCTGCTTGAACAGCTGCGGGCTCTGTGGCAGGGCGTACCAGGATCCCGGGGCCAGGCGGGCGGGCACGAGGAAGTCGCGGGCTCCTTCCGGAGTGGAGCGGGTCAGGGTCGGCGTCTCGATCTCCACGAAGTCGTGGGAGTCCAGGACCCTCCGGGCGGCCTGGCTGACCTTGGCCCGCAGACGGATGGCGTGCTGCATGGCACTGCGCCGCAGGTCGAGATAGCGGTAGCGCAGGCGCGCCTCCTCGCCGACCTGCCCGGCGTCCTCGGCGTGGTCGGAGACCTGGAAAGGCAACGGGGCGGAGGTGTTGAGGATCTCGACGTCGGAGACGACGACCTCGATCTCGCCGGTGGGCAGGTTCGGGTTGGCGTTGCCCTCGGGTCGGGCACTCACCTCACCGGTGACGGCCAGGACGTACTCGGCGCGCAGGTCGTGAGCGACCTCCTCACGGATGACGACCTGCGCGATCCCCGAGGCGTCCCGCAGGTCGATGAAGGCCACGCCTCCATGGTCACGGCGCCGATCCACCCATCCGGTGAGGGTGACGACCTGGCCGATGTCTGAGGCGCGCAGGGAGCCTGCGGTGCGAGTTCGCAGCACGGTGCTGGGTTCCTTCCGTGTGGGGCACTGAGCCGGTGCCCGTCGGGGCGCACCACGAGACGGGTGGGCGCCGGCGGCAGTTTACAAGGAGCCCCGAGCTCGGTCCTCAAGCCCGTGCCGCGGTGGTACCGGAGTCACGCCACAATCCGAATACAACCGGGCGCAACTGAGTATCTGAGGTACAGGTGCGCGCCCGGCCGTAAGCTCGGTGTCAGGCCGCAGCCCGACGACGCTGGTAGGCGGCCATGCGCCGACGGTTGACCGCGACGAGCACCGACAGCACCACGAGAATCACGCTGAGGGCGAGGATTGAGGTGCCGATGATCGGGAAGCCGTCCGGTTCCGCCCCTGGGCCGGCCGCCTGAATGCCCGAGGCACCAGTGCCTTTCGATCCGCCCGTTGGGGCGACCTGGTGGGGAGGAGGCGTTGGCGCCGGCGGGACGGTGGGCGGGGCGGCTCCGCCGATGACCGTGACACCTGAGACGGTGAAGTACGGGCTCTTGTTGGTGTAGTCCGCCGCGTTGCCCTCTTGGGCGGTCACTCCCGGAGCCCCGGAGACCCGGAATCGTAGCCAGTGGTTTCCCTGCTCGACGTACTCGGGCAGCTCGAAGGAACCGGATGCGGTGCCGTCCTGCTTCGTCGTGATGGTCGTGACCACCTCGGACTCGGAGGACCGCGAGGCGGCCAGCAAGCCGTCATCAATGAGAACCTGAACCGTCACGCCTCCGGGGAACCCCGAGAGCGTGAACATGATCGTCCCCCCGACGGCGACCGTCGACGGGCTGACGGTCGAGGCGGTTCCCGTGGTGGAGGGGTCGGCCGGTGTATCGGCGTTGGCGGTAGGAACAGTGGAGATCACAGTCGCCAGGGAGGCGAGCAGGAGTGCGCAGACGATGACGAGCATGCGTGGAGCGCCCGCCGGATGCTGAGAGCCGAACCGATGTCGGTGCACTGACATGCGCCGTTCACTCCGGGTGCACCGACTCATCCGGGTCATCTATCTGTCACCTCCTTCGAGCGGCAGCATGTCATGGCTCTTTGCGATGTCATTGACGATCTCCTGAAGCGCCCCGTCAGCGCCTTCGCGGAATCCGCGGTCGGCGAGGAGCGTGCGGCACGCGAAGCGGCATTCCCGAATGAGCGGCGACCAGCAGGCTGCCGGCGCCGATGACGAGCAGTCCTCCGGCACCTCCCAGGAGCATGTCATTGGTGCTGAGCCCCATCGGGGTGGAGGAGTCGTCGTCCGGGAACGTCAGGAGCTGAGCCTGGGCCGGGCTCCGGGGGTCGAAGGAGGCCGACGTGATCTCCAGCTTCGCCCACCCCAGAAGGCTGTTGTCGCGGTCGGCCACCGCCAGCTCATAGGATCCGGACTCGAATGTCGAGATGTCGATGGAGACGCTGTTGGCGTCATCGACCTGCACCCAGCCCTTCGTGGTTGCTCCCGGGAAGACGAACACCGACACCCACTCCCCTGCCGAGACCTTGGCCTTGGGCAGCACGAGGTTGACGACGTTGCCCTGACGCGAGCCCGATAAGGATCCGGCGTTGTCAGCACTCAGCTGGGCGGAACTGGATACCGGAGCGACCGGGTTTGCGGTGGGACGAACCGTGCGGTCCTCTAAGGCGGCCGTGCCGGCGTCGGCCTGCGTCGAAGCCCTGGAGTCCTCAGTCGCTGAGGTGTCGCTGTTGCTGCGATGATCACTGTCCTGAGCCCGCCCCTGGTCGGCGCCGGGCTCTGCCGGAACATCGGCCGGCGGGGCATCCGCATCCGATCTGTCGGAGGAGTCGCTTCTATCAGAGACATCAGAGCTGCTACCGGTGTCGGACTGACCGCCGGAGCCACTTCCCTGGTTACTGGGGACGTTCCCGCCTGATGTGTCTGTCGCGGACTCAGAACCCGTCTTCGGGCTGGTCGGCTGAGTAGGCGGAGCCGACGCAGAGGGAGCAGCGGACGGCTCCGACGTCGGCTCGCCGGAAGGAGCGGGCGCCGGACCGGTCGAGGGCTCGGCTGTGGGACCAGCTGTCGGGGTCGGCACCGGCTGCGGAGTCACCGACTTATTGAGGACGAAGACATTGGTGCCGGCCGTCAGCCCGGTTTCGATAGGTGAGATCTGAAGGTAGTAGTGTCCCTTTTCGACCTTCCCCGCAGCGTAGAGCGCCGACAGGTTGAGCTGAGCACCGAAGGAACCGTTGTGGAAGGTGACGGGTACCGAGACGGTTCCCGGCACCGCGTATCCACCGTGGGCCATCATCTTGATCTCGACCGACTTCTCACCGTCGAGCATGGTTCCCTGTGAGCACCAGCCCGTGCCCGAGACCCTGACGGCGACCTCAGGATCGTAGACAGGTTCAGTCCCCTTGGGCTCGGCGCCATCTGGAGTGAGAACAGACGCGGTCGGCGCTACTTGGCAGGTTGTGTTCGTCGGGCTTGCCGAGGAAGTCGGTGTGGGACCCGGTGTGGCTGAATGGGTGGCCGTTGCCGTCGGCTCCGACGACGGCGTGGCTGAGGGCGTCGGGGTGGGCTTCTGTGTCGGCTCTGGAGCTGGTTCAGCAGTCGGCCCAGTCGTGGGCTCGTTGGTGGGTTCCGTCGTCGGCTGCGGGGTCGGCTCCGCCGACGGCTCAGCACTGGGCTCGGTAGTGGGGTCCGGAGAAGGAGGATTGACGATGTCGGGGTCCTGCTTGACGAAGGAGAACATACCCGTCGTGGCGCTCACCGTTCCGCTGGTGAAGGTGAGGCTGTAGACCCGCTTACCGACGTCCCAGGTGTTGTCGCCCGTGGCCTGTCGCATTCCTCTGACAAGGTAGTCGGTCGGAATGAACACGTCCTGCTCGCCATTGGCGGGAGCCGGGCGCTCGAGCTCGGCGTGTATCCCGGGCAGCAGGTGGGGAGTGACAGTTTTCCCCTCGACAACGTTGAGCGTGATGGCGGGGTCCTCCAGGACCTCACCGGCGGCATCGCACCAATCCGACAGGATCGACTCGACTCCCACGCCGATCCCGGTCTCATAGACCGGCACCACGTACTCGGGTGCGGACTGGCCCTCGGGGTAGACCATTCTGGCGGTAGGGCGGCAGGCCGCGCCGCCCTCGGACTCCTCGACGACATTGCCCTCGTTCAGGAGGGGCATGGCGGCCACGCCCGCGGTGGTGAGAATAATGCCGAAGGCTGTCAGAACAGCAAGAATCGCGCGCGCACCGAGCCTGGTGGAGGGGAGGGCAGCAAGCAGCCGCTGAGCGTAGTGCATCAAGTGGTCTCGTTCATGGGCGGGTACAGGTGGACTTACTCGTACGGTCCGCAGTTGGGGACGTTGGATGACGAGGAAAGGAACGCACCGTTCAACGGATACGACTGCCTTTCGCAAACGATAATAGACAGACTGCCCCCCTCTAAGAATCCTCTATCTTCCGAACTCATCGTTTGCGACGTCGATTCCTGGTTAAGTATACACAGCAGTAACCCGACAACCGGTCAGGATGAGACCATCGAGTTCCGAAATCACTGAGAAAACTCGTGCATTGGTAACGATAAATCGGGTCGCGTGATCACACCGTTGCCCAGGTTTCATTTCCATCTCGTTTTTACGCGCACGTGTCACGGGCAACAATCAAGATCCTGCTCGTGAACGTCGAGCCCCCAGGACAGCCCGTGACGCCACCAGGCGTAGTCATGGCCACCGCGCTCCTCGCGGTACTCCAGCAGAGCCCCCTGGGCTGCGAGCAGCTGAGCGGCCACTCGCCCGCCCGTGCGCAGCACACCCTCGTGCACGCCGCACTGAACCACCAGCCGGGCCGGCACCGGCTCAGACGGCTTCTGCTCACCTCGACGGCGCAACCAGGCCAGGAGCTCTCCCTCCCCTTCGCCCCTGCGGCCTGACCCCAGCCAGAAGGAGCCCGACTGGCAGATGGCACGAGCGGCGGCATCCGGGTGGTGCAGGACGAGATCCGCAGCGGCCACGCCCCCCAGGGACTGACCGGCCACCACCACCCGCTGCGGGTGGCACGGTGGCCGAACGCTTCGCACCGCCTCAAGGCACCGGATCACCAGCTCCCTGCTGCGACGAGGATCTGCCAGGTCGCGCGCACGCATGGTCAGACTCCCGGAGTCGACGAGCAGCAGGTCCCAGGAAGCCGCTCTGGCACCAAGCCTGCGGACGACGTCGTTGCGGCGCCAGATCTCGCCGTCGAGAAGAACCAGCAGTCCCCGCCCCTGGTCCTGTCCCCGCTCCCACCGACCTCCGTCCGAGCCGCCGCAGCAGTCCTGCTGCCAGAGGGTGATGCGTCGCGCGGAGTCGCCAGAAGCATCGAAACCGGCGAGGGCCTCACCGCCGACCTCAACGCTGTGTCCGTACCCTCCGCCGCTGGACTCAATGCTGGGCGCAGCCGTCGCGCCTTCGGCCGGCGCCACCGACCACTCCGGGTGGGTGACAGCTCCCGGCCCCTCCCACAGGGAGGAGACGAAGCCGAAGCCGTCATGCAGTCGATCGGTACAGAGGGCATCGGGGCGCCCTTCGGCGTGAACGCGTTTCCAGCACTCCCGTCGCGCCCCGACGTCGTCGGGCAACCGATCACGCGTCACCACGATCCGATAACCCACAAGGGCGTCATCCGGCAGCAGGACATGAAGCGCCCACCACCCGGTTCCCGGGACCCGGTTGGCGAGAGCCGGGGCAATGTGCGTGCGGTGATTGTCCGTCAGCGTGTTGAGATGAATGAGCACACTGGGACTCTCGCCGTGCCGTCGATCGTCGCACCACAGGAAGGTCGCCTCGCGCATCGTGACGCCGTCAACGAGGCGAGTCTCCCCCAGCACCGGGGTGCCACGAGCCGCTGCGGCCGCGAGGGCATCGTCGTCGGGCTTCCGCGGCCACCATGCCGGCGCTGCAGGAAGAAGGCCGCCCCCCGGCGCCACGGGGGTCGACGTCAGCTCTCGCCACCGGGCCTCGCGCACCAGAACATCGTCAGGACGGATACCGCTCACACCACGACCCTATCCGACGTCGCACGGCCCCTAATTGGCTGCGGTGTCTGTAGCAACGACCGGTCACGACTCACCAGCGACGGACCGTACGGGAAAATGAGCTTGCATTCTTCCGGGCGACATGGCGTAGGGTGTCGCCCATGATGCACATCGCTCTGAGGACCACTACCGCCTCCGGCGCTCAGGCGCTCGCGGTCATGTGTGGCGCGCGAATGTGCTGTTGCTGTCGGCCTTGCTGATTCACCCCGATGCGCCTCTGGCGCCTGAAGCCGCAATGATGCCTTGGTAAAGATCGACCGCTGTGGAACGCCCGAGGCAACGTCGGGCTGAGTTCTCGCTTTCCGGCTGCGTGATGCCGTAGAGCCGCCACTGGGCCACGACGATCCCGATGCCGTTCACAGGCTCTCGTCGTCCTCGTCGACTACCGCCATAGGAAATTGCTGTTGCGATCACGCGTCTGCACACCTGAGCCGTATTACTAGCCAACCTGTTCGGTTATCTCCCGTTCCATTCCCTTTCGTAGGAGACACCATGTCCAAGACAGTCCCCTCCCCTTCTTCCGCCTCATCCTCATCAGATTCGTCCCTTCTTAAGAAGGACGAGGTCACCGCCGAGAACGCAGCGGAGATACTTGCTGCGGACGACGACGCGGATGGCCCAGATGCCGAGGCACCTCGCCGCAACAGACCCTCGCGGCGCACGCTGCTGACGGTCGGTGGCCTGGCGGCCGCCACCGCGCTCGGTGCCGGCGCATACCTGACGATCCGGCGCACCAATCAGGGAGTGATCGGGGCCCACGAGGCGCTCCCCCTGGTGATCGGCGGAGACATCTGCGCCGCTCCGCTCTACGCCGCGTACCACAAGGGATTCTTCGACGACGCGGGTCTGAAGGTGACCCTTGCGCGCACCCAGCAGACCGAGGACACCAAGGACGGAGTGGGCGCAGGCAAGTACATCGGCGCTCCCGGCATCTTCTTCTCCTGGCTGGAGCCGATCTACAACGGGCTCAATGCCAGGCTCACGGCAGGACTTCACGCCGGCTGCCTGCGTCTGGTGGTGGGCAAGGACTCCCAGTACCATCGCCTGGCAGATCTCAAGGGCACCACCATCGGTGTTCCGTCACTGTCGTCATCGGCCTTCGCCTACTTCGCAATCGGGCTGTCCGAGGCCGGTATCAACGTCGACCCCGACGGCGGCGACATCACCTGGCGCACGGTCGATGCGGACTCCCTGGGAACCGCTCTGGCCGACGGGCAGGTGGACGCCATCATGGGTTCCGACCCCGCGCCGCTGCTTCCCGTCTTCAACGGCACGGCCCGAGAGCTGGCCAACAACGACGCTGAGGAGTTCTGCTGCTCGGTGGCTCTCAACGGCGACTTCGTCAAGAAGCAGCCCAAGGAGGCCAAGGCTCTCACTGAGGCCTGGTTGAAGGGTTCGGCCTACGTGCCGGACCATATCGATGAGATCGCCAAGATCGAGGTCGACAACGACTACGTGGCTGCGGACCAGGACGTCGTCGTCCGAGTGCTCAAGACCTATGGGTTCAAGGCCTCGGCATCCAGGTTCCGCGCTGCGATCGAGCCCGGCATCGAGAAGTTCAAGACAACCGGCTTCATCACCTCCGATGTCTCCGCACAGAGCCTGACGAACGCGGTCGTCGCCGATCTCGGCATCAAGGACTGATGGCCAGTGCTCACCAATACCAGGCCCACAGCCACACCAACCGAGGGCGCTGACCAGAAGCGTCCAGAACCGAGCTCCTCGGCAACCAGGCCCGAGGCACCAGCACGTCGTCGGTCCTCCTCGACATCGTTGTGGACAACGACCGCACTGTCTTTGTGGCTGGTCTACCCGGTCATTGTCGTCCTGCTTCCGGACGCGGGCCTTCTCCGCCGGGCACCGACCACTCCGCTGACTGTTCTCGCCGGCACCTGGCTGGTGGTGCTCACCGCGTGGACCTTCTGCGCCTGGAGACGTCCGGCCTCGGCGGCGGCGAGCTCGCTGGCGCACTACCTGCCCTGGATCAACGCTGCCGGTGCCTGGTTCATCGTCTGGCAGCTGACGACCTCCAAGCTCGGACTACTCGCGCCCCCGTACTTCGCCGCCCCAGAGGTACTGATCGCGTCCTTCGCCGGTGACTGGAGGCTGCTGCTCAGCTGCCTGGGGGCCTCCGCCCTGCTCTTCGTCATCGGGTACACGGCAGGATCGGTGCTGGGGTTCTTCACGGGACTGCTCATGGGCTGGTCGAGGCGCGCCGACTACTGGCTCCATCCGCTCCTGCAGACCATCGGTCCGGTTCCTGCGGCCTCTCTCCTTCCACTGGCCCTGCTTCTGCTCCCGACGACGTACGCCTCGGCGGCCTTCATCGTCGGCTTCGGCGCCTGGTTCCCCATGGCGACCATGACCCGTGCGGGCGTGCGCTCCGTGCGCCGCGACTACATCGACATGGCCCGCACGCTGGGAGCCGACGAGCTCTTCCTCATCCGGCGGGTGGCCGTGCCCTCGGCCCTGCCCGACATGCTCACCGGCCTGTTCACGGGACTGGGCACCTCGCTCGCCGCCCTCATGACCGCCGAGCTCACCGGTGTCGACAAGGGACTGGCGTGGTACATCAACTGGGTCAAGGGCTGGGCCGACTACCCCAGGATGTACGTGGGCCTCATCATTCTGGTGGCCTTCTGCCGCACGCTCATGGTCCTGCTGTTCAAGATCCGCTCCTCGCTGCTGGCATGGCAGCAGAACCTTGTGAGGTGGTGAACCGGTGTCTGCCGATTCCACAACAGTCGAAAGCACGCTACAGGTTCCGGATCCGTCCGCCTCCCGAGGCGCGAAGGTCGACCTCACGGGCGTCACGCACCGCTACCCCCTGTCCCGCGACCTGGACCATGGCTGGCTCCACTTCCTGCTCCGACGCATATCCCCCTCAGCCAGGGCGCGCCACGAGGTCGAGGCGACCAAGCCGGACCAGCTCCCCGTCCTCGACGACATCGACCTGACGGTCGCCCCCGGCGAGTTCGTCGCACTGGTAGGCCCCTCGGGATGCGGCAAGTCAACGATCCTGCGTCTGTTGGCCGGCCTCGAGCAGCCGGTCGAGGGTGACGTCGAGGTCGACTCCACGCGGGTCACCGGTCCCTCACCACTGCGCGCACTGGCCTTCCAGGACGCCACGCTCCTGCCCTGGAGAACGGTGCGGGACAACGTCGCCCTGGGCCCCGAGGCGAGAGACCGCCTGGAACGCGACCAGCGCCGGGTGGAGGCGGCCCTGCAGATCGTGGGACTACGGGACTTCGCCGAGGCCTACCCCACGACACTCTCGGGCGGCATGGCCCAGCGCGCCTCGCTGGCCCGGGCCCTGGTCAACCGGCCCCGGCTCTTCCTCCTGGACGAGCCCCTGGGCAAGCTCGACGCACTGACCCGCCTCCAGCTCCAGGACGAGATCATCAGGCTGTGGGAGTCCCAGCGCTTCACTGCGATCCTGGTCACCCACGACGTCGACGAGGCATTGCGCCTGGCCGGCCGGGTGATCGTCCTGTCCGAGCGGCCCGCGCGCATCGTGGCCGACATCGACGTGCCCGAGCACGACGAGTCGACCGACGAGTTCCGTGAGCTGCGTCGTCGGATCCTCAGTCTGCTCGGGCGCTGAGCGAGGCACGAGACGGACCTCACCTGTGATCCGGCTCGTGGAGGCGCGGAATGACGCCGCTTCTCCCGTAGCCTGGGCAGCAGGAGCGATCCGTGCCCTGTTGACCCCGTTCGGGTCCTGCCGCATCTGGTGTGCGGCAAGAGCATCCCGTGAGTCTGTGCGTGTTAGCCCATGAGTCATCCGGCACGTCCGGGTGCGGGCGAGTGTGGTGGGCCAGGTACGGCAAAGAGCGGAGGACAAAAGGTCCTCCCCCACACTCCGCCGCGGTCCCCAGCCACTTCCAGGGGACAGATATGGGAAAACTTCATGACTACCTCCTCCAGCACTGCGCCCGGCTCCTCCGATGGCGCTCAGAGCAGCGACAGCAACGGCCCCCTGAGCCTCGACGCGCTCTTCTCCGCCGAGCTCTCCGGCGGCAGGCCCGCCGACGCCAACCGTGTCGATGAAACCGTCGCCGCACCGCACCACTCTGATGACACCGCCCCCTCACCCGAGGACTTCGCCACTCCCGCCTCCTCCGACTCCCCTGAGGACCCCGAGGACGTCGATCACGAGGACGAGGCCGACGACGTCGACCGGGACCGGCCCGAGGCCGACCCGGAGGACGAGGCCGAGGACTCCGACGAGGATGACGGCGTCGACATCGATGAGGACGAGGTCGACGGCCACACCCCCTTCATCGACTCCGACGCCGATTCCAACGACCACCAGCAGGACGACGAGCGCCCCAAGTCCCCGCGCAACAGGGACAAGGGCGGGGTGAAGGCGGATCACGAGGACGAAGAGATCACCTTCGCCGACCTGGGTCTTCCCAGGGATCTGCTCAAGGCCGTCACCGACATGGGCTTCGTGACCCCCACCGCCATCCAGAAGGAGGCGATCCCGGTTCTGCTGGCCGGCCGTGACGTCGTCGGCGTCGCCCAGACCGGAACCGGCAAGACGGCGGCCTTCGGGCTTCCGCTGCTCGACGCCGTCGACTCGCGTGACAACGTCGTTCAGGCGCTCGTTCTGGCCCCCACCCGCGAGCTCGCGCTCCAGAGCGCCGAGGCCATTACCGACATGGCCGCCCGCTCCCGCGGACTGGAGGTGGTGGCCGTCTACGGCGGCGCCCCCTACGGCCCCCAGATCGGCGCGCTCAAGGGCGGCGCCCAGGTCGTCGTCGGCACTCCCGGCCGCGTCATCGACCTCATTGACAAGGGCGCGCTCCAGCTCGACGACGTGCGCTACTTCGTCCTGGACGAGGCCGACGAGATGCTGCGGATGGGCTTCGCCGAGGACGTGGAGACGATTGCGGAGTCTCTTCCCGCCGATCGGCGCACCGCCCTGTTCTCCGCGACGATGCCGCCGGCCATCCAGGCCGTGGCGCGCCAGCACCTCCACGAGCCCGTTCAGGTCGAGGTCTCCAGGCCGGCCTCCACCGTCGCCACCGTCCACCAGACCTACGCGGTGGTTCCCTTCCGTCACAAGATCGGCGCCGTCTCCCGGGTCCTGGCCGTCACCGACGCCGAGGCCGCCATCGTCTTCGTACGGACCAAGTCCACGGCCGAGGACGTCGCCATCGAGCTGGCGGGCCGGGGCATCCAGGCCGCCGCAATCTCCGGAGACGTGCCTCAGCGCGAGCGCGAGCGTCTGGTGGAGCGTCTGCGCGCTGGCACCCTCGACGTACTGGTGGCCACCGACGTCGCCGCCCGGGGACTGGACGTGGACCGGATCGGTCTGGTCGTCAACTTCGATGTGCCACGTGAGGCCGAGGCCTATGTGCACCGCATCGGCCGTACGGGGCGCGCCGGTCGCCACGGCGAGGCCGTCACCTTCCTGACCCCAAAGGAGAAGGGCAAACTCCGTCAGATCGAACGCCTCACCGGCAGCCGGCTGGAGGAGATCACCCTGCCCTCCCCCGCCGACGTCTCCGAGCACCGGGCCCGGAAGCTCCTGTCCAAGGCCGCCGCCCGCCACGAGCGCGGCCGCCTGGACATGTACCTGCCGCTGGTCAGTGACTCCGCCCGGGATCTGGACATCGACGTCGAGGAGCTGGCGGCCACGCTGCTGGCGCTCGCTGTGGGTGACGAGGGACCGCGCAGGAGAGAGGACCGTGGCGGTGAGCGCCCCCAGCGCGCACGCCGGGAGGAGAACCTCGACTCCGAGGGAACCTTCCTGTCGGCCTCCTTCGAGGGTGGGCGCGAGAAGAACCGTCGCGGTGAGCGGGGAGACCGTGGCGAGGGACGCCGCTCGGCCACGCGTTCCGGACGCCGCGAGCACGAGGGACCCGGGACCGTCTACCGCATCGAGGTGGGCCACCGAGACCGGGTCCTTCCGGGTGCGATCGTCGGTGCCCTGGCCAACGAGGGCGGTATCGAGGGCTCCGACATCGGCAAGATCGATATCCTTCAGTCCTTCTCTCTGGTCACGATCTATGCCGACCTCAGCCCTGAGCAGCTGAACGTCATGGGACGGGCCACCTTTGCCGGCCGCGAGCTGCGGATCCGCCCCGACGAGGGCCCGGGTCACGGCTGGTCCGGTCCCAACGGCGCAGAGCGTCGTCCCAAGCGCCGTGACTGGGAGGACCGTAAGGATCGCGGTGAGCGCGGCTTCCGTCCCCGCCGTGATGACGGCGAGCGCGGTTGGAAGGACCGTGATGGGCGCGGCGGCAGGGGCGGTTACGACCGCTCGGAGCGCCGTGACAACCGTCGGTGGGACGAGCGTCGTG
>ERZ772955.1644-NODE-1644-length-13414-cov-14.618010_pt1 | contig 13414 bp, 13 predicted proteins | sample MGYA00511133_ERZ772955 | MGnify/ENA primary metagenome ERZ772955 (study PRJEB29015, sample SAMEA2737914) | human oral metagenome | biome: human oral; feature: human-associated habitat; material: dental | place: China | collected 2149 ... | reverse complement strand
GGACGAAAAAATCTACGCCAATCTGACGGACTTCATTTTATCAGCGATTCCTTAGTTCCAATACTTGCTCAGCATGATGTACTCCATGCGATTGCAAAAGAAGAGGTGTTCCTCGCCCCAATGCCATGACAGCCACTGCTAGTTTCTATCACTGCAAGACCGTTGTCCCATCCGCTCACATTCGTCCCACCTGACGCTTCATCAAATCAAAGGCCTCCTGTTCGGGGCTATTGGGGATCACTTTCTGCGGCTGCCGCATGGTCGATGCGAGAACAGAGACTGTTCCCGACCGCTTATCTTCGGAAAAGTTCACATAACCACGAGGTTCCAAATCCCCATTTTCATAGGTGCGTCCATCACCCGCCGTATAAGTAAGGTGATAGTTGAACGCGCAGATGATCAGCTCAGAGTCCGTGTCCCTCGTAATGACGCACGAGGAGAGATCAAACGCCGAGCCGCCCCGATTGCCCGTATTCCATATCGGATAGTTCGCATCCCCGTTCGCATACATGATGGCAAGGCAGGTCTGCGGAACGAGACAGAGCAGAAATACTGTGCCCACCAAAAAACGATGAAGCTTCCTCATGTAAAATCCTCCTCACAACTTACACAAACTTGCCGTGCATGGCATCCGTCCCATTTCCTCCGTTATAGCACCGCACGCAGCAACGCTGCGGCGCACCTCACGTCATCACGCGGTTGAGCAGCGTCTGGAAATCATTCACATGCTCGTAGATCACGCAGTCACTATGCAGCTTTTCAAACAGCTTCTTCGCACACGCTATTTTTGCCTCCTCAATCGGACGAAGCTGGAGCGAGGACAGCGTTCCCTTCGTCTCCGCGACGAAGTAGATGTGACGCACCTTCCCCTCGCGAAAGACAATCGCCCAATCCGGCGCATAGCTGCCGACCGGCGTCGGGATGGCGAACCCGCGCGGCAGTTTCGCATAGATCAGCACCTCGTTCCCGCCGTCGAGATCCTGGGCAAATCTCCTCTCCACATTGCCGTCCGTGAACACATAGTTCTGAATCGCCTTCTCCGCCTCGTATGCCTCGGTGTAGGGGCGCTTCTCCGTCGCAAAGATACTCGCATCGTAGCTGCCCTCGATCGTATTGTACTCGATGTGATCGACGATGCGTGTCGCCTTCTGCTCGAGGATGAGCCGCGTCACCGTTCGGATAAACTCCTCAGGATTGTAGCGGTAGCCTGCGAACACCTCGGTCTTAATCCCCCGCAAAATCTCTGCGACCGTGCGCCGCGTGAGCGTCGTCCCCGCCGCAATACGCCCGATCAGATCATACGTCACCGCAGACCCCTGTGCGCGTTTCAGCGTGCTCGTCCGACTCTTGCCGTAGGCAAAGCTCGTGCCGTCTGCCACCATGCCCACATCCAGATCCGTCTGCTGACTGCCATAGGTGATCGTGTATTGGAGACGGCTGACACGCAGCTCAGCGTTGATGTGGTCGATGGCCGCCCGTACGAGTTGTCTCGTGTCAAATGAGACCGTATAGGCGTACTTGTGATTGATCCTCTTCCAGAGTTCCTGAAACTCTTTCTGATAAAATCGCTCGTTCAGCTTATTCTCCGGTGTCTTCGTCGCCCCCGCATCCGAAATCATCGTGCGCAGCACACTCTCGTCATAGATTGCCTGCACGAGGCGATGAACCCCCTCCGCCATGGGCATGAGAGCCTCAGGCAGAGGCGCGAGCGTCCCCGCTGCAAGTGCCGTGCGATAGTCCTCCGTCACATGCCCCTCGATATCCACATAGCCATTCATGCCGAGATAGAAATAAATCGCCCGCGCCGCCTTCTCATCGAGCTGCACCGCCGTACCGTCCGCCGACTGCACCGTCTTCCCCTTGAAGTACTCCTCCGTGACTATCTTCGGACGATCGTACAGCTCCGCCTCCATCTGCTTTTGCAGATCGCCGACAAATCCCGCATAGCTCTCGCTCGCGATCACCGTCAGCACATTCACCTCATGCACCGCATCTCCCAGCACCGTCCGATCCATCCGCTGTCCCGTCTGATCGACCGCGAGGCGCAGACCTCTGCCGACCTCCTGCCGCTTCGCCGTCACACTCGCCGCGTGCTTCAGCGTACAGATCTGGAACACATTCGGATTGTCCCAGCCCTCGCGCAGCGCCGAGTGGGAGAAAATCACGCGCGTCGGCTCATCGAACGAGAGCAGCCGTTCCTTATCCTTCAGGATCAGATCATACGCCGAGATGTCGTCCGACAGATCCGAGCCGCGCCTGAGACTGCTGTCCACCGCACGTCCCGTCTTCTTGTCAATGCTGAAATACCCTGTGTGTACCTTCTCCACAGGCACATCGTCCAGATATTTCATATACGCAGGGTCAAAAATATCGCGGTTTTCGTTCATCACCGCGCGGTACTCCTCCTCGAAGATCTGCCCGTACTCCCCAAGCACGGCATTTCCGTCTGCATCGTACTGACGGTACTTCGCCACCTCGTCGATGAAGAACAGCGAGAGCGTCTTGATCCCGCGTGCGAAAAGCCGCTGCTCCTTCTCAAAATGCGAGACAATCGTCTCACGGATCTGCACCCGCCGGAGATCCGCCTCCGATACGTCGCCCTGCACATCTCCCGTATGGAGCGTTGTACCGTTCAGGAAAAGCACCGTCCCCGCAGCGGCATCGATGTGCTCTACCACATAGCCCTCGTACTGCGCCATTCCGCCCGAGAGATGGCAGAGATTGTCCCCCTTAGAAACAATGCGCAGCGTGCGCCGCACCCCGCCCTTTTGCGCCACCTCGAACTCGATCCGCGCACGCGGTGGCACCTTCGGCGAGAGCACGATCTCCGCGAGATAGAGATAGCGCCCCGTCCCCGGCAGATTCTTCACCTCGAACCCCTTCACCTCGATCTTCTTCACCAGACGCGCATTGTAGGCATCCACCGCATCCAGCACATAGACGAGATTGTGCCGCTCCGCGTGCGTCGCCGAATAGTTCAGCGTAAAGAGAGGGGCGAACTGCGCGAGTGCTTTCTGCGTCACCGAGCCCTTCTTTCCCATCTTTTGCGGCTCATCGAGAATGAGGATCGGACGGTTCGCCGCGATCACATCGATCGGACGACGCGAGCCGAACGCATCGCGCTTCGAGTAGATGATGCGCGCCTCCTTGTTCCCGCCGCGTCCCTCGATCGACTTCTCCTCGTTCAGCGAGGCAGCGAACGCCTGCGTGTTGATGATCATCACCGAGAGCCCTGCATCGGCAGAGAACGCATCCAGCTGATTCAGATTCGCACTGCTGTAGACGAAGAACCGCGCCTTCTTCCCATAGTGCTCCATGAAATGCTCCGCCGTCATCTCGAAGGACTTCTTTACGCCCTCGCGGATGGCGATGCTCGGCACCACCACGATGAACTTGCTCCAGCCATAGCGGCGGTTCAGCTCGAACATCGTCTTGATATAGACATACGTCTTGCCCGTCCCCGTCTCCATCTCCACATCCAGCGCACACGCACCGAGCGGCGCGGAGAGCGTATCAGACAGATGGAGATTGCGTGCGCTCTGCACCCTGCGGATATGCGCGAGCAGCTCCCCCTGCGTCAGATGCAGCTTTTCATTCCGAAAGCCATCGTCCGCCTCCGCCGTGAGAAGGGGGGCATTCATGTAGCTCTCCTGCACCGGCAGCAGATTTCCCTGCGCCGCGCCCGTCCCAACATCACGCAGATACGTCGTGCGCGCGGCATACGGCTGCCCCTCGAACACACGGACAACCGCCTCCACCGCATCCGTCTGATACGGCTGCACCGTAAAGTGAAACTTCATCAGCAATCACCCGTATTCTCATATTCTGTCAAACAGCGCTCCAACTGCTGGATCAGGATGGGCAACTCCTCAAAAACAACCTCTGAAATAATATTCCAGTTCGTCCCGTCATAATCATGCACAAGGCGATGCCTGAGCCCTGCAATCATCGTCCATGAGATTTCAGCATGTTTCGCCTTATACGCTGCGGACAAATAATAACAGTGCTCTCCCATATTGTATAACGGCGTTGTGACAAGCCATTGAAGCGGCAGCTGCGTCAGCAACTCCTCTTTTTCAATGTCGTTTTTTCGGATATATTCCTGCAACTGAACAGCATAGTCATAGATCTTTTGAACCCTTTGCCGATCCGAGTACTTCATGCCACCAAAACCTTTTCTTTCATAATCGTTTGATAGAAATTACTGTCCGGGTTGACCTCTGCGATTTCAAAAACATCCACGTTTTTCTTGAGCACCTCGCGCAGCTCCTCCGCCAAGGCAAAAATCATCGTTCGCCGAAACATTTCTCCACCAAAAACAAGAAAATCCAAATCGCTGTTCTCGTCCGCTTCCCCGCGTGCGTACGAACCAAACAAATAAATTTCCTTCACACGGTATTTATCAGCAAGCGGTTTCACCGCTGCAGCAATCTGTTCCATGGTAAATACAGACGTTTGCATCATGACTCCTCCTGTTCATAATGATTCATAGCGCTTCCCGAGGGGTGTTACACTACAGCACCCGCCGCACCGTTGCGGGGCTGTACGCCGCAAAGAGCTGGTCGAAGTTCGTCAGCGCACTGTCGTCCGCCATCGAGGCATCACGGAACACCGCATAGTACGGCTTGCGCTTGGCGATTGCCGCGACCGCCAAATCCGTCACATCACGGTCAAAGCACGCGAGGAGAAAGCCGTCCGCAACGTTAAAGACGCGTTTCCCCGCGATCTCCTCCACCGTAATCGGTGCCGAGAGCAGGATGCCGAGATCGAGCATCGTCTGAACGAGCAGATCCTCCGGCGTGCGATCCTCCTTGACATTGTCCACCTGCGCGAAAAGCCCGTCCTGCGTCACCGCATCGGGCGCATAGTAGACATCGGTCATATTGCTCGTATCGAGCCGCAGGCAGCGGAATCCGAGGTCAAGCCCTGCCGCCTTTTCGCCCGCCTCCGCCGCGATCTTCGCCCCCGCACGGCGAATACGCTCCTTGCCGATCTCACAGATATTCCGATAGCCCGCCCGATATGCCGTACCGCCCTCGTCCGTCGTCTCGGGCAGCTGCACCATGATAAATTTACGATAACCACCATCCTCGGCGTTCAGCTGCATCACGGCGTGGGCGGTTGTAGCAGAGCCGGAGAAGAAGTCGAGGATGAGAGCGTCTTTGTCTGTTGCATGAAAACACAGTCGTTTGATAATTTCAACGGGCTTTACTGTTTCAAATCCATGATTTTCGATCAGTTCACCAAGTTCCTTCTTCGCACTCTCCGCCGTACCCATTGTCTTATCAAAGAATCCCCAGAACGGTTCGGTTGTCTCATTCCGCTCTCCATTCGGACGCATCTTTATGATGGGTTTTCCATCTCGAATAAAGAGATCCCCATTTTTTAAGTAAGTGGCAACTTGGGCTTGCCCAAGTTTCCACTGTTTTCCCGCTGGCGGGAAAACAGTGGAAACTGTGTCGCTGATTTCATAAATCATCGACTCCCTGCCGCGTACTCCTGATGCATTCATCACCTCAACAGGATATTCGCGATACACACCTCGCTCATCAGAGAAGGGATATTCCTTTACACCTTTTTCAATCAAGTGGAATCGTCTTTGCCGATCCTTCGCATAGACTAGAATCATTTCTGCCTTTGGCTGTAATTTGTTGTACGCGGTCTTTGTGTTCTGCGATTTTGTTTTCGATTCCCAATAAATCTCACCAATAAATGATTGAACCCCCAAGATCTCATCCGCAACTTTCCGCATATTGAAGTTTTCATTATAGTCAACGGAAATAAAAATAACCCCATCATCCGCGAGCAAAGACTTCGCCACTCTAAGACGCGGATAGATCATATTCAGCCAGTCCGTGTGAAAGCGCCCGTTGCTCCCATTGTTCGCACGAAAATCATACGTCCGATTTCCTTCTGCATCGTAGCCCTTACTCGCCGCGATAAATTCCCCATTCTCCATCGCAAAATCATCATCGTACACAAAGGCATCATTCCCGGTATTGTAGGGCGGATCGATATAGATCATCTTTACCTTGCCGAGGTACGTCTCTTGGAGCAGCTTCAGCACATCGAGATTGTCCCCCTCGATGTAGAGATTTTCGCTGTCGAATGCGCCCTCTTTACCATCCCGCCCGACACTGTCCTCCACAACGGGACGCAGCGTTGCCGCAATCGGCGCATTCGCCGCGAGGATCGCCTGCCGCTTGTCCGGCCATGTGAACGCATAGCGCTCCTCACGCCCCTCCACGATCTCACGGGAAAGTTCCTGCCGCAGCACATCGAAGTCGATCGCTTGCACGACCTTCCCGTCCCGCATGACCTCCGTCAGGGCATTCGGGAACAGCCGCCCCACCGCCTCGATATTCTGCGCCACGTTGTCCCTGCTGTGCATCTTCATCCGCTCCATCGCGCTCTCTCCTATTCTCCTGCGTTATACCGCTCACATTCATATCACATTATATCATATCTGCACAGCATCGATCCTTTGCCATCGGTATGTCGTAAGGCCACTCTTGCGCCAACCGCGCAACTTTATCCCACTCCTTCGCCAAGGGATGCCTCCAATGCTCGCAGCTGCTGCACAAGCTCAAACTTCCTCTTCGGCTGTTTCTCCCGCCGGATCTTCGCCTCGAGCGCAGCAATCTGCTTTTCGATCCGCTCTCTGCGCCCCTGCGCCGCGACGCTCTCCCGGAGGGTCGATGTGCGTGCATCCCCGAGTGCCTCGCCCGCAATCCGGCGGACGAGGTTCTCATAGACGGCATTGTAGTTCAGGCGATCCACTGCAAGGGGATTGTTGACGTAGTTGTCCTTGTAGGTGTTCCAGTTCTCCGCGAGCTTTTTCGGGCACAGGACGAGGATGTTCTTGTTGCACTCCTCATAGTATTTCATGACGGCAAGTGCGGTAAATGTCTTGCCGAGACCGACGCTGTCCGCGAGGATGCAGCCGTTGTATTTCTCGAGCTTGTTGATGATGGCGAGAACGGCATCGCGCTGGAAGTCGTAGAGCATACTCCATATTTTGCTCTTTTTGAATCCGACTTTTTCATCCGGCAGCTCGTTCTCGGACAGATCACCCAGGAACTCACTGAATACGTGATAGAGGGTTGTAAAGTAGATCATCTCGGGCGCATGCTCTGCATAGGCGGTGCTGATGTTCTCAATGACGGCATCTGTCACGTCCTGCATACGCATAGGGTCGTTCCAGAGCTCATCGAAGGTACGCATATACATCTGCGCTGCCTGCGGCTCGTCCATGCACTGCACGATGTTATAGGCGTTGTTTCCGCGCTCGCAGCCGAGATCCACGGTCGTAAAGCCGCTCATTGGGACATAGACACTCTGCTTCTCGCCAGCAGAGACCATCATGAAGCCTGGCATCTGCTCGCCGCCGGTATTGGATTTGAAGCGCGCCTTGGCACGGATCCAGTCCGCGCACTCCTTCGCGATCGCGCGCTGCGTCATCTCGTTGCGCAGGCGCACCTCGAACTCTGTGCCGTAAAGGCTCGTCTCACGCGAGATGCGCGGGATGTAGAACTCGCGCTTCTCCTTTGCCGCATTTTCCCGAATGAATGTGGGCGAGGTGAAGAGGAAGCGGAACTCCTCCACGGACGCCAGCTGCTCGCGCAGCTCCTGATACGCGTACATGGAGAAACACGCTGCCGCAATGGACACCCTGCTGCCGCGCACAATCGCTGCCCGAAGATCGTCGCGCACCGTGTTTGTGATGTTATCGAATATCTTCACTCTGCTCCACCAAATCTTTCCCATAGAGATTGGCTCGATCAAACTTTCGTCCATATTATAACATATTTCAAAGAAATCAAAAGAGCCCCCTGCTCCCTCGTGCAAAAAGAGAGCAGAGACGGGCTCTTTTCATTAGGGAATCGCTGATAAAATGAAGTCTGTCAGATTGGTACAGATTTTTCGTCCTGTCAAGGAGACAAACCGGACGCATAGCAGAGGCTATGTGGAGGATTTGTCGACACAGAGAGGGCGGAAAAGATGTGCCAAGATGGCAGTGCTGAATTTATCAGTGCTTCCCTAGATTCTGTTACTCCGTCAGTGTCTTTGCATAGAACTCCTCACGCGCTTCGGGGCTCATGGTCATGTAGTCCTTGGCGAGGGCACTGACCCAGGAACCGTAGGCGGGGTTCGGGAAGACGATGTACTGGGTGCCGAACTCCTCCCGCGCCGCATCGATGGCGGCATTGCGTGCGGCGCGGTTCATGCCCTTCGTCCCGAGCGGGAGATCGCCCGCGTTGTCGCCCATGTAGACGACGACATCGTAGTCCTCTGTAACCCGATCGAAGCGTGGCTGCTTGTCGCTCATCTTCCGATCCTCCATGAGGAGGACGTGCTCCGCGTCCACGGAGGGGAAGCCAAGTGCCTTGAGGTTCTCGATGGTCGGCTCGTAGTTGACCTCACTCCAGCGATTGCTGACGTAGAAGATGGCAACACCGCGCCGTGCGACTTCGTTCAGGAACTCCACCGCACCCGGCAGCGCCTCGGAGCGTCCCTCGTGCACGGTGCCGCGCCACCAGAGCGCATCAAACCGACCGCTGCCTGCGGCGACGCTCGCCGCCATGGCGCGTGTGTTGTCGGTGACGGTCTCGTCGCAGTCAAGGACGATGGCGAGCGGCTTGCCGCTGCGGGCGGCGGCATTCGCCTGTGCGTGGTCGATTGCCATGAGTGCCGTGTTATAGCCCTGATAGCAGAGGGCGCGGTACTCCGCCGAGGTACGCATCCAGAGGAGTGCCATGTACTCAGCATCGGCGAGCTGCTGTGCGCTCACCTCCTCCTCCGTGAGCGGCAGGGGCATCGGCGCGTCCTGCGAATTCTCCACGTACGCCGCGCCTACTGCCGCAGGTTCCGCCGCCCATGCCGCTCCGCTGCCGAGCAGGAACGCTGCACTGCCGAGGGCAATCGTCTTTTTCCACGGATTCTTCCACTGGATGTTCCATGTGTTCATTGTGAAATGCTCCTTTTCCTAAGGAATCGCTGAGCAAATCAGCAATCCCTATATCAAAATTTTCAACCTATTATAACATAAATTATGAAATAAAAAAGAAGGGACGATTGCACGCAGCTAAAAACTTCGTGCAACAGTCTCTTCTTCGTGCCCCTTCCACCGCTCGCGCGGTCGCCCTTCCCCGCCATAACGGGGAAGGCATCAGCTTCTCCCGTCAGAACGGGGGAGCGGTCAACCTGTTACCCACTCAGCGCACCTCGACCTGACACATCCGCATCGCACTCAGGGCGTTCGCGTGGCTCTCGGGGGTGACGCCCGCGCAGCAGGCGGCATCGACACTGATGCGCTTCTCGGGGTAGAATGCCTTTGCGAGGAGGGCGTTGGAGATGACGCAGATATCGGTACAGAGCCCGACGAACTCGATTTCGTCGCAGTTCGCGAGCACGGCGGGGAGAGCGGTCGCGCCGAAGGTGGGCTTTTCGATGACGGCGGCCGCCTCCCGTACAAAGGATTGGAGTGCATCCGCGATCTGCCACCCTGCCGTCCCGCGAATGCAGTGCTCGACAGGCAGTTTCTTCCCCTCTTGAGTTTCGAGGTAGTCGGCGCCGTGGGTATCCATGGTGAATACGAGTGCTGTGCCCGCCGTCTGCTCCGCTTTGAGTTTCTCCACGAGACGGGGCAGCATCGCCTGCGCCTCCTGTGTACCGAGTGCGCCGTCCACGAAGTCGTTCTGCATATCGACTACGACGATTGCTTTCCGCATGATATTTCCTCCTATATCTCCATGAATGTTATTTCATTATAGCATAGTTTCGCGTCAGTTGGCACCAAACAGAATGTGCCTGCCAGCCCTCTTTCTGCACGCAAAAATGCTGCCGCACATAGGATGCAGCAGCATTTTTCTTGGGAATTGCTGATAAAAAAAGATACGTCAGGATGGCGTGGCTGAATTTATCCGTACTCCCTTGTACTCTTCCACCGCTTCGCGGCTTCCCTGCCCCGTCAAGCGGGAAGGGAGAAAGAGCTCTATGCGTCCGCAGACTTCGCGATTAGGCGAGCTTCTCGGTGTCTACGGTCTGGATCGCAATGTCCTTGATGGAGACGGGATACGCCTCCCCTGCGACAATCGCCTTCTTGTCGATGACGCTCTGCAGGCAGGTTGTGACATCCGCCTTCGAGAGCCCGTCCTTCGGATCGAGCAGACCGAGGGTCAGCTCCTTGCCGTTGGACATCTTCATCGTCATGCGCAGCTGTTTCTTCGTCGACATGATTTCCTCCTCCTTTCCTCACTATGATCGCGGTGCTCAGTCCTCGAGAACCGCCGTATCCGTGCGCGTCACGAGGCTCAGCCCGTGCTTCTGCAGTGCGCCGAATCCCCGTCCGACCGCAAGTGCGTCCGCATCCGTGAGCGTCGCTGCGATCCCACTGATCGTACGGTTCTTGTAGACGGTCTTGCCGTCCGCGCCGACCCCCGTGATGACCTTGAGCGTGACCTTGCTCGTTGCGTCTTTGCGTGCCATGGTGGATCAACTCCTTTCTCTGTTTGTCTCCGTAAGCGGCTTACACATGAGTATTTGCCGCGTGTGAGAAAAAGAGGAGTCCGTTATAAAAAAATCTTTACACACGAACATATTTTCTATATAATATAAATCAGAAAGGAACAGGTGATTGTTTTAGAAAATCTCGTACCTGTGCGCTGCGCCGGCGGCAGGCAGGAGGGGCGGAAAACCGCCCACAGAAAGGAGTTCCAATATGAACTGGACGAAGAGAGACCTGCTCATGCAGAAACTTCCCGCAGCGGCAGATATTCTCGCACTCGTACCCGTGTATGGCGCGGACGGCGGCAGTGCCACCGTCATTCACACCACGGCAGGCGGCAGTCTGACGCTCTCTGCGGCGACGGAGTATGTACTCTCCTGCCTCGCGGGGCGTGAGGATAAGGAGCTGCGGCTCATCCGCCGCAATGCGGCACGCCAGCTCGCACGCCGCCGCAACATCATTCTCCCCATCCTGCACGGCTGCGTGCTTGCTCCGCTCATGGTGCGTCACGTTCACAAGCGCCAAGGCAGGCTCGGCTACATCAACATCGCGCACAGACCGCTCGTCGCGGGCAGTACGGGCGGAACGGACATCGCCCTGCAGAGCGGCACGGTCATCCACTCGCTCTGGCAGCCTCCCACGATCAAGAAGCTCATGCAGGAGGGATGCGCCGTCCACTACAAGATGATCCTCGATGTGCAGCGGCAGCTGCGCCGCGTCGAGGAGTTCGCATAACGAAGCATTTGCGTTGGATAGGCGTGAGGCATGATGAGAAGCACGTCACACTTGCATTTTTGCGTTGTTCATTGTATGATACACATACAGAACAACGGAGGGTACAATATGCAGATCTCAAGCCGCTTTACCATCGCTGTCCACATTCTCATCTGCGTCGAGCTCTACGGAGACGAGGCTCCCGCAACGAGCGAGACCCTTGCCGGCAGCATTGGCGCACATCCTGTCGTCATCCGCCGCATCCTCGGGCAGCTGCGCCGCGCAGGGCTCATCACCGTCGCACGCGGACGCGAGGGCGGCGCACACATCGCACGCCCACTCAGAGAGATCACACTCGCCGATATCTTCCGCGCAGTCGAGAGCATCAGCAGAGGGGCGCTCTTCAGTTTCCACGAGAAGCCGAACCCTGCCTGCCCCGTAGGGCGCAGCATCCACGCTATCCTTGACGACCGACTCGCCGCCATCCAAGCTGCAATGGAGCGCGAGATGGAAAATACTACACTCGCAGAGGTCATTGATGCAGCGCGGGAGCAGGTCACGGAGGGATAGAGGGCAAAATGCCCACGACAAGAAGGAGCTTCCTATGAAGTGGGTATCCCACACGAGCCTCACCGCAACCATCGCCTATGCCATCACTGCCGATCCGCTGCTCACGGCGGCGGCAACGCTCGGTGCAGTCCTTCCGGACAAGGCAGAGGGCACGCCGCAGAGCGTTGGCTGGCGCTCGTGGCGCAGCCGCCATCGCGGCTGGTCACACTGGCCAATGCTCTACCTCGCGCTCATCGGAGGGCTCATCGAGGCACGCACCGCCTTCTTCTACGATGCAGTGTTCTTCTCCATCCTCACATGGATCTTTATCGGTGCGCTCTGTCACATCGCCGAGGATGCTGTCTGCGGCAAGGTTCCGCTCCTCTATCCCACGCAGAAGATCGGCATCCGCCTCTTCACGGTTGGTTCGCTACGCGAGTATCTATTTGTAATTGTTTGTATTGCCATCGTATATGCAGGACAGCATATCTTACATATGTAAAGAAATCACACCGATTTCAAACAGATTCGCCAGACTGCAAAGATGAAAAAACTTTCCAAAGATTGCCGATTGACATTCGCAACGCTGTTTTTGATCGAAAATGATCATCAAAGGATGTGCAATCCTTGACGATGCCATACGTACATGATAGAATAGAGATACAAAAAGGGCACTGCCTAGCGGTCGCCCCCATTACAAGCGAGATTTCCCCGCCAGGGTTTGGTAGACGCAAGGCGGGGTTTTCTCTTTTATCGTTTCACGGATATAATCAACACGGTGAACACTACGAGAAACGTGAGAAATTCGTAGGTCTCCATACCAACCTCCCCCTTTCCAGGGGGCAAGATTCGACCGCCCTTTCGACAGTGCTTGCATAGAGTATAGCACAGGAACATATGTATGACAAGAAAATCCCCTTGACGCTGTGTGCATCAAGGGGATTCTTCTGTTACAGAACGATCAAATATCCAGATTCCGCACGAGCCGCGCGTTCTCCTCGATGAATTGGCGGCGCGGCTCGACCTTGTCGCCCATAAGGATGGTGAAGAGCTCGTCCGCCGCCTCGGCATCCTCCGCGCCGACCTGCAGCATGGTGCGTCCCTCGGGGTTCATGGTGGTCTCCCAGAGCTGCTCTGGGTTCATCTCGCCGAGTCCCTTGTACCGCTGGATGGTCACGCCGTCGCGCCCGATCTCGTCGAGCTTTTTCGCCTGTTCTTCGTCGGAGTAGGTGTAGAAATGCTTCTTGTCCTTGCGGATCTGGTAGAGCGGCGGCTGTGCGATGTAGACGTGCCCGTGGTCGACGAGCGGCTTCATGTAGCGGTAGAAGAAGGTGAGGAGCAACGTGCGGATGTGTGCGCCGTCCACGTCCGCGTCGGTCATGATGATGATCTTGCTGTAGCGACGTTTCGAGAGGTCGAACTCCTCGCCGATCCCTGTGCCGAACGCGGTAATCATGGTACGAATCTCCGCGTTGGCAAAGATCTTATCCAGACGTGCCTTCTCGACGTTGAGAATCTTGCCGCGCAGGGGCAGGATCGCCTGGAAACGGCGGTCGCGTCCCTGCTTCGCCGAGCCGCCCGCAGAGTCGCCCTCGACGATGTAGATCTCGCACTGATCGGGATCCTTGACGGAGCAGTCCGCGA
>ERZ772955.1641-NODE-1641-length-13417-cov-2.807514_pt1 | contig 13417 bp, 13 predicted proteins | sample MGYA00511133_ERZ772955 | MGnify/ENA primary metagenome ERZ772955 (study PRJEB29015, sample SAMEA2737914) | human oral metagenome | biome: human oral; feature: human-associated habitat; material: dental | place: China | collected 2149 ... | reverse complement strand
TGCATCAAGAGATTTAAATGTAGGATTTTCAGGAGGCGAAAAGAAAAAAGCTGAAATTTTGCAAATGTTAACACTAAATCCAAAATTAGCAATACTAGATGAAACCGATTCGGGACTAGACGTAGACGCAATAAGAACAGTATCATCAGGAATCAATATGTTTAAAAACGATGAAAATGCAGTACTAATAATCACACATAGCACAAAAATTTTGGAAAACTTAAAAGTTGATTATGTACACATATTAGTAAATGGACAAATCATCAAAACAGGAACAGGTGAATTAGCAAAACAAATAGAAAAAGATGGATATTCAGAATATCTAAAATAACTAGAAAGGAATAAAGAACTTGAAAAATAAAACAGATCTATCACAGTTTGAAGAGCAAAAGAACAAGATAGAAAATATATACAACATTAAAAATAGTGATAATTCTGAATATAAAGCATTTGGTTTAACAGAAGAAGTAATAAGAGATATATCAGCAAGAAAAGAAGAACCAGAGTGGATGCTGGACATAAGACTAAAAGCACTAGAAACATATAATAAATTAGACTTACCAACATGGGGACCAGATCTAAGTGAAATAGACCTTAATAAAATTGCAACATATGTAAAACCAAAAACAGATATGAAAGCAAACTGGAATGATGTACCAGAAGATATAAAAAATACTTTTGAAAAATTGGGAATTCCAGAAGCAGAAAGAGAAGCATTGGCAGGAGTTGGAGCACAATACGATTCAGAAATTGTATATCACAGCATAAAGAAAGAATTAACAGAGCAAGGCGTAATATACACTGATTTTGAATCAGCAGTAAAAGAATATCCAGAAATCATAAAAGAGTATTTCTCAAAATGTATTTCAATTTCATATCATAAATTCATCGCTCTTCACTATGCAGTATGGTCAGGAGGATCATTTGTATATGTACCAAAAGGAGTAAAAGTAGATATACCATTGCAATCATATTTCAGATTAAATGCCGCAGGAGCAGGCCAGTTCGAACACACATTAATAATCGTTGAAGAAGATGCATATTTGCATTTTATAGAAGGATGTTCAGCACCAAAGTATAGTGAATTAAATCTACATGCAGGAGCAGTAGAATTATATGTAAAAGACGGAGCAACATTAAGATATTCAACAATTGAAAACTGGTCAAAAAACATGATGAATTTAAACACCAAAAAAGCAATCGTAGGAAAAAATGCAAAAATAGAATGGGTATCAGGATCATTTGGATCAAAAGTATCAATGCTATATCCAATGAGCTTTTTAAATGGCGAAAATGCATCAAGTGAATTCTTAGGAATATCATTCGCAGGAGAAGGTCAAAACCTAGATACAGGAATGAAAATAGTACAAAATGCACCAAACACTTCAGCAGTGGTAAATTCAAAATCAATCTCAAAAGACGGAGGAATTTGTACATTCAGAAGTGATGTAAAAGTATTGCCAAAAGCAACAGGAGCAAAACTATCAATATCATGTGAATCATTAATGCTAGATAACATTTCAAAATCAGATACAATTCCAACATCAAATGTACAAACTTCAGATGTAGAATTCTCGCATGAAGCAAAAATCGGAAAAATATCAGATCAAGCAATATTTTACTTAATGACAAGAGGCCTATCAGAAGAAGAAGCAAAAGCCATGATAGTAAGAGGATTTGCAGATCCAATTTCCAAAGCATTACCACTAGAATATGCCGTAGAAATGAACAACTTAATAAACTTAGAATTAGAAGGGAGCATAGGATAATGACAAACGAATTAGTATTAAATGCTACACCTCTAAGAACATCAGAAAGTTATCAAATTAATGATTTAAAAATAAGTTTAGAGATACCAAAAGCAAAAGAATTTGATAATGTACAATTTAAAAATATTGAAAAAATAACTTTAAAAAAATTAGAAAATACACTATTATCAAACAAAATAGGATTAGAACTACAAACAAATTATTCATTAAACATAATAGTGCCAAAATATACAAAAATAGAACAAAATATAGAATTAAACTTCAAACTAACAGAAGAAACCTTGACATCAAAAATCAACATTAAATATGAGCAAAATTCAGAAGCAAATATAATAATAAAATTTGAAGGAAATGGATTCAATTATTCAGAAATTGGATTACAATCAGAAGAATATTCAAAAGGCAAAATCACAATAGCAAATTTATTAGAAAGCACAGCAAACACAAACATATTTGCAATTTCGAACAATATAGCAGATAATAGCGAAATTTCGCATATAATTGTAGATTTTGGAGGAGAAAACAAGATATCAAACTATTATAGTGAATTAAATGGATATAGAGCAAAAAACAGCTTAAAAACAGTTTATTTAGGACAAGACAATAATAGATTAGATTTAAATTATCATATAAAACACATAGCCGAAAAAACAAACTCAGAAATAGAAGTACAAGGAGCAATAGACGGAAATTCCAAAAAGAGCTTCAAAGGAACAATCGATTTTCTAAAAGGAAGTAAAGAATCAAAAGGTTCAGAAAACGAAAATTGTGTTTTATTATCAGATAAAGCAAAGTCAATCTCATTACCAATGTTATTATGCCATGAAGATGACGTAAACGGAGAACACGGAGTATCATCAGGAAAAATAGATCCAAAGAAATTATTTTATATAATGACAAAAGGAATCTCTTATGAAGATGCACGAAAGTTAATAATTAAAGCAAATTTCAATAATATAATAAATGAAATACCGGATGAAGAATTACAAACAAAAATAATAGAAATAATTGAAAAAATATAAGGAATAATAAAATGACAACTAATGAAATTAGAAAAGATTTTCCAATTCTAGAAAACCTAAATATTGCATATTTAGACAGTGGAGCAACAACTCAAAAGCCTATGCAAGTAATAGATGCAGTAACAAATTATTACAAACAAAGCAACGCAAATCCACATAGAGGAGCATACGATTTAAGCATTGAAGCAACAAGAGTATATGATGAATCAAAGGAAAAAGTAGCAAAATTCATAAATGCAAAATCGCCAAACGAAATAATTTACACTAGAAATGCCACAGAAAGTTTAAATTTAATAGCAAACTCTTATGGAATGCAAAATGTAACAAAAAACGACAAAATTCTTATATCAATAATGGAACATCATTCAAATTTAGTAACATGGCAAAACGTTTGCAAAAAAACAGGAGCAACACTTGAATACATGTACACAAACGAAAATTACGAGTTGTCAGATGAAGAAATAAACAGCAAAATAGTTCCAGGTGTCAAAATCGTTGCAGTAACACAAGTATCAAACGTTTTAGGCACAATAAATGATGTAAAGAAAATAGCCAAAAGAGCCCACGAAGTAGGAGCAATAATAGTCGTAGACGCAGCACAATCAGCACCACATATGAAAATAGATGTTCAAGATTTAGATGCCGATTTTTTAGTATTCTCAGGACACAAAATGCTAGCACCAATGGGAATTGGCGTATTATATGGAAAAGAAGAAATACTAAACAAAATTGAGCCATTCAATTTAGGTGGAGACATGATTGAATATGTATATGAACAAGAAACAACATATGCAGAGCCACCAATGAAATTTGAAGCCGGAACCCAAAACGTAAATGGAGCAGTAGGTCTATCAGCAGCAATCGATTATTTAGAAAATATCGGAATGGAAAATGTCGAAAAAATAGAATCAGACCTTCTAAAATATGCCTATGAAGAACTAACAAAACTAGATTTCATCAAAATTTATGGACCAACAAATCTAGAAAAAAGAGCAGCAGTAATAGCATTTAACGTAAAAAATGTTCATCCACACGATGTTTCAACGATTCTAAACAACAGTGGAGTCTGCATACGTTCAGGTCATCACTGTGCCCAACCACTACACAGAAAATTAAAAATGGAATCAACATGTAGAGCAAGTTTTTACATTTACAATACAAAACAAGACATAGACAGACTAATAAATGGCCTAAAAGAAGTTCAAAAAATATTCAGCAAATATATGTAAAAGGAGAAAACAATGGAAAACATGGATTCAATCTACACAGAGATAATAATGGAAGCAAGCACATCAAAACACAACAAACACAACCTAACAAATCCAGATTTGACAGAACATGGCCACAATCCAAGCTGTGGAGATGACATTACACTAGAACTAAAAATGAATGGCGATATCTTAGAAGACATATCATTCACAGGAACAGGATGTGCAATTTCACAAGCTTCAACCACAATCATGATAGACCTATTTAAAGGCAAAACAAAACAAGAAGTCTTAAAGCTAATAGACATATATCTAAGAATGATAAAAAGAGAACAAATCTCCGACGAAGAAATAGATTCTCTAGAAGATGCAGCAGCACTTCAAAACATATCAAACATGCCAGCCAGAGTAAAATGCGCAGAGCTAGCATGGTACACAATGCAAAAAATTTTAAATAAATAAGAGACAAACTAGCATCAAAGTCTAGTTTATTATAAAGTAGAAATATTACAAAAAATATATAAAATACAAAACAATTTACTTTACAAACTAACATATTTATGGTAATATTTCTACATCAATGCAGATGTGGCGAAATTGGTATACGCACAGCACTCAAAATGCTGCGGGAAACCATGTGGGTTCGAGTCCCACCATCTGCACCAATACATGAGGACTTTAGAAAAATATCCTAGAGTCCTTTATTTCATTGCATTTTGCTAATATATCAATACTTTTAAAGTTTTTTGACTTAATGAATAAAAAATTATTGACAAACATAAAAAAATATAATAATCTTAAAATACCTTATAGAGGTGAACAGATGATGTTGGAATGAAAATTTAAGCGTATACTAATAGTGAAGTACGCCAAGTCATTGGGGAAGACTAGATAGCTAGTCTTCTTTTTTTACTTAAGAGTTAAACCACCAGCTATGCTAGGAGACCAATGACACTTATAGCTATGAGAATAGTATCAAAATAAAAACTATCCATGCTATAATAAAATTAAGTCTATCAGATTGAAAATTATTATAAAATATAAAAGACTAGAAATTTATAATCATTTGAGAACAAAAATAGCAATGATATTGAGAGAATTAACTAACTTAAAAGATGTTAAAATAAAATTATATTTTTTATAAGATGTATGAAAGCAAACAAATATAGTCAAAAGTATTGATGAAATTGACATAATATAATATTATATTATATAGCATAAAAGGAGTGAGTAATTATGGAAGAAAAAGAAGAAAATGATATTGATTTTGATTTTGAATTTGAGGTAATACCTCCTAAAGTAGGAGACCCAAAATATGATATTAGAAAAATATCTTGAAGAAAATAATAAATCAACAGAAGAGATAACTGCAGAAGAATTAGAACAATTCATAAATGGATAGATAAGTGAAGAAGATTTAAAAAGAGGATAACTATCAGAAAAATAAAAAAATCTAAAGAGCCATATATCCCACTATTTCAGATACAGGATATATATGATTAGCACACAAGTATCATCATGCAGCTTGCAAAGTTGAACAAGCCAAGTCAAGCAAGCTAAGCTAATCGGCTCTTTAGTCCTTTTCGAATAACTATATAATACTTACTCTTTATATAATGCTTAAAAAAATTGTAAAAAAGTATAAATTGTAAAATATAAAACGTAAATCCATTAATATCAATAAAGGACTTACAATAAATCAAAAAATACAAATAAATTAAAAAAAATAAAAACATTAATCTCTTTTTTTTACTGAAAAATTAGTTATTCAAAAAAGGAATAGGGCTTAAAACTTTATATTTAATTTAACTTGTAAAATAGCTTAACAAGACCCATACATTTTATAAATCAATTTCAAACTCAATACTATTTAGCTTAGAAATTTCAAAATCAGTATTACGAATTTTTTCATCAAGAATTTGAATTTGAGACTTTATTTCGTCTTGATTATAATTGATTTCTTGAATTTGAAAATAAGAATTATTAACTTCAGTAACTCTTTGTTTAGAATTGCGATAATTCAATAATATCTCAAAATTGTCTTTTAACTTTCTTAAATTACTATTTTCAACAATTGCAGCTTGAATAGATCTACCATCACTAAGTTTAAAAGTATTATTTTTTTCATAAAGAATACTTTTTAATTTAATAATTTCATTAGAAAGATTTTGAACCTCAATTAATTCTTCTTCAAAATCTTTTTTGTTATCTTCAATAACATTTAAAACACCACTCAACTCTTGAATAGAAGTATTAAAAACATGTTTCTTCAAAGAAAAAAACATTGAAGAATATTTTCTTTCCTTCTCATCAATTAAGCACATCAAACTAGATAAATTTATTTTCATTTCATTTCCTCCTTAAGATGATTCAATTATAACACATATAAAAAATGATATGTCGCCCAAAAAGCGACAAAAAACAACGCTACAAAATAGCGTTGCAGTATGTAAATAGAAAATCATTAATAACACTTAAATCATAAATATTATTATCCAAGCAATAAATAATTATCAAGTCAAATTGACTATTGCTTAAAGAATAACCGGCAGACTTTAACAATATATTAGAGTCGTGTAAATCAAGCCTTAAAGCGAAACATAACTTAATAACTAATTTTTTTCTAGGAACATAATTTTTATTACATCTAATTTTAGAAAATAACTTTCGGTCAATATCTACACACTTATAGATTTCAGAATCGCTATGACCACTCCTATCTATATAATAGAAAAGAACATCATTGAAATTCTTAATCTCAAAACAATTTAAATATTCGCTAAGGTTAACATTCATAAAATCCTCCTTATTAATGAGATTTAAATAAAAAATTTTAATCTCAATCGTATAATTTAATGAATATTTAAATTGTAACGTGATTATACCACACATAATGCAATTAAAAAAGTCTACATAAATATTGCAATTCATTAAAATATATGTTATAATAATACTTGTAACTATGTAAACCGCGTTTGTGCCAGGTATTGGTGGAGAGGAAAATATGGAGAACGTTAATGTTGATGTCATTTTAGAAGAAGTAAAGTCTATGCAAAACAATTTAAATGAGCTAATTAAAAGGACATACATATTAGAAAAGTCTGTTTGGGAGATGAAGCATTTAGAAAGAAAGACAAAGGATTTCCAAAAGAGAAAGTATTATAAGGAAATCAATAAAGAGATAGATTTTCAACTACAAAAGTTGTATATAAAGGTAGACGACTTCAAAAATGCAGAATTATTTAGGAATAAGATAGAAGTTCCTAAATATACAAAATGAATTCATTAGAGAGGAGAATGATTATGCTCCTCTCTTATTTTTATTTTAAAATCAATTTACATAAATATTAACAAAAAAGAAAAGAATAATTATACATATAAATGTATCTATTAATTTCTTTTGCCTAGAACACGTAAACAGGCAGAAAGGAAAAGTATGGGAACCAACGACAATCAGGCTATTGATTCTCTTCAGATTACGGAAGAGACAAGAGCCATCCTCAGAGACTGGAAGCAAAAGATGTGTTCAAGTCTTGAGAGTGTCAAGTCTGAAATTAACGGCATAAAGCAGGAATTAATGAACATTCCTGTTGATGTTGCAGATATTGACACGAGGAGGATTACACTTGAGAGCAGGCTGTTCAAACTTGAGGCAGAGGAGAAATGAATTGAGAGCTGCATGCAAGTAGTATACCATGACATTTCACCGATGTAGAAGTTAGTAACAATGCCCGACTTCAGGTCACTCATCGCATCAATGAATGCAAAGAGTAGAGGTTGAGTTCCAAGCGAGGGGAGGCGACATGCCTCCTCTTTTTTTATAATATAAATATGACCATGTATTTCTTGAATAATGCCAACAATTATGATAAAATCAAAACTGAAAAAAGAAAAGGAAAAAGCACAAATGATAAAAGATTATAGAAAAGTAATATTTACAATTTTTTTATTAATAATACTAGTAATCACAGGGATAATTTTATTATTTAAAAATACAACAACAATAGGAACAATTAAGCCACATACATACACTGAACAAGAAGTTAATGAATATGCAAAACAAGCACATGGCGAAAAAGTAAAGCAAGTATCAAAAGGAAAAAATATTGAAATAGAAATTGAAGCATCAAACAACAATAAAGAAAAAGTAAATGGAGTAATGTACGAATATTCTAGAGAAAATGGCGATATTTTTCAAATAATAACATATCCAGTGCACAAAAAGAAAAGTGATAATAAAACAATTGAAAACACATATTTGAGAAATATAAGCGATTATTATCAATCAGCAATAATAGCAATATATGCAGAGAATATAGCGTCAATTGCACAAACTTATAATTTGAATGCAAATATTGAAAAAAATAATATGAATTCATGTATAGTATTCGACATGAAAGAAGAAAAAGAAGCTTATAACATAGGAAGAGCAATGCAACAAATAAATGAATTATTAGCATTAGAAATAAATAAAAATGAAATCACAAAAAAATATGAAATAGAAAATATAGTAGCAAAGGTGCATTATATAAACCAAGAAAACGGTATTGATAAAATAGTAAATATACCATTAGCACAAAATCACGATGACATACAAGATTTTGACGCTAATTATTACGCATCATTAATAAAAAACAATATAAATTGAAAGGTATAGTATGGGATTTTTTGATAAATTAAAACAAAGCTTAGAAAAAACAAAGATAGCATTAGGAATAACAAAAGTTGATGAAAATCTATTAGAAGAATTAGAAGAAAAGTTAATTATGTCAGATGTAGGTATGACAGCAACAGATGAAATAATGCGAGAGCTAAAAACAAGAATAAAACAAGATAAAATAGTAGACTCACAAAAAGTTATAGAAATATTAAAAGAACAATTAGAAAAGATTCTAACTAAAGAAAACAATAAAATAAATTTAGAAAAATCACCAGCAGCAATCTTAATGGTTGGAGTAAATGGAGCTGGAAAAACAACCTCAATAGGAAAAATTGCAAATAGATTAAGATTACAAGGAAAGAAAGTATTAGTTGTAGCAGCAGACACATATAGAGCAGCAGCGGTAGAACAAGTTGAAGAATGGGCAAAAAGAGCAAATGTGGATATTATCAAAGGACAGGAAAATGCAGACCCATCATCAGTAATATTTATGGGGTGCAAAAAAGCTAAAGATGAAAATTATGATGTTGTAATATGTGATACAGCAGGAAGATTACAATCTAAAAAATCATTAATGGATGAATTAGAAAAAATGAATAAAGTAATAGATAGAGAACTACCAAACTCATCAAAAGAAACTTTATTAGTACTTGATGGATCAACAGGACAAAATGCAATATCACAATTAAAAGCTTTTAGAGAAGCAACAGGTGTAACTGGAGTTATAATTACTAAATTAGATGGAACTTCAAAAGGTGGAGTAATCATAAAATTAGCAAAAGATGAAAACGTAGCAATTAAATTCATAGGAATAGGCGAAAAGATAGATGATATGGAAGAATTTAATGCAAGAGATTTTGTAAATGCAATTATAGAGTAAAAAAGAAAGGTTATAGATATGGAAGAAAGAGAAAATACAATTCCAAATACACAAGAAGAAAATAATCTAAGAAATCAAGAAATATCAAAAGAAGATATGGCAACATATGAAGCAGCTATAAAATATAAAAAAAGTAAAAAAGCAAGAAAGAAACTAGTATTATTTCTAGTTTTAATAGCAGCAATCGTAGGATTAATTTTAATAAGAGGATCATATTTAACAGCAAAAGATCTAGGAGAAAAATATTTACAAGTATATAATAGAAAAACATTAATAACATCTGGAATATTTTTTGTAAATTTCTTTTTAATATATTTTACTTTTATAAGAACAAACAAATTAATAAAAAGAATATTAGCAAACATATATAAAAAAGAAGAAAAAGTAATGCCAAGATTTGCAAACAAATCAATTGCATTTATAATTGCACTAATTGGCTCAGCAGTAGTAACTCTATTAAGCAAAAATATGATAACACAAATAATTGGATTAGCATGGTTTGGACAAACAGACCCAGTATACCACCTAGATATATCATGGTTTGTAATAATTAAACCATTAGTAACATTTATTTTAACTTATTTGTCAGTATTAATAATAGCAACATTAGTTTATGGGGCAATATATTCAATAATAGTAGTAAACACAGACTTAAATGGAATATCAAGAAATTCATTTGATAAAGACGAAGTGCTAAAAATATTAAAATTTAGAATCAGATTATTAGCAATTATATTAGGATTAATTCTATTAGTTACAATGGCTGGAAATATCGGAAATGAAAAATTTTTCAATATTGAAAAAAGTGACGGAACAATATATTCTTTGAATGGTGCAGGATATATGGACGCAACAGTAAAGAAAATTGGATATATAATATTTGCACTAGTAGCAACATTTTCAGTATTCAGAATATATTCATCAATTAAAGAAGGAAGTGTACGTAGAGCCATAGGATATATACTAGTAGTACCAGTATATCTGATAGTATTAGCAGGATTAATGGTATTATTGTCAGCAATATTAGTAGGAAACAATTCACTAGAAAAGAATGAATGGTATATAAGCAAAAATATTGAACAAACAAATTCATCATATAATATAAAATTAATAAATTCAGAATTAAACTATTCTGGAACAATCACAGAAAAAGAAGTAGCAGCGAACAAAGACATTTTAAATAACATAGATTTAGTTAATGATGATTTAGTATTAAAAACAGTTAAATATTCACAAACAGCAAAAGGATATTATACTTTTAGAAAAACACAAATAGAAATTTATAATGTAAATAATGTATCAACATTGTTATATGTAACACCACGCGAGATATCAACTGCAAATGCAACATATTCAAACAAAACATACCAATATACACATGGATATGGAATAATGGCAACAATGGCTGGCCAAACAGACGAAGATGGATATTTAAAAACAGTTCAAAAAGAATTTGGAGATTTATCAAAATCAACAATACCAATAACAGAACCAAGAATTTATTATGGACTAGAAACAAATAGTGCAGTAGTATTAAACAGTACAAAACAAGAAGCAGATTATGTTGATGAAAATGGAAATTCAGTAAACTATACTTATACAGGAAAATCAGGACTAAGTTTAAACATATTTGATAGATTAATACTTGCAATAAATCAAGGAGATATGAAATTAGCATTTTCAGGATCAATCACAAAATCAAGTAGATATTTGATAAATAGAAATATTATAAATAGAGCAAAAACAATGTTACCAGGAATCATTTATGATGAAAATCCATACATGGTAATAGATAATCAAGGAAAGCAATATTGGGTATTAGATGGATACACAACATCAAACTCATATCCATTTGCACAAAAAACAAATTTTAATAACACTGAAGTCAACTACATAAGAAATTCAGTCAAAGTAATAATAAATGCATTTGATGGGACTACAAAATTCTATATAACAGACAGAACAGATCCAATAATAATGTCATATAATAATGCATATCCAGGATTATTTGAAAATAAAGACACTCAAATTCCATCAGACATAAGTTCACATTTTGTATATCCAAAAAAATTATTCAATATTCAAACAAAAATAATGGAAATATATCATAATACAACAGCAGGCGTATTATTTAGAGGAAATGATGTTTGGAATGTTGTAAGAAGAGGTGAATCATTTAAAAATTCAACAGAAATGGATTCATATTATACAATGGTTAAAGACACTCATGGAAATAATAATATTGGATTAGTAATGCCATTTACGGTTTATGGAAAACAAAATATCATTGCATATATGGTAGGAACAATTGAAAATGGAGAAATGAAGTTACAACTTAAGAAATTCCAAGAAGATAGTAATCTATTAGGCCCAATTTCATTGGAAACACAGATAAATCAAGACGAAACAATATCTCAAGAAATAGCAAGCTTAAATGTAAGTGGAACAAAGATTAGTTCAGATATTATAATAGTGCCAGTAGAAAACACAATATTATATGTAAAACCAATTTATCAACAATTAATAAACGAAACCTCACAAAAACCACAATTAAAAAGAGTTGTTGTAGCATCAGGAAATAAAGTTGGAATTGGAGAAAATATAAGTTCAGCAATTAAAAATTTATTATCTAAAAAAGCAGTTGATATAAATGTATCAAATACTGAAAATTTGCAAGATAATATAAATGAAGTAATAAAAGCATTAAAAAAGGTAAAAGAATCAACAAAAAACAATGATTGGAAACTATATGGAGAAGATATGGATAAATTAACAAAAGCCATAGATCAATTAGAAACAACATCAAAGAAACAAAAAGAAAATAAAGTATCAGAAGAAAAAGCCGTATCAACAACAAAGTAAAACAAAAGAAGGGAATCTAGTAAAATGAATTTACCAAATAAATTAACAGTAATGAGAATATTGCTAGTATTTGTAATATTAATTATAAGTTTTTTAGATATTCCAGGAGAAGTAGTAGGAATATCATTAAAATATTTAATAATTGATATTATATTTATAATAGCCTCAATAACAGATCATTATGATGGGTATTTAGCAAGAAAAAATAATCAAATTACCACATTTGGTAAATTCCTAGACCCAATCGCAGATAAAATATTAGTAGTAACAACAATGCTATTACTAACTGAAAGAGGAACATTACCAGCTTGGATTCCAATTATAACAATATTTAGAGAATTTTTAGTATCAGGTTATAGACTAGTAGAAGCAAAAGAAGGTGGAAAAGTAGTAGCAGCAAACATTTGGGGCAAAATTAAAACAGTAACACAAATGATTGCGATAATTTTAATGTTAATAGATTCAAATAGATTCTTCGCATTTACAACAACAAAACAATCAATGCCATTAAGGATATTAAATATATTAGGATCAATAATGATGTTAATATCAGTATTTGCATACATATTCTCAGGATATACATATTTAAAAAATGGAAAAGATTTATTCAAAGATAGATAAAGAGGTACAAAATGGATAAACATGAGCAAGCAAAACAAGAAATAAAAGAACTTGTAGATAAACTAAATTATTATTCAAATCTATATTATAATCTAGATAAACCTGAAATATCAGATTATGAATATGATATGTTAAATAATAGATTAAAAGTATTAGAAGCAGAAAATCCAGATTTAATATTGCCTGATTCACCTCTACATAAAGTAGGAGGAACAGCAAGAAAAGATTTAAAACAAGTTGTTCATGAAGTACCATTATTAAGCCTTCAAGATATATTTGACTTTGAAAGTTTGTATGATTTTGATAAAAGAGTTAAAGAAAATGGTCAAACAGATTATTGTGTAGAAACTAAAATAGACGGACTATCATGTGCGTTAAAATATGAAAAAGGAATA
>ERZ772955.1640-NODE-1640-length-13420-cov-17.278189_pt1 | contig 13420 bp, 14 predicted proteins | sample MGYA00511133_ERZ772955 | MGnify/ENA primary metagenome ERZ772955 (study PRJEB29015, sample SAMEA2737914) | human oral metagenome | biome: human oral; feature: human-associated habitat; material: dental | place: China | collected 2149 ... | reverse complement strand
CGAAGGCGGTTGCTGCGGATGTGGCACGCGAGATGGATGTGGACTCCTATCACGCAGAGATTCTGCCCGAGGACAAGTCGCGCTACGTCAACCAGCTGCGTCAGCGCGGTACGGTCATGATGGTCGGCGACGGCATCAACGATGCGCCTGCACTCGCGTTTGCAGACGTGGGCGTTTCGCTCGGCGGGCGGCAGACGGACATCGCGGCGGAGTCCTCGGCGGTGACGATCCACTCGGAGGATCCGACGCGTCTCGTGGAGGCTCTGCGCATCGGTCAGCGGACAATGCACCTCGTGCATCAGAACTTCAAGGCAACGCTGCTCGTCAACTCGTCGGCGATGCTGCTCGGTGCACTCGGCACGATCAGCCCGCTCGCGGCGGCGGCGATTCACAACACGGCGACGCTCGCGGTGGTGCTGAACAGCTGCCGTATCCTGACGCCGGAGGGCGGACTCTTCGCGCAGCGACGTCTGCGTTGACGGGGACGATGTGTGCTCCTATGTCGAAGTGTTGATTTTTCCTGCAACCTGTTGTAGAATACGAGAGAATATATAGATAGTCTCGGATCATTTTTATACCGATCCGCTATTTGAGAGGAGAGTTTTGCCCATGGCAGGAAAGATGAAGAACTGCTCAAGCTGCGGGAAGGTATTTGTTTCGATCAATGGCGCCCGTATTTGCATGGACTGCCGCGAAAAGGAAGAGAAGTGGGAGCGCGAGATTGTTGAGTTTGTGCGTGACCATCCGAAGAGCACGATCGCGGAGATTGTGGAGGCGACCGGCGTACAGGAGCCTGTGATTCGCCGCATGATCCGCGAGGGCCGGTTTGTCTCGACGGGGATTGAGCTCTACTACCCCTGCGAGAAATGCGGATCGCCGATCCAGAAGGGGCAGTACTGCGATAAGTGCCAGAAGGATATGCGCGATGAGCTGACGGCGGCGATCGCCAAAAAGAGCGGTGCGGGCGGCAAGGGCGACGCTGCATCCGGACGCCGCGGCTACGTGACGCTTGATAAGTAAGAGCACGGCGATATTTTCGTAAAACATGAGATGCGTACTTGGGAAAATCTTCTTAAGTACGTGTCTTTTTTTTTCGATAAAGAATGTGAAAGGACTCCGACCTTTTTTCGGGGTCAATAAATAGGTGGTGAAGAATATGTTGATCAGCAATCATGCAGTTGCGGCAGTGAGCCGCCTTTATGCGGGCAGCCCGTCCGCAGGAACACGCCGCGTCGATGCGGCGGGGAGCGTGCAGCGTCCGGATGCGCTCGAACTTTCGGGCGAGGCGCAGAGCTTCGGAGATATTCTGCAAAAGCTGCGCGGCATGGATGATGTTCGCTCTGAGCGCGTGGATGCGCTTCGGGCGAATGCGGCGGACGGCAGCTATGCGCCGGCGTCCTCGGACATCGCCGCGAAGATGCTTGCTATGCGCTATTGATATAGGTGCGGACTCATGTGGGATACGTTCACAGCGACACTGGGGCAGCTCCATCAGCAGTACGAAAAGATTCACGCGCTTCAGGAAAAGAAGCGGAGTGTACTCGTTGCGCTCGACATGGAGGCTCTTGAGAAACTGACCGCTGAGGAGTCTTTTCTCGCAACGGCGGTGCAGACACTCGAGAAACAGCGCCTCACGCAACTCGCACAGATCGCGCAGGAGACGCCGGGCGTAACGCCTGAGACGACGATGGAGGAGCTGGCACTGCTCGCACCGACCGACGAGATTCATCGTGCTGTCCTTGGAGCGAGCCGAAAGCTCAGTCTCCTTGTCAAGGCGGTGCAGGAACGCAGCGAGGCGAATGCCCTCCTTATGGAGGGACTGCTCATCGCTGTGAATCGGCAGCTCGGCAAGATCGGCGGCACGGTTGTCGATCCCGTCTACGGGAGCGGCGGCGGTGAACAGGTGCGTCATCTGAAGAAAAATCTGGACTATGAGGCGTGAGCGGCGATGACGAATGAGACACGTGAGGCGCTTGTCCTCCTGAAGGCACAGCTCAGTGCTTCTGAGGAGGCGGCGCTTCGCTTTGTCCTGCTGCGGGATGCGCTCTCACGGAGTGCGTCGGGGGGCGGAATCGCAGAGCCGGCGGCAGCGGCGGAGCGTAGCCTCTCCGAGGTGCGCGCGCTCACAGAGCGGCAGAGAACGTTTTTGACACAGATGCAGAGCACCAGTATTGCAGAGATTGTCGCACGCGAGCCGAATCTCCATGAGCGCATTGCCGTGGAGCGTGTCCTGCGTGCGGTTGCCGTGCGGCAGGAAGAGTTGCAGATGCTCGTTCGGAGCTGCGCTGATCTTTTGCAAAAAAGTGCGGATTTTGTCAGCTATCAGCTCAACGTTGCCTCCGGCACGATCGCCGATGATACCTATGGCAGGTCGCAGCCCGTGGCAGGACCTGCACCGGGTGTGAACCGTGCGGTCGCGATGTTTGATGCGGATGTATAAATAAACGGAACGATAGGGAAAGAGTGAGGGATCTATGCGGTCAACATTTGCCGGACTCAATACGATGGTGCGGGGGATCCAGAACAATCAGCTCTCGCTTGATACCACGGGTCACAACATTACGAACGCCTCGACGGAGGGGTACTCGCGTCAGCGTGTGGACTCTGCGGCGACGAACTATCAGGAGCGGCCGTCGCTCTACGGCGGTGTCTATGTCGGCGGCGGCGTGGATGTCGTCGCGCTGAACCGTGCGCGCAACATTTACGCGGACAAGCAGTATTGGTCGGAGAACTCGGCACAGAATCTCTACCAAACATATAAGACGAACTACGACAAGGTAGAGACGATCTTCAACGATGCGAAGAAGACGGGCATCCAGAACGCGATGCACCAGTTCTACTCCGCGTGGGTCAACCTGTCCGACTATGCGAGCGACGCTGCCTCGCGTACGGCGGTGCTGACGAAGGGCAACAACCTTGTCGACCGTATCAAGACGGCGGCGAGTCAGCTGCAGGGACAGATTTCGGCGCAGTACGAGGAGATCGGCATCCAGCTCGGCAAGCTCAACAATCTCACGAAGGAGATCGCACGGCTCAACAAGAACATCATGCTCGCGGAGACCAACGGCGGCAAGGCGAACGATCTGCGCGACCAGCGCGACCTCCTTGTCGACAAGCTCTCCGAGATCACGAATGTCAACGTATACGAGGAGGCAAACGGTCAGTATACGGTCGTCTCGAATGGGATGTCGCTCGTGCAGCGCGAGAGTTCACTGACACTCGAGCTGAGTGAGCCGATCAACAACGAGCAGTACGGAATCTCCGATTTCTCCATCCGCGTGGTGGAGGCGGGCGGCATCGGCTACGTCCCGCAGAGCGGCATCCTGAAGGCTCTGCAGGATACGATCGTGCAGGACAAAGGACACATTGACCAGCTCGCGGACATCTCTGCGACGCTTCTCACGACATTCAACGACGTGCACAAGCTGGGAGTCGGCATCGACAAGGAGCAGACGGGATGGCTGAACTTCTTCGGGAAGAATAAGTTCAAGTCCGCGACGGGCACGACCTACGACCAGATGCAGTACACATGGCATGTCGATCCGCTGACGGACGACCGTTATCTGCAGGCAGTCGGTGCGACAGTCACGCGCACGCACACGGCGGGACCGCCCGCACAGACGACCGTGTCGACGGCGGCGGCAAGCGCGACACCGAAGGATCGCCTGCGGTCCATGCAGATCATCAATGCCCTTCAGGTCAGCGAGGAGCTGACCGCTCCGGGCGGTCAGAACCTCGTCGCTGCGCGTCAGGTTGTGAACAAGAATACGGGACAGAGGGTGACGGCGACATATACCGGCACTACCTCCACGAGCTATACTTATAATGACGACTGGGTCAACGGCACGGGCGACGGCACGATGGCGGTCGAACTGAGCAAGCTGTTCAACATCGAACAGGTGACTGCATCGAACCCGAAAGGATCGATGAACCCGCGCAATACGGATCGTGCCATCAGCACGGTCTCGATCAATCAGTACTACAACGGCATGATGAGCAAACTCGGAGCGGATGCCGAGAATGTCGACAAGACGCTCAAGCAGCAGGACGATCTCATGACGCAGATTGAGCAGTGGCGGCAGTCCACATCGGGCGTGGATTGGAACGAGGAGCTGACGAATATGCTCAAGTTCCAGACGGGCTACGGCGCGTGCTCGCGTGTGCTCACGTCGATGGACGAGATGCTCGATAAGCTGATCAACGGCACCGGCATGGTCGGAAGGTAAGGGGTGACAAAATGGTACGCATTAGCAGTAACTACATGGTGCGTCGCTATCAGCACGATCTGAACGCGATCGACTACGCGAAGACGAAGCTCATGGAGCAGTCCGACGGCAGCAAGCTGCACCGTCCCTCCGACGACTCTGTCGGCTACTCACGCTATCTGCGCTATACTGTCTCCGAGGGGGAGAACAACCGCTATCAGGACAGTGTCAAGGCGGGGGTCTCGTGGATGAACTCGACGGAGAGTTCGCTCTCGGCGATCGAGGACATCCAGAAGACGTTCAAGGCGAAGACCCTGCAGGCGGCGAACGACGACAAGGATGAAAAGGGCGGCGACTGGCCTGCGATTGCACGCGAGATGAAGGCGGGGATCGAGCAGATCGTCTCCCTTGGCAATACCCAGCTCGGTGATCGCTACATCTTCGGCGGACAGTCGGACCTAAGAGAGCCGTTTCAGATCTCAAGCCCCAATGATCCGAAATATCGCGGTGTGGCAAAGACCCTCGATGATCGTCAGGCGAACTTCTTCAATGATGCAAGTGATAACAAGAGTGCGGACTTCCTGCACCAGATGCTCTCGCTCGATGGTGCTGATGGCAACACATATTATATGAATACCTTAAACGGCAAGATCTACACGAAGGAATTCGTGCAGGAAGGCTACAAGGACATGATTGCCAAGGGGTACAAGACCGAGGCGGAGGCAATCGCCGCCGGCGAGACGACATTTGTCGGGAATGGCGGCGCGGGTCCAAACTTTATCAAAAATAACTTTAAGAATACCGGCGAGGTAAAAAACCCCGGATGGACGGCATCGGCAAACGGGACAACATTGAAATTCTCCACCGTCCGCCAGCAGATCGTTACCTACAGCGGCGACATGCGCTACATCTCGATGGTCAAGCAGAACGGCTCGACCGAACCCACGGCGGACACGGTCAACAAGACGGGCGCGGACGTGTTTGGACGCGACCTCTTCGACGACAAGAACTCGGGCAACGAGCCTTCGGGGACGGCGATGCTGAACAATATGCTGACCGTCCATGCAAAGACGCAGGCGTGCGATGCCCACTGGCTCAGCTCCGACGGCGTAACTCTCGCCGATGTCGCGAACCAGGTGACGCTGCAGGCACATACAGAAACCGGAGCGCGTTCGCGTCTCTATACGGACATGAAGGATGTGCTCACGAATCATCAGGAGAACATCACGCGCGACATCACCGATGTCTCCGCCACCGATGTGGCAGCACTTGCCACGAAGATGATGCAGCAGCAGACCATCATGAGTATGTCGCTTTCGATGGGCTCGCGCATCCTGCCGCTCTCGCTCGTGGACTATCTGCGCTAATAGCGGCGTCGCATAACGGGAAAGGATGCCCCTTATGGCTATGCTCTATCTCAATACACGTCACACACTGCCCCTTGTCGGCTATCAGATTCAGCGCAATACCGTGGATACCGGCATCGTTCAGCCCCGCTACGAACAGGAGACGCAGCAGGCGCGCTCGAACCGCGGCTTTACGCAGCCGAAAATCACGATCGACAGCTATCCGAGTCGGCACAGCTATGGGTATACGAACAACACGGATTTTGCCCGCGAAAATATGCAGCACGGCTACAGCGACGTCAAAAAAGGCACGTCAAAGCATACGCAGATGGCGTGGGCACTTGCCGAGGACGGACCCAAGGCAGGCCGGCAGGTCGGCATTGAGTTCGCGCGCAATGACCTGAACAGCCGTGTCACGCGTCTGCGCACCCTCGTTGCAGCGGCGATCCCTGACCCGGAGATCCATGTTGACCCGGGTGAGATGCGCGGCACGCCGACCCCCGCCAAGACGATCCCGCACTGGGATACAGAGGGGCAGGCACGGATTCGCTACAACCGCGGCAGCATCGAGACGTACCTGCAGCACAAGGGCGATATCCACAGTTGGGTCAGCGAGGGCAAATACGATATCTATGCGTAAAGCTCGGCACTTTCGCAACAGGAGTTATAGATGAAGAAGATCATGACAAGCCGCTTCGGCGAGATCGAGGCGGCGGAGGAATCCATCATTCACTTTGCGGCGGGGATCCCCGCATTTGAGGAGGAACGGGAGTTCATCCTCATTCCGTATGAGGATGACAGCCCGTACGTCTTTCTGCAGTCGGTGCAGACCCCGGATCTCGCCTTCCTCATGACGATGCCGCTCTCCTTCTTTCCGGACTACGAGTTCACCATCGACGATGATGTGGAGAAGGAGTTGGGGCTTACCTCGCCCGAGGAGGTTGTGATCTATACGATCCTCACGCTCTCGGGCAAGGAGATCCGCGATCTCACGGCAAATCTCATGGCGCCGATCGTCATCAATGCCGTGACGCGGCGGGCGAAGCAGATTGTGCTCGACCGCAGTCCCTACACGACGAAACACCGCCTGTTCCCGGATGAGAAGGAGGGGCGGTAATGCTCGTACTTACACGCAAGCCAAGACAGCAGATCATGATCGGCGACAATGTCGTCGTCAACATCGTGGAGGTTCAGGGCGACAATGTGCGCATCGCTATTGATGCGCCCCGCAGCGTCAAAATCTACCGCGGGGAAATCTATCGGGCGATTCAGGAGGAGAACAAGCGCGCGGCGGCGCCCGCGGCATTCGATCTCAGTGCACTGCCCAAAAGTTGAAACATCAAGGAAGAACGGAGCGCCGGATGCGTTCCCTATGACACATGGAGGGGTGCCTTATGGCCGTAAAAAATGTTCAGGATGTCATGTTGGCGGCGGTTGCCGTCAGTGGAATGAAGGGCACGGATACGTCCGTGCAGAGTGCGCCCGAAACGGCGGCAAAGGATGCGACGGCTGCGCGGCGCATGGATGCCGCTGCCGTCAAGGGTGCACAGGACGAGGAGCAAAAATTCGATCTGGCACAGGATTCACAGCATGATCCGCTCTCCGAGGAGCAGACAGCATTCATCACGGAACAGCTCAATGAGATTATGCGGAACATCAACGTTGATCTTCAGTTCCAGTACCACAAAGAGGTCAATTTTATGTCCGTGCGCATGCTCGACAAGAAGACCGGCGAGGTGCTGCGCGAGGTTCCGCCCGAGGCGATGGTCGAACACATGATAAAGGTACACGACTGGATCGGTGCCTTCCTGGACAGAACGGCATAGGAAGACGAAGGAGGATACGATGGCAGGAGCGAAAGGAATTTACGGGCTTTCCGGCTCGGGACTCGATGTCGAGTCGCTGGTTCGCGTCGGAATGATTTCCGAGCAGAAGAAGTACGACCGCATCTATAAAAAGGAAGTCGAAGCAGAGTGGCGCAAAGAGGCGTATGCGAACGTCTATGACAAAGTCAATACGTTCAAGAGCCGTATGTCGGACTACCGTCTGAGCGCGACAACGAAGCCGATGACAACGACCAGCTCGCATGCCGATGCCGTGACGGCGACGGCGAACGCGAACGCAGGCGTGATGAGCCACAACGTCGAGGTCGCGCAGGCGGCAGCGAATGCCTACCTTATGACCACGGCGGGGCAGAAGATCCACCGGACGAACACCAGTGCACCGACCGGCAGCGTCAAACTCAAGGATGTCGCGTACGCCGGCGGCACACGCCCCGCGGGCATGGCGGACGGGGATGCGGCACTCAAGTTCAAAATCTCGAACGGAACGGGGACAACCGAGGTGACGTTTACGGCGGAGGAGGTCTTTACGAAGAACCTCACGCTCAACGACCTCGCCCAGCGCATCAACAACGCGCGCTACACCGGGTCGGACGGCAAGAAGACCCAGCTCGACATCCGCGCGAGTTACGACTCGGTTTCCGACGGGTTTTCCATGGTCAACAGCAAGACGGGCGATTCCAACAAGATCAAGCTCTCTGTGGATACATCGACAGGTGCTGCGGGAACGGCGACGCGCAATCTTCTTTCGAATCTGAAGCTCGGTGCCGTCTCGAACGGCACGATCGGTGCCCCCCTTGCCTTCTCGACGAGCGGTACGATCGACTCCCTTGAGGCTGCGGGCACGAATGCGACGGTCAAGATCGACGGGCGTACCTACAACAACCTGCAGGACAACAAGCTCGAAGTGAACGGTGTCACCTACACGTTCAAGAAAGCGACTCCTGTGGGCACGCCGGCGACGGTGAATGTCGCGCAGGATCAGGACAAACTCGTCGAAAACGTCAAGAAATTCGTCGAGGAGTACAACACCCTGCTCGATGATCTGGTCAAACAGTACGGACAGAAAACCAACAGAGACTACGGCGTGCTCACCAAGTCGCAGGAAGAGGGCATGACGAAGGAGCAGATTGAGAAGTGGAACGCAAAGGCGAAGGAAGGGCTGCTCTTCCGTGACGACCAGCTTCGTTCCCTCATCAGTGATCTGCGCGATGCTGTGATCAATCGCGTCCAGTCTGCGCCGGGACGCTACAGCACGATGTCTTCCATCGGCATTACGGCGAAGGATCAGACGGGACATCTGCAGTTGGACGAGACGAAGCTGAAGGCAGCCATTGCGGCAGAGCCGGATGCCGTCCACCGTCTCATTTCCTTCGATGATGAGAACAACGACTACGGTAACAGCGGTGTCGCGACGCGTCTCTACAACAAGCTCACCGGCCGCCTCAAGCGCATGGAGGCATACTCCGGCGTGTCGGCGAACAAGTCGGATACGAGTGAGCTGGGCAAGCTGATTCAGAACTATGAGAAGCAGATGAGCGACTTCAAGAAACTCATGTCGTCCTTCGAGAGCAAACTCTACAAGAAGTACAACGCGATGGAGGTTGCAATCTCGCGTCTCTCGACACAGTTCAATTTCTTCCACGGACAATGATGCAGGGGGGGATTCCCATATGGTAAACAATGCCGCAGAGGCATATAAGAAGCAGCAGATCATGACGGCGACGCCTGAGACGCTGACCCTCATGCTCTACAACGGCTGCCTCAAGTTTATCAAAGAGGGCGTCGAGCAGCTTGCGGAGAAGAACTACGAGGCATCGAACATCTCGCTTCAGAAGGCACAGAACATCATCTCCGAGTTCCGCATCACACTCAATATGGACTATGAGATCTCCCATCAGCTGATGCCTCTTTACAACTACGCCTACGACCGCCTCGTCGAGGGCAATATGAAGAGCGATCCTGCGATCATCCAGGAGGCGACCGATATTATGACCGAGCTGCGCGATGCATGGGCACAGGCGATGAAGAAGGCGCGTGAGGAGAAGGGGGCACAGGGCATGGAAGGGAGCGGCGTCTATGCCGGATGAGTCCTATGCGGTGGCACGCGAACTCTGGGAGAAGTACCGCGTGCTTACGCACGAGATGATGAAGTTCGTGGATGCTGATGAGATCGATACGTTCATTGAACTTGTCGATCAGCGCGAGCAGGTTGTTACACTTTTGCAGGCACTCCCTGCCGATCCCTATCGGGGCGGCGCGGAGTGGGCGGCATTGGAGGCGGAACTGACTCCGCTCGAGATGCAGCTCCAGTACAAGGCGCGCGCGTGGCTGAACCGCTCACGCCGTCAGAATGCCGCCGTCCACAGCTATGATCTCACGGGCGCAAGCCCTCTCGGCAGCAATCTCAACCGTCGTTACTGAGGCTTGACTCTTTCGTGGAACTCGTCTCGACACTTGACAAATGAGGATAAAAAAAGTAAAATATTTATAGCCATTTACTTAAGTATGTCGTCCTCATGACGATATACTTTATGTAAGGCGATAATAAGCAAGCGGGGCGGCTGCCATGGACGGCTAGCTAGCAGCCATTCAGGATAGACGCGTCACTTGCCTATTATATAGCGGGCACGGATGTCCGCACATACATTCAAACTTCCGGAATATCCGGAACCACACCAGGGAGGAATTTACACATGGCAATGGTAGTTAAGAACAACATGTCGGCGGTCAACACGCTCAACATCCTGAACAAGAACCAGTCGGCACTCGCGAAGAGCCTTCAGAAGGTCTCCTCGGGCATGAAGATCAACAGCGCCGGCGATGATGCTTCCGGCTATGCTATCTCTGAACGTATGCGCGTCCAGATCCGTTCGCTCGATCAGGACAACCAGAACGCACAGAACGGCAACAGCATGATGCGCACCGCTGAGGGCGCTGTCTCCAGCACGGTCGAGATTCTCAAGACCCTGAAGGAGAAGGCGATTAACGCAGCGAACGACACGAACACGGATGACGACCGTCGCACGATCCAGAAAGAGATCAACCAGATGGTTGACCAGATCGACGACAACGCACTTGCAACTTACAACGGCAAGTACCTCGTCGATGGCTCGCGCAACAGCAAGGGTCAGGCAACCTGCACGACGCTTACGAACTCCGCGCTGAGCACGGCTTCGGCATGGGCTTCCGCGCTGACCTCGCTCAAGTCGCGTACGGATGAGAGCCTCAATATTCTCTCGACGGATAACGTTACGGTCTCCTACGTTCGTGAGGGGCGCACCTACACGACGACGTTCTCGGTCGGCTCGAATGGCCTCTCCGACATCATCAAGAGCACGGCCTTCAACGGCACGGAGTCGGTTAAGGGCACGGATCTCGTTGGTGGTTCGGCGGCATCTGCTCTGGTCGGCTATGACAAGGCTCAGAACAGCGTTTACACGGCGGATAACAAGACTGCTCTCTCGATCCAGTCGGTCGGCACGGGTACGACCTATCAGATCTCCTCGTTCACGATCTCGATCACGGACAACACGGGCGCGATCCGCAAGACGGCAAACACGGCTCTCGATGCGTTCGGCGAGCGCATCCGCGCAGAGAACAAGTCCGAGGACAATGCTCTCGTTCTCCAGACGGGCGTTAAGGCAAACCAGGCAATCAAGGTCAGCATGACCGATATGCGTTCGCTCGCACTCGGCGTGAAGGGCACGGATGGTCAGGTTCTCAGCGTCCAGACGCAGGAGAAGGCAAATGCTGCGATCAACACGCTTGACACAGCACTCCAGAAGGCTCTTGATGAGCAGGCGAACATCGGCGCAATCCAGGCTCGCCTGAACTACACGAGCTCCAACCTCACGACGGCGTCCGAGAACGTTCAGAACTCCGAGTCCACGATTCGCGATGCGGACATGGCGAAGGAGATGACGAACTACACGAAGAACAACGTGCTGCTCCAGGCTGCGCAGTCCATGCTCGCGCAGGCGAACCAGAACAGCTCGGCTGTCCTTTCGCTCCTCCAGTAATTCGCTTCGGCTGTTACATACGGATGACAGGACTCCCTCCCCTCTTGGGGAGGGAGTCTTTTTCTTTGCCGTAAGGCTTTATAAATCCCTTGCAATCGCGTATAATGATTCTTTGAGAAGCTGTGAAAGGATGTGCCTCATGAAGATCTCTGCCTGCTACATCGTCAAGGACGAAGCCGATGAGCTGCGTCGGTCGCTTCGCTCACTCCAGGATGCAGTCGATGAAATCATCATCGTATCGACAGCGGCTTGTCCAGCTGTGGCAGAGGCCGCAGCAGATGTGCGTGCAGAACTCTATGATTTCCCGTGGCAGAATGATTTTTCACTTGCTCGCAACTATGCACTGGAACAGGTCACGAGCGATCTTGTGATTTTTCTGGATGCAGACGAGTATTTCTTTTCCCCCGAGAGCTTAAGGGAGAGCATTGCGGAGATTGTAGACGAACACCCAACCTTTGATATCATTATGATTCCGCTTTGCAATTTTATGACAGAGGATTCTTTCTTTGACGCGCACTGGATGCAGAGCCCACGCATCTTTCGCAGTCCGGGGCTGCACTATGCGGGCATGATCCATGAGCAGCCTGTGCGTGATGATGGTGGCGAGCGGATCATCGTCTATGGGGATGACCGCCTTGCCATCGGTCACACAGGCTACCTTACAGAGCGCAGTACAGAGAAGATATGCCGCAATATTGCCATGCTCAAGCAGGATGCTGCCCTCCATGGGTGCAGTCCGATGCACGCCTACTATCTGGCGGACTGTTATTTCGGGCTGAAGGACTATGCAAAAACACTTGCGCTGTCACAGGAGGTTCTGCGCAGTGATGGCGTCATTTTCGGTGGCGGGAGCAAACTTTATCATCAGATGATTGAGTCCATGCGAGCACTGCACTATCCCGATGAGGAAATGCTTTCTCTTGCCGACGAAGCACTTGCAGCGTATCCGAATCTGCCGGATTTCTACGCACAGTGCGGCATGATCCTCTGCGGCCTTACGCGCTATAGGGATGCGGCGGAGAGCCTGGCGGCGGCACTTGCATGCTACGATGAGGGCGGGGCGCATACGGCGGATGCTTCCTTCTTTAACGATGCTGTTGCGGCGATGGCGGCTGAACGGCTGGCACAGATTTGGACACATCTGGGAGAGTTGCCATGTGCACACTCCTATGCAGAGCGTGCACGTCACTATCGGGAGAGGCATGGGACGCAAGCGGAGGAGACACGGATGCGGATTACGGCGTGTTATATTGTACGGGATGATGCCGCGCATCTGGAGAAGTCCATTGAGAGTTTGCGGGATCAAGTGGATGAGTTGATTGTTCTTGATACGGGATCGCGCGACAATACGCGGGAGACGGCGGAGCGCCTTGGTGCGACGGTTCATTCCCTGCCGTGGACGGATGACTTTGCAGCTGCACGCAATGCTGCACTCGCCCTTGTGACGGGGGACTGGGTGGTGTTCATCGATGCGGATGAATACTTTTCGGAGGAGACCCGTGCTCGACTGCGTTCGGTCATCATGCAGGCGGACGAAACGGAGGCCGAGGTACTGCTCCTCCCGTGGCACAACATTGATGAGATAACGGGGGAGACCCTGCTTGATTCCTTCGCTCCGCGCATCTTCCGCCGCAGGGAGGGACGGCGCTATGTGGGGCGGATTCATGAGGAACTGCGGGAGGCGGACGGCACGGCACCGCCTTCCCGTATGGTTGCGCCGGAGCTCCTGACGCTCGTACATACGGGATACTCGGCGGCACTCACGCAGGAGAAGGGCGCGCGTAACCTGCGTCTCCTGCTGGATGAGGCGGCACATTCGGAGCATCCTGAGCGCTGCTGGCGTTATCTTGCGGAGACGTACGACAATCTCGGAGATGACCGCATGGCGGAGCACTATGCTCTGCGTGATATTGGGCTTGGGCGGCGCGGCATCGTCTATGCCGCCCGTTCTTACCGTATCCTTCTGCGTATTTATGGCGGAAATCCGGCACGCAGGAAGGAGTATC
>ERZ772955.1638-NODE-1638-length-13472-cov-8.992845_pt1 | contig 13472 bp, 14 predicted proteins | sample MGYA00511133_ERZ772955 | MGnify/ENA primary metagenome ERZ772955 (study PRJEB29015, sample SAMEA2737914) | human oral metagenome | biome: human oral; feature: human-associated habitat; material: dental | place: China | collected 2149 ... | reverse complement strand
AATGGCGTGTATGCCGACATCCTCGCCGTTCCACACCTCCACACCGTCTGCGTAGTGATTGCCATTGCCGTAGAGCTCCTCGACCTCGGCACGCGTATCGCCGATGCGGATGCCGCCGAGGGCGAACTCCTCCTCCGGTAGATTGGCTGCCGCACACGGCTGTGCGGAGGCGAGCAGGAGGCACAGGAGCAGGGCGTATAGAAGTTTTTTCATGATGTCCTCCTTCGTTCGGTGATACCTATCGTTTAGCATAAAAGATTTCTCCTGTGGGAAGCACCGATGACCTCCTCAATCGGACGAAAAATCTACGCCAATCTGAGAGCCTATTTTATCAGCGCTTCTGTGTGTATATCAGGAACCGAATCCGAACAGCCCGCGCAGACGCTGTCCGAACGATTTCTGCAGCACCTGATCGAGCGGAAGGACGCGGTGCAGGAACGGCGAGCCGACGCGTTTCACCGCAACGGGCGGCGTGCGCACCGTGTGCTCGTTCGACATCGCCCGCGGATGGGACGGCGCGCGCGTGACGTAGCGCTCCTCCTTGCCATACTGATAGAAGAGTGCGGCGGCCTTACCCGTCTGCCCGTTCACCGCGATGCGCATCTGCCGCGCCTTTTCGCCATCCTCCGCGCGCCGATCCAGATAGTAGACGGGCAGGAGGAACGTCGCACTCTTGTGCTTGTGGAAATCCCTTCCCCAGAGTATGATTTTCGCCTTTGTCAGCGCGAAGCTGTCCTTCAGATCCGTGACGAGCCGCTCCGCGAGGAGATTGTCGATCACATCTGCGCGGGAAGCGTTGTTTGCTACCGCCGCGATGCGGAAGCGACCCTCGGCAAAGGCGGGATCGAACGGCGTGACTGCACCGAAATCCCACGGGTCGAGCCGGTCGAGCAGATGGATGTCGTAGAGCGTCGTGTCGGGGCACGCCCAGTTCACGATCTCCTCGTACGCCTCGAAATTGCCGCGATTGCTGTGGACCACCATCTTGACGCTGAGATCGGCGAGCGAGAACGGGATGTAGACCGCCGTCATCTCGGTGCGGATGCGCCGCTCGATGTCCTGATTTGCAAACTCCTGCGGGAACTGCTGTGCGAGCACGCGCGCAGCATTCTGCGCCTGCACCGGTGTCACGGCGAATGGAATCGCCTTCTCCGGCACATTCTCCGCGCCGACACCCATGATGAACTGCCGCCGATACGCGCCCGGGCGCACGAGCTGCTCGTCCTCGAACGTGTTGTTGCAGTAGCCGCACGTGAAGAAATGCTGCGTTGAATCCCCCGAGAACTCACCGCCGCAGAAGGGACAGACAAACGTCAGCTGCGTAACGCCTGCAAACGCATCCACCGTCGTATCGTCCCAGAGCGCCAACTTGTCTGCAACGCTGTTTTGACGGTACTTCTGACTCAGCACGCGCGCGTCGTGCGGATCGACCCCTGTCATCACCTCCACATGCCCCAGCTTCATCGCGCCGTCTATGATCTGCACCGGCTTGTGACGGAATGTGATCGGCGACGCCCAAAAGACCTGCTCGTTTGTCCACGGAACCGACGTACCGCAGAACCCACAGACATACGCCGCCGCCTTCTGATCCGAGTACATCGCTCCGCCGCAGCTGCGGCACTGGATTGCACGAACCTCCTCGGGCATGAAGATCACCTGCCTTTCGATTATTTTGTGGAAGCATGAGATTTATCAGCGATTCCTATAATTTTAGCATAAAAGATCTCCCTTGTGACCTGTCATATATGACAGGTTTTCGAACAAAATTGAAAAATTCACGGATGGAGAGAAGGAAAATGAATCATAAATACCGAATGGTTTATCGAACGATAGACATGAAAACATAGTCCAGTAAATACATGCGGAAATGGGAAAAAGACCGATGCAAGCAAAAAGGGGGGAATGTGCGGTGAAGAAACTGCTGCTTTTGTGCATGGCATTTGTGCTTCTCGCACTCGCAGGTGGCTGCGGGAGAGACTGCGCGGACGAGGTGCACGGTTCGCAGCTTGTCTATGCCACAAAGGACTACGATCAGCTCAACGTGCTTGTGGATGAGTACTCCGAGGTTGGGCAGCTGCTGTTTGACGGGCTGATGCGCCGTGACGAGAACGATGCCATCGTCCCAGCGCTCGCTGCGTCGGTGGAGTATGACCCTGAGACCTATACCTATGTGTTTCATCTGCGCGAGGACGTGCGCTGGCACGATGGGAAGCCGCTGCGGGCGGCGGATGTGAAGTTCACCATCGAGGCGATCAAGAATCCGCTCATCCGCTCCCTCCACGCATCGAATTTCGAGGAGGTACGCGAGATCACGGAGGTTGACGACCGGACGGTGCGCATCCGTCTGTCCGCGCCGAACGCGGCCTTCCTCGACTATATGATGCAGCCGATCCTGCCGGCGCATATCCTTGCGGGACAGGATCTCACAACGACGGGCTTCTTTCGCAATCCCGTTGGGACAGGTCCCTTCCGCATGGAGCGTTGGGAGGCGGGCAAGGAGATCGTCCTCGTGAAGAATGAGGACTACTATCGCGGTGCACCGAAGATCGACCGCTTCGTCGTCAAGATCATGGCGGATGATGCCGCCGAGGCAAAGGCACTCGCCGACGGGACGGCGGATCTGGCACGGCTCGCGCCGAAGACAGCGGCTCCCTTTGAGGGAAAGGACGGCTATCGCTACTACGCGATGAAGTCCGCGCACTACGGCTCGATCATGATCAACTGCACACATCCCTACTGGAAGCGCAACCGTGACCTGCTGCCCGCCATCGCCTATGCCGTCGACCGTGCGGCAGTGGTCAACGAGGCACTGCTCGGGCACGGCATGCCCGCCTATGGCCCGCTGCAGCGCAGCCCCTTCAACAATCCGAAGATCGAGCACTATGACTATGACCCCGCGAAGGCACAGGCGATGCTTGAGGCGGCGGGCTGCAGAAAGGGCTCTGACGGTTACTATATGCGCGGCGGGGAGGAAGTCGGATTCGTCCTCACGGTGAAGAATGACAAACGCAACCGCATCGATATTGCCAACGTGGTGGCGGCGCAGCTGCGTGCGGTCGGGATTCACTGCACCGTGGAGACCCCCGCAAAGGTCGACTGGGACGGACAGATGGCATACCTCAGCGGCGTGGGGAACGAGATCGATCCGGATTCGCATACCTACAAGGTGTACTCGACGAATGCACGGGGGAACGACAGCCACTACTCGAATCCGCGCGTGGACGAATACCTGCTTGCCGCCCGCCGCGCAACCGACACCGCCGAGCGGATGCGCCTCTATGGGCTCTTTCAGGAAGAAGTGACGAAAGACCTCCCCTATATCTACATCTGCTACATCGACTTCATCTACGTGACGAACGCACGTGTCCACGGCATCACGCCGAACCGCCTGCTCGGCTATCGCGGCGTCGGCTTCTTCTGGAACGTCAACGAGTGGACGGTGGAGTAGAACGTACTCCATGTCAAACAATAGGAGTGATGATGTTGAAGCCGAACGCATCGAAGAATGAGATTGTCTATCTCGTGGGTGACATCACAACGCTCGCCGTAGATGCCATCGTAAACGCGGCGAATCGGAGCCTCCTCGGCGGCGGTGGCGTTGACGGAGCGATTCATCGGGCGGCGGGCAGGGAGCTCCTTGCGGAGTGCCGTACGCTTGGCGGCTGCGAAACGGGCGCGGCGCAGATCACGAAGGGCTACCGTCTGCCCGCGCGCTATGTAATTCATACGGTTGGACCCGTCTACAGCGGCAGTGCATCCGATGCGGAGCTCCTGCGCTCCTGCTATCGGAGCTCCCTTGATCTCGCACGGGCACACGGGCTGCATAGCATTGCATTCCCTGCCATCTCGACCGGTGTCTACGGCTACCCGAAGGAGGCGGCGGCAGAGATCGCACTCATGACGATTCGGGAGTGGTTTGAAGCGCACCCCGATGCGGGCATGCGCGTGACTATCGTGAGCTTCAGCGCGCAGGATGATGCAGTCTATCAGAACCTACAGAGGGCGCTCCGGCAAAATATGCAGGGCGAAATGAGATGAGGGAATACGAATGAATATGATCACTCCACGAAGATATCAAACATAGCCATCATCTTTTTGAAGGTATCCTGCCCGTCAAGGCAAGTGTCCGTCAGATAGCCTTTTTCTCGCTCCCATTCGGACAGCCCCCTGTAATAAAACGCTTTTTTTGCATCCTCGATGATGAACGGGACAATGGCGTGGCGCAGGCACTCCTTGAGCGCAATCAATCGTCCTACTCTGCCGTTCCCGTCTTGGAAGGGATGAATGCGCTCAAAATCGTGATGAAAGCGGATAATTTCGTGGATGCTGACCGAATGAAGGGCTTCGTATGCAGAAAGAAGTGCATTCATCCGCGCAGGCACTTCTCTTGGTGCGGCGGTTTCGCGCTCGCCGACCACATTTGCCCGTTTCTTATAGTCGCCGATGGCGAACCATCCAAGGGCGGCATCCTTCGTGCCCTGTTTCAGAATGCGGTGCAGCTCCTTTACTGTGTTCTCCGTGAGAGGCTCCTCCGCCTTGTCAATTACATAGTCAATGACACGAAAGTGGTTGACCGTTTCGATGATATCGTCGACCGGAACACCTCCGGCAACATCCACGGTATTCGTTTCAAAGATCATCCGTGTCTGATCCTCGCTGAGTCTGCTGCCCTCGATGTGATTGGAATTATACGTCATGCGTATCTGAAGCTCGTGGTACAGACCGCCCGGCATTCGGATCTGCTTCTCGTCGCGCAGCGTCTGGAGCAGAACGTTGTCCGACACACTGCGACAGAGCTCCTCCGGCGTACAATCAAGGAATGCGGCAATCCTCATAAGCACATGATCGGCGATCCTCTCACACCGTCCGATTTTGGCGATCGTTCGAGAGGAGATGCCCAGCTGCGCAGCAAGTGCCGTCTTTGTTAGTTGCCTGGATTTTAACTTTTGTAACAGCCCACCGTATGAAATCATGAGGTTCACCTCACTTCTTTACTTATTATGACATAAAATTATGAAAAGTAAAGGTTACTATGAAAAAAAGTAAAGGAAGGATAGTTAATTTGATAAAATCGAGTTGCTGTCTTTCCTTGAAGGTCGTGAATATATCACAAGTTTGTGTTAAAATAGGATAATAAAACATGGAGGCGAGATCATGGACAACAAGAAGGAAGTGGAGCGGGCGGAGCTGCACCGCGCCATCTGGCAGATTGCGAACGACCCGAGAGGCCGTGTGGACGGCTGGGATTTCAAGCAGTACGTGCTTGGCACACTCTTCTACCGCTATATCTCGGAGAAATGATGTTGTCAACTTTATTTATACAACATCAGATCGGGTAAACGTGGAGCATAGGTGGTTTGAGGATTGCTGTGAGCATGTCTGTGGAATTACCTATAATAAATCTAATGAAGCAAGAAATGATAGTGAGTCTGTATGGAGAGTTTTGCATACAAATAATAAATATTACGCTATCTAGCAATACGCGATCTCGGTGTGACACAAATATCTACTGTGAGCAAATTAACTGCAATGGAATATCATAGGTTTCCTTTAGGTATGTTTTGGCACTGCATAGTACTTGGTGCATTTCTGTGGTAATGCCCTTTTGAGAAACACCCGGCTGTACAATATATATGCGGTACTCACAACTATATAATTTAAGCTTATTTTTGAGTGTATATGTGAGTTTATTGTCTCCTTGTTCATACCGAGGAGACGCATTCTTTTGTATTCGTATATTGTTTCGTTTTCGGAGACGTGTCAGTAAGGTGTGAGAATCCTTGACCCATTTGACACTCTTTTCTGCTTGCCCACAGACCTCATACAGGTCTTTTACACGTGCGCCGGGTGTACCCTCTGTGGAATATTTACAATGGTATAGCTCAAAAATCAGTCGTTTACCAAGTGCATCTTCTTGAATTGCAATCACATCGGCGATTTCTCCTGAGCCGTCATCATCAAAAATCAAACAGTATTTCGTAGATGCTTTTAACGTGGCAATGACTCGGTGCTGAATACTTTCAGGATCTTTATCTCGTCCTTGAGATTCTTTTTTTATATTTATTCCTGCCCAATCCCATACTGTTATATTTGCATCCTGAAAATGGATGGTGGGACGATCTTGTAATTTGACAAGTAAATTTCCTTCGAGGGAGGAGCCATCAACAAAATATATCATAGGTGGGTTCTCTTTGAAAAATTCCACGAGACAGATTTCTCTGTTGCGACTACGATATAGTACCAATAGATCACCTCGCTTGTGTTTTATGGAATAATTGTTTTTATTGAGTGATAGGGAGAAAGTTTCGTTAAAGCTATCACTCGTAACAGCGAAAAGGAGTTCCTTCGGAGAGTTCGACTCTATCAGGTGAATACTTATGGAAATAAGTTGTGTTTTACGAAGAGCTGTGCCCATATAAATAGCACCTTCCAAATCCTGTTCCAGTTCGGAAGGAAAGTCAATCCGGTATGCCGCCAACTCAGGCAATGTATTAATTGCCTTCGGAATCAGTGCGCCATCCAAGATTGTTTTTGTGTCAATTGAGGTGTCAAGAATCTTTTGGGCTTGCGCGTCACACCAATTTTTCCAAAAGTCAATACTTTCTACCCAACGAGCCCAAATTGTCCCCTTGTAAGATACTCCTATGCTTATTTTGTCACCATTTCGATACCCCGTGCCGAATAAGTTTGATTTTGTCGAACTCCCTTTCACAGCATGGGATATTCCTTCGGCGACATCAACACCTGCAAACATCCTATAGCGAATGTGACGGTGTGAAATCCTAGTTTTTAGGCCGACACTGGAAAGCATGAGCCTGTTTATTCCGTGTAGACAACGAAATACTTCTTCTCCACTAACTCGTACAGGATTCTCAAATACAGATTTTGCCAAGCGATCTGCAACACCTTTGTCAGTTGCGTGGATAAAAAAGACGTGGTTTTTCTCATCCCAATAAAGAATATATAGGTTCCAGTTGTCGTCGTTTACATCGTTGTAATCTGTCCAATCCACATGTACTGAGCGGCGCTCTATGATAACTAATATTTTCTCCTGCTCATTAACCGTATGATAAGCAGTATCTTCTTTGAATGCGAAATGCCAATTTTTCCAATCCCAAGCAGAGTCTTTGACTCTATACATAAACATACTGATCTTTGGCATGATTTGATTAATTGGGATCATATCGGTGCCGATGAACCCTCGGGCGAGTTTTTGAAGGCGTATTTCTTGTTCTGTTTTCTCATCTGCTGTGTTTTTGAGCAATTGATTCCAGTCTGCGTCCTGTGCATATAATTCTTTCAGTATTTCTTTAATATCATCATCTACAATGTTAGCCACCACAGCAGCATCACCGAGACTGCTATGTGTACGCGCAAAACGCCCGATGAACTGGATTGTTATAGGCAAAGATTTATATTTATCGTGGATGGCACATATTTTCAACTGAGGTATATCAATTCCTTCACTAAACATATCGACGCATACAATAATTTTTGATTTTCCAGCATGAACAGAATTCAATGCCCTTTTGTTATCAGTTATCCTGTTATTGCTGATAATTAAGACAGGATTGTATTTTTTGAAATATTTGAGATATATCTTTTCGAATAAATTCTGCGCTCGTTTTTGTGTGGCAGCACGTACTAGCAGCAAATGGGGATGCCCCTTTTTAATATCTGCTTTTAGTAATTTGACGGCTTCCTTTGCTATGGATAAGTCTTTTTGAGAATCATCGAATTCATAAATCGGGTGGAAGTTAATTGGTTTGAAATAACCTTGTTTTTGCGCAAGCGCAAGTGGGTAGTTATAGATAATATCTCCGTCGATCTTTTTTCCATCATTTCGAAAAGGGGTTGCTGTGAATTGCAAGCATCGCGTAGCTTCAAATTGTTTTTTGATTCGCTCCCATGATTTTGCTGGCAGGTGATGTGCTTCGTCAATGATTAGGGTATCACATTCACGGGCTAAAAGAGCCAGAAATGGTGCTTGAAAATTTTTTGAGTTCAGTAGAGCCATTGTTGTGACGATGAGGTTGCTCTCGTTGATGAGATCTTTTAATTCATTAAGATGATCGGGAGAAGACTTGAGACAGCCGACAATAGGTACTTTGAAAGACTCATCAATTGCGCCTATGCTAAATAATTTTCCGAGAGTGGAAAATCTTTCAATCGTTTGTTTATGCAACATTTTGCTTGGAACGATAATGCAGGCTTTCTTTATACGTTCGGAGACAATAGTGGCAATCATGACCTCAGTTTTACCAGTTCCTGTTGGCATTACGATTGTTGCGGCATCTTTTGATACAGTCCAGTGTGCTTTGATTGCATAAAGTGCACCACGTTGTGGCTTGCGGAAACCCTTTCCTTGAGGGGATTCTTCCTCGGGAAATAAAAAGGTGTTGTTTGTCCATGATGAGAGAACATCTGAAGCGTTTAGCTGTATACCATTGTCAACGGCGTGGATGGTATAGTTGTTCTTGCCGAATTGTTTTCGTTGCATAAGGGATTACCTCCTTGTTTGAAGCCTATGATTCTTAATTATATCGAGGTTTCAGCACTTATCAATAAGTTGATAGGATAATATTTCTGATTGTTTGCGATGAAGACTTCTATAAAAGTATTTGATTATATTTCTCTGAAGGAAGATAATCAAGCCAGAGGAGATGTTGATTGTGTTTGAGATCATATTTTTCTCAATGGATGATGGTCGGCAACCTGTCGTGGACTTTATGGATGCACTCGATATCAAGATGCGGAATAAGGCACTCGACAACCTCAAGCACTTGCAGTTCCATGGGAATCATCTGCGTAAACCGTATTCCAAGCCCTTAGGGGACGGCATTTTTTGAGCTACGCACACGTTTTTGGAGTGACGCTTACGCGCGATCTGTATTTCTTTTACGTTGGGAATCGCATCACTTTAACACCTGGATTTGTCAAGAAAACGCAGAAAACACAGCCGAGAGAAACTGAGCGCGCGAAGGAGTACTGTGTAATTTATCAGCAGAGAGAGGAGCATCATCATGGATGATCTGGAGCGTTATATGGCGGAGCAGATGAAAGCTCCTGCCTTTCGAATGGAGCATGAGCGGACGCGTTTGGAGTTCGCACTGACAGAGCTTTTGACTACCTCGCGCATGGGGCAGGATTTGCCCCAAAAGGAGCTAGCAGTCCGCTCGGGTGTCCGCCAGTCGAACATCAATTGTATCTGAAAAAGGACAAGCGATGCCGTCGCTCGTGACGCTGGATAAGATTGCGCGGGCACTCGGCAAAGAGCTTCGTGTTAGTTTTGTCTGATTGGGGGACCATCATATACTACAAGCTCATCGCGAATACGGAGGAGAGTACGGTGCTTGCGCAGTATGTGCGGAAGGAGCGTGCGCCGTACGGCTCGTATCAGTCGGAGGAGGCACTGGAGCGGGCACTCATAAATCTCCTCAAGGAGGAGGGCTATGCCTATCTCCCCATTCACGATGAGGCGGAGCTGATCGCTAATCTGCGCATGCAGCTCGCGGCGCTGAACGACTATGATTTCACGGATGCGGAGTGGGAGCGTTTCTTCAAAACGTCAATCGCACCCGCGAGTGACGGCATCGCAGCGAAGACGCGGCGCATCCAGATGGACTATATCCAGAACCTGCGGCGTGACGATTGAACGACGAAGAATATACGTCTGATTGACAAGGAGAACATCCACAACAACCGTCTGCAGGTGATCAATCAGTATGCGGTGGAGGGCGGAAGGGATGCGGGGGAGCATGCGTCGGCACACGCGAACCGCTATGACGTGACGATCCTCGTGAACGGGCTGCCGCTCGTCCATCTGGAGCTAAAGCGGCGCAGCGTGGAGATCCGGCAGGTGTTCAACCGGATAAGGCATTAGCCGAGTAAGTCGTTTAATTCAAGAGGCTACGCAGTAGTGGTTGCCAGCGAGTAAAAATTTCTCTGCCGATCAACACCTCATCGACAAGTCCCATATTCAGTGCATCGACGATTCTACATAAGTATGATTTTCCATCGTTCCACCAAGTGTCGTATGCATCAATGAATAGGAGGTGAAGAATCTTCTGCCCCGTTCTTTGATAAATTTGATTTAATTCGAATCCATCCAAGAGGGTTTCATATACTCCATCAGCAATGCGGCTGCCGAAAGTTGTGGTATAATAATATTCTTTGATCTCCCATACGATTTTAGGCGATATGGTGCTTGGATAAGCACCGTCGAATCGACGCGATGCCGTGCCTGTGATGTTCCCATTTTGATCGCACATATATATTAACTTGCGTGGATCATCATCAAATCCGGGTGGGACAAATGAATCCAGTTTTTCTCGAATGGTCAGCTCTGTTAGAATATTTATCATGGCAGTGAAAAATGCTATTTTACGTTTTGGTCCTTTTTGCTTGTTTAGTGGTAATTTACAGGTTAAATTCTCCTGCTTATAGAGTTGATGCAGTTTGATAAATTCTTCTTCTGCACTTGTCGCATTCATAAACAGTTCAGCTGCATCATTATTTAACAAGTCTGCACGCAGTTTGCAATAGGCTGCGAAAGTATCAATGATATTGGAAGGAGCTGGTATGTGGCAATTGTGACATAATTTCTGAATTTCGTCTACGGAGTATTTCTTTACAAGCCCCTGTCCTCGCTCTGTGTACCCCAACTGTTCTGAGATGAATTTGATGCACGCCCAGAACGATTGAGACATATGTGAAAACTCATTAAATGCCTGCATTCTGTTCAATCCTTTCAAATAATTTTGTTAGAGAAACCCCCAAGGCTTTTGCTATTTTTTCTATATTTTCCAGAGAAACATTTCTCTTTCCTAACTCAACATCACTAATGTAAGTTCTGTGCAATCCGCATAGATCGGCAAGAGTCTCTTGCGAAAAATTTTTCGATAAACGCAGTTCTCGAACTATTTGTCCGTATCGAATGAATATTTTAGATGACATAACTTGACACCTCCATGACAAAGATATTATAATTTTGTAGACGATAAGTCTACAGACGATGAGTTACGTGAGGAGCGATAATAGTGATCCCTGCGCTATTAAAATGGATTGGTAATAAACAACGATTTGCAGAAACAATTGTCTCATATATGCCGATGGAGTTTAGGAATTATTATGAGCCCTTTTTAGGTAGTGGAGCAGTGATGTCTGAACTTTTATCCCAAGATCGGAACACTTTGTTTCCGCGCTTTTCAAGGGCTTATGGAAGTGATATTTTACCCTTTCTTATTGATATTTTCTTGCTGACGAAAGAAAACCCTAAAGATTTGGCAAATTATTATCGAAAAGAGATTTTTGAATACTATGAGGAACCTGTTGAAAAATACAACGAAATTCGAGACCGATTTAATTACAAACGAAATCCATATGATTTTTTGTTGTTATCACGAACCTGCTATTCTGGCGTGATTCGTTTTCGTAAATCGGATGGATATATGAGTACGCCTCGTGGCCCGCATACCCCCATACAGCCGGATACATTTGAAAAAAGAATATTCCAATGGAATGAACTAATTCAAAAGGCAAATTTTTCTTGTGAAAGTTATACTGACGCGATGAATCGCCCCGGGGAAGGTGATGTTGTTTATTGTGATCCGCCTTATACCCATTCACAAAGCATTATCTATGGTGCGCAGGATTTTGATGTCAATGTTCTCTGGGATAAAATTTTCGCCTGTAAAAAACGCGGTGCAAAGGTAATACTGTCAATCAATGGGCTGCGTGAATCAAGAAAGAAGGATATTTCCATCACTCCACCGGATGGCTTGTTTGAGCGTCGCGTATTTGTAAATTGTGGAACGTCTATGATCGATCGTCTTCAAAATACAGGAAAAAAAATGGAAGAGAAAAGGGTTGATGATCTGTTGTTTTTAACGTGGTGAATCATCTTCTCGCTCAAGGAGAATATCAACGACGATGTTGTGTTCGAGCTGGAACTCATTCGGCAGGTGGATATCAACATCGACTACATCCTCATGCTCGCGGAGAAGTATCATGCTGCGAACGGTGTGGACAAGAGCATCATCGGCGTGACCGACCGTGCCGTTGGGTCGAGTCCGGAACTCCGCAGCAAGAAGGCGCTGATCGACGGGTTCATTGCGACGGTCAATACGGATACTCGGGTGATGGAGGACTGGCGCAGATACGTCACGGAGGAGAAGGAAAAGGCACTCGCCTCCATCGTCGCGGAGGAGAATCTGAAACCCGACGAGACGGAGCAGTTCGTCGCGAGTACGTTCCGCGACGGCCGGCTCAAGACCACCGGCACCGCCATCGATGCGATCCTCCCGCCCGTGCGCCGTTTTGGCGGCGGGCGTGCCGCGAAGAAGCGCAGTGTCATGGAGTCAAGGTATTCTTTGAGAAGTTTATGGGGCTTGTGGGAGAGTAAAGATGAGAAGGAACAGTCATGTATGTGGATCAACATATAGAAAACTTGTACACGTGATCTAGATGAATCGTGTGCGTAGAAGCAGAAAGGTGATAATATGGCACGAAAGAAGAAGCAGTCGAAATGTCCGGACTACTCACTGCTCATAGAACCAACATGGTGTGCTCTTGTACGGCTGGGAGGATCGGGGACAAACAACGAGATTGATGCAGAAATTATCAAGCAACTAGACTTACCGGATGAGGTAATTGACGAGCCTCACAAGGAAACTGGAAATGAAACGGAACTGTCGTATCGCGCAAAATGGGCACGAACTTATTTGAAAAAATATGGCTTGATCGAAAATAGTGCACGGGGCGTATGGTCAATTGCCCCTCAGTATCAAAAAATGGTGGAACAGGTAGAAATTGATACGCATGAAATTATCCGTACTGTGCGGCAACAGCTTTCCCCCAACAGAAATGATTTCGATGACAATACAAATAAACAGGGGCTGACAATAGCAGCGGTGTCAGATGAGGAACAATCATGGGAACGACGACTTTCTGCTATTCTCATGGAAATGAATCCCTATGGCTTTGAAAAATTAGCACAACGCCTCTTGCGTGAATGTGGATTTTCTCAAGTCTCTGTGACAAAAAAATCGGGGGATGGTGGCATTGATGGGAATGGAAAGTTGAAAGTCAATGGCATTCTCACATTCAATGTGGCATTTCAGTGCAAGCGATATAAAGGTGTTGTAGGAGCAGCAGACATTCGAGACTTTCGTGGATCATTGACTACGGATATTGAAAAAGGTGTTTTCATTACAACAGGCAGCTTTTCTAAGGCTGCGAGAGATGAGGCGATTAGTCCCGGAAAACAGCAAATCGATCTGATCGATGGAGAGGAACTGGTACAAAAACTGGCAGAATACAACATTGGACTCCGTGAAGTTCGTAGTTATGAAATTGACGAGGAGTATTTTATGAGCCTTTGATGGTATTCTAGTTTGATGATGAAGAATATTTTTAACAATAAATATCCACCCGCATAGCGGGTGGTTTTTCATTTTCGGGCATAGCCCTTA
>ERZ772955.1635-NODE-1635-length-13479-cov-7.319577_pt1 | contig 13479 bp, 9 predicted proteins | sample MGYA00511133_ERZ772955 | MGnify/ENA primary metagenome ERZ772955 (study PRJEB29015, sample SAMEA2737914) | human oral metagenome | biome: human oral; feature: human-associated habitat; material: dental | place: China | collected 2149 ... | reverse complement strand
ATAGCAGCCCAGTAATCTCTCGGATGGGCTGTATTAGGATAGTATTGCCCTGCAGCCAACATACATCCCACCTTGTTTTCTGGGTCAATTTCGTGGGCAAGCTTAGTCGCCATGGCCGAGGCCACCAACTCATGGTGAGCCGCTTGGTAAATGCCTTGCGTTTTGTTTTCCCCTTCTTCAAAAGGAAGTCCAGCTCCTAAGAATGGCAAGTGTAAAATCATGTTGATTTCGTTAAAGGTAAGCCAGTATTTGACCAAACCCTTATAGCGGGTAAAGAGTGTGCGACAAAGTTTTTCATAGAAGTCTAACATCCGACGATTACGCCATCCACCGTACTCTTCAATCAAGTGCATAGGACAGTCAAAGTGGGTAATAGTCACCAAAGGTTCAATACCGTACTTATGGCATTCCTTAAAGAGATCTTCATAAAATTTCAAGCCTGCCTCATTAGGTTCCAGCTCGTCTCCCTTTGGAAAAATCCGAGACCAAGCGATAGAGAGTCGATAAGTTTTAAAGCCCATTTCGCCAAAAAGCGCAATATCTTCTTTAAAATGATGATACATATCAATGGATTCTTTTGCCGGATAGAAATAGCCATCCTCAAAGTCAAACATCTTCTTCTTACCAGCAATAATCGGGAAACGATCCGCACCAACCGGCACCACATCGACATTTGCAAGACCTCTACCATCAACATCATAGGCCCCTTCACATTGGTTGGCAGCGGTCGCTCCGCCCCATAAAAATCCATCTGGAAAAGTCAATTTTTCTGTCATATCTTCCTCCTTATAATATAAAACGTTTTCTACACTTTATATTATAACAAACAAAGAAGAAGTTTTCTTATAAAATACTGTCAAATAGTGATACTATTCTATTTTCCAAGTGCATTAACGACTTTTGCTAACTTTTGTCATTTAGAACTGAACATTTTTATTAAAATCAGGTATCTGACTTCATTTCTCTATCGCTTAGCATAACAAAACTCCCTTTGAAAAGCCAAAGAGAGTTGGATGATACTTTATCCATTTTAGTACAATTTCAAATCCCGTGGGTCTACTGGGAAAGTTGGATTATAAGGATTGTGACGAAGTTTGAAGTGTTTTACTTCTTCAATCGTTTGGGTACCAGATAATTGCATCACTGTTTTTAATTCATCATTGATATGCTCAAAGACTTGGCGGACACCAACACTACCACCAAGAGCTAGACCATAAATCACAGGTCGTCCAATAGCCACTAAATCTGCCCCAGAAGCGAGTGCCTTAAAGACATGCTGACCACGACGGACACCTGAGTCAAAGACAATTGGTACACGTTTGTCAACTGTTTCAGCCACTTCTTGCAATGAATCAAATGCTGCCGGACCGCCGTCAATTTGCCGTCCACCGTGGTTGGTCACCCAAATACCAGAAGCACCGGCATCAAGCGAGCGCTCTACATCTTCACGGCATTGTGGACCTTTGACATAGACAGGAAGGTCTGAGTAAGATGCGATAAATTCCACATCACGAGGGGATAATTTTTGCTTAGCTGATTTGTAAACGAAGTCCATTGTCTTGCCTGCACCATCAGGAAGGTATTCTTCTACAATCGGCATGCCAACTGGAAAAACAAAGCCATTGCGTTTGTCCACTTCACGATTGCCCCCAACAGTCGCATCTGCTGTCAAAACAATTGCTTTATACCCTTCAGCTTTAACCCGATCCATGATATGACGGTTAATGCCATCATCTTTACTAAAGTAGAACTGGAACCAATGTGGTGTTCCTTGAAGAGATTGCGAAATTTCTGGAAGATCGACTGTTGAATAAGAGCTGGTGGTATAAAGAGAGCCAAATTCGTGCACTCCCTTAGCTGAAGCCACTTCTCCTTGTACATTCGCCAGCTTATGAGCCGCTACCGGAGCTAGAATAATTGGAGACGATAGTTTATCCCCGTCAAATTCAATCTCTGTACTTGGATTTTCCACATTGCGAAGCGTATGAGGCACAATTAGCTTATGGTTAAAGGCACGAATATTTTCCCGCAGAGTAAAAGTATCTTCGGCTCCACTTGCGATATAGCCAAATGCAGCTTTGGGAATGACCTTCTGAGCCATGGGCTCTAAATCATAAGTGTTAATGAAATCAACTGGACCTTCAGCACTACTAGTTTGGTAAGACATAATGTTTCCTCCTGTCTTATATGCACATATCCATAGAGAGAATTCAATCGAGCCTTTAAAGCAAGCGCTTTCATTCTCTCGAAACAAAAACTCAATCAGTCTATCTAACAGATCAGAATAATAAGAATTTGTATAAAATTTATACCAATTTAATGAAGTGAAACAGCTTCTGAAATTTATAGTAGAGTTAGAGAGGGATGCCCTCCCGCTCTAACTACCATAAACAGTCGTAAAAATTAAGATAAGCTGTGGCTCAAGTTATGGCTTGACACCATATTTTTTGAAATAAGCTGTAATAGGTCGCAGCTCTTGCCCATCATAAGCCGCAAAGAATTCTTCTGGACTCATTTGACCATGTGTTTCTTGATAACCAGTAGAAATTTTTTCTACAAAGTCACCATCAACAATATCCAATTCCAATTCTTCCACAGGGATACCACGTTTGTCTGTGATTTTAGCATCAATCAAAACAGGCTTTCCAGATTTTGAAACTTCAAGTGCGCGGTCAAATGCAGCTGGCAATTCCTCTAAAGTTTTAACTGTTATTCCCTCTACTCCCATTCCTTCTGCGACTTTCGCAAAATCTACTTCGTAGAGGTCTACGCCTGAAAAGTTCATGACCAGATCTTCCTGTTCAGACTTGATAAAGTTGAGTGAATTGTTAGAAGTGATAATATTGATAATTGGCAACTGGTATTTGACTTGGGTCGTCAGATCCTGCATCACCATTGAAAATGCACCGTCCCCAGCAATATTGAAAACTTGGCGATTCGGGAAAGCAAATTGACCTGCGATAGAAGCTGGTACACCATAACCCATGGTGGCAAAAAGAGCGGAGATGGTCCATTTCTTCTCTGGTGTAAAGTTTAAGAAGCGGAAGCTATTGATAATATTGTCCCCAACATCAATACCATAGACAGCATTGGCATCTGAAATGCGGTTGATTTCGCGATAAACTTGTTCAAACTCTAGTGGTCCGTCTGCTTTTTGCATTAAACGTTCCAGATAAGCTTTCCAATCTTTCATGGCTGCCACACTTGCTTGATAAAATGGTTGCGGAGCGACCGCTTCACTACGTACCAAGGCTTTTTTCAGAAAACTTCCAGAATCTGATAAAATCCCTAAATCCAAGTAGTGATGACGACCAAAATTAGCAGCATCAATATCAATAGAAACAAACTTAAAATCATGAGAACGATAAACTAAGTTGGCAAATGGGAAGTTTGTCCCAAGAGCAATCACCAGATCAGCTGCCGCAAAAGCTTCATCACCAACCTTAGAGGCGGCACGATTCAATGTTCCTAAGTTGGCTTCAAAGTCATCTGGAATTTTGCCCTTAGCCAGACCCGCTACAGCAATCGGAATTTGCAATTTTTGAGACAGTTCTATCAATAACTGCGCATTGTTCCCGATACCAGAACCTACATGAAAAATAGGACGCTTAGCGGCTTTTACTAGTTCAAGAAATTGATCCACTTCGGCATCCGTTGCTTGGGGCAGCGGTAAGTTTTTTTCTGCTGTATGAGAAGCATAATCTACATCTGGAATTTCTACATAACCAAAATTATTTGGCATGATAACAACAGCTACACCATTATGTTTATAAGCCTCACGAATCGCTTTATCAACAACATAAGGGAGACTTTCTGGTGTCATAACCACTCGATTGTAAACCGCAACATCACTAAACATTGGTAATTCAGAAAACTCTTGGAAATAATCATAGTTCATGTTTGTGCTCGGCACTTGACCGACCAAAGCTAAAACCGGAGCATGATCTTCCCGCGCATCGTACAAGCCATTTAAAAGATTGACAGCACCAGGACCAGCAGACCCAAGAGTTACGCCTATTTTTCCAGTCAATTTAGCATGAGCTGCAGCTGCAAGAGCTCCAACTTGTTCGTGACGAACTTGAACAAAGTGAAGGTTTTCCTTTTCCAGATCCAGCGCATTCATAGTTGAATTGACAGAACCACCAGGGTAACCGTAAACATTTTCCACACCCCATGCTTCCAATACACGAAGCATAGCAACAGCAGCAGGCACTGTTTTCACATTAGACATAATAATCCTCCATCTCAGAGAATGGAATTGCAATTTCAAAATCTGTTTTTTAGTTACGGTAATATCATAATACTTTTTGAATTCGTTTACAAAAAATTTGCTCACAGATTTTCACAATCTCAGAAAATATCAAAAAGCTTATACACAACAGCATTTCCTTTTATGCTTTATCTAAGTTTGTGACATAATAAACAATGCTTTTCAAATATAAAAAAACACCTACGGATTCTCAACCGTAGATGTTGTAAAGTTTGAATTAAGCAACAGCAATATACCGTCTCTTTCCGCTAAAAGCAATGTAAGAAATCCATGTCGCACCATCTGCATTCAAAACCTTATCATAAGTGACCGATTGCCCGGCATCATAATAAGCCAATTCAGGGGCTGACATTCTAGCTTCTGCTTTGATAGAGGAGCGTTTTGTAAAACGATATACACCTTGAGCAGGGATAGAGGGTGTTTGGGGAGACGGAGTCGTTGGTTTTGACGGGGTTACTGATGAAGCGTAATCTCCACCTTCAAAGCCATAATATTCCTCTAAACTCAAACCAGAATGGTAAACTTCATCAGCTTCCTTACCGATATAACGAATATGCCATGCTTCTGGCATGTATCCTGTCGAAGCTTCTTTCCCTGGTTGGTAACGGACTACAAAACCGTAGCGATATGCATTGTTCTTCAACCAATTACTTGCAGCAGTATCCTCTAAAAGATTGCCCGCTTTATCCGTTAAATCAAAGACAAGACCTGTTTGGTGCTCACTATAACCCGGACGTGCAGAGTAACGATCCGCAGCAGCTTGACCATCTTTGTTCACATAATTTTGATACAGAACTTTTTGATAATCATAACTTCTAAATCCGCTGTAAGCATAACCAACATTATAGCCTTGAGCAATCATATCATTTCTTAATCGAAGAAAGGCAGCTTTTGCAGTTGGATTTTCACCAGGATTGTAGTTAGCAGCCATCGGATGCTTTTTGTTTGCCACTACAATTTCATCATATTTACCTTGGATAAAGTAGTAGGAGCCATTATATTGTACTTCTTTTGCACCTGTTTGAGGGCCTTCCACCTTAGTTGTCGTACCCGTCACACCTTGCAAACTACCGTCCGACTGAACATAGTACATGTGTATGTTATATTCACCACGATTATTTTTATGACGGCGGATATCTACACTCAACTTATAGGTGCCATCTGTTTGCTTAATCGCATCGTACCAGATCACATCATCTTGGCCACCTTGACTAGACCAAACAGGCAGCTTTACTGTCTTCACACCCTTGGTGGAGCTGACATTCGTCACCACCACATCGAAACCTTGGGAAGTCTTGTTTTCAATGTGAATCGTGCCAGTCACGCTGTATTTGGGTTCTTCCACCTTAGTCGTAGTACCCGTTACACCCTGCAAACTACCGTCCGACTGAACATAGTACATGTGAATGTTGTACTCGCCACGATTATTTTTATGACGACGAATGTCCACACTCAACTTATAGGTGCCGTCATTTTGCTTAGCAGCGTCGTACCAGATGATGTCATCTTGACCGCCTTGACTAGACCAAATAGGCAACTTCACTGTCTTCACACCCTTGGTCGAGCTGACATTCGTCACCACCACATCAAAACCTTGCGAAGTCTTGTTTTCAATGTGAATCGTGCCAGTCACCTGAACAGGCTTAGGAGTTTCTTCATTTGTTAAGGTTGCAATTGGGATATAGCGACGTGTACCACTGTAGCTAACATAACTAATCCATTGATGATGATCTGCGTCCAATACCTTATCATAGCGAATTCTTTCTCCTCTTGCAAAGGTAAATTCAGTCTTAGCCGTCATTGTGGGACTATTTTTGACTTCAACTTCCTTTTTAAAAGTATAAACTCCTTGAGACGGAATGGATTCTCTTGCAGAACTTGGTGCCACTACGGTTGTCTTGGTACCGCTAACACCTCTTACTTTGCCATTTGATTCAATGTAGTAAAGGTGAATATTATATTCGCCATATTCCCCCTTGTGCTTATCAATATTGACAGAAACTTTATAATTTCCATCACTTTGCTTAGTAGCATCATACCAAATAATATCGTCTTGACCGCCCTTATCTGTCCAGATAGGAACTTTCACTCTAGAAATTCCATTGCTGTCTGACGCATTTGTAATCAGGACATCAAAGCCTTGAGATGTCTTATTTTGAATGTTAATGGTGCCAGTCACACTATATTTTGGCTCTTCCACCTTAGTCGTGGTACCCGTTACACCTTGCAAGCTGCCATCTGACTGAACGTAATACATGTGCACATTATAGTCACCATAGTTGTTTTTATGGCGACGAATATCCACACTCAACTTGTAGGTGCCGTCATTTTGCTTAGCAGCGTCGTACCAGATGATGTCATCTTGACCGCCTTGGCTGGACCAAACAGGCAGCTTCACTGTCTTTACACCCTTGGTGGAACTGACATTTGTCACTACCACATCAAAACCTTGGGAAGTCTTGTTTTCAATGTGAATCGTACCTGTCACCTTGTTTTGAGCTGGTTTTTGAGACTCTGACTGAGCTAATTTTGTCACAGCCGCATAACGACGAACACCGCTATATGAAACATAGCTAATCCATTGATAGCCATCATTTTCCAGCACTTTATCATAGTAGACACTGTCGCCCCTATTAAAGGTAAATTGTGTCGGAGCTGACAATTTAGCTTCATTCTTAACCTCTGTCGTTCTAGAGAAAGCATATCTTCCTCTAGAAGGGAGAGTTCCTGTTGAAGAAAGTGTTGGTTTCACTGGTTGTTGAGGTTCAGATTGAACCAGCTTGTTAATAGCCGCATAGCGACGAGCTCCACTATAAGAGCGGTAACTTAGCCATTGGTATCCATCTGCAATCAAAACTTGGTCGTAAAAAACGCGATCCCCCGCATTCACATAAAATTGCAATGCTGCACTTGCTTTTGGTTCATTCTTCACTTCCGTACGTTTCGTATAAGTGTAATAGCCCTGACTTGGTAAAGAAGGTACACTTTGCGCTACTTTGGATTCTGCAAGACGAGCTTGTTGTGCCGTTTGCGTTTTATCCATCAATTTCGCAACATCAATTTCTTCTTTCCTTGCTTCTTTTTCGACAGGACTCTTTTCAACTTTTGCAGTTGTTGAAGAATCAGCTGTGTCTGTTGTTGCATCAACAGATGAATTTGTTGTTTCGTCTTCTGTCTGTGTCGCTGCATCAACAGTCGTTGTTTGAGAAGGTGTCGTTTCTGTAGCTACAGAAATAGCTTTATCTGCCGTTGTCGTCTTTTGAGTATTTTCAGAAGACGTTTTAGCAACACCCGTGTCTGCTGATGAGCTAGCTGGCGCAGTTGTTGTTACAGCAGTTCCTTTCTGAGTTGCTGCTGATTGAGAAGACACATCAGTTGATTCAATTGTGTTTTGAGTCTTATTTGCTGTGCCAACTTGAGCCGCTTCTGGTACTGTTCCAGTCGTGGCTTGTTCATCAGCTAACACGGTTTGACCGCCCATAAAGAGGACACATCCAATCAAAACAGAAGCCGCACCGCACGAATATTTACGAATGGAAAAACGTTGTTCTTCGTGATCAAACATTCTTTTTTTCATCACTTGTCCTACTTTCTAATTTATGTTTATCATCTTAATTTCTATAAAAGGGATGTGCATTGGCATTTTCATCTTGCCCAATCAAAATATGATCTGTATTAGAGACATTTCCTGTAATAGGATCAGCTATGCCTGCAGGAATCTTTAAATTCCAAGATCATTATACAGTTTTATTTTGTAAAAATAGACATATTATAGAAGCACTTGTAGTTTATTTGTAATATTTCTATTACCTGAGGAGGAAAAGTCAACAATATCCTTAGTGTTTTACATCTGAATAGGCTATGTAGTAACGCTTAGACTCTGTTCCATTAGAAACTACAAAACTATACCAATTTTCACCGTTTTCAAAAACATACTGATCCCAATCAACATTTCCTTTAGGATAAGTATAGGCAACTTCGCTTGATTTATCTGGTGAAGCATAAACTGGCGTGTCTTGGTACAGTTCAAGAGTTCCAGAGGTCACTTGAGTACCTCCTCCTTGAGATTGAACAATTGAAGGAGTCGAAGATTGCTGGCTACTTGCACTATTTTGGCTATTTGAATTACTAATCTCTGATGATTGAGCATTTGTAACCGAATTGTCTTGCTCTTTATCAGTTGTTTTATTATCATTAGTAGACATTTTGTTATTTTGAGAAGCTTTTGTCTTTTTAGAGCTACTACTTTTTGTTGTTTTCGTTGTTTTTACTGAATGTCCATTTGTCCCACTTTTGACTTCATTTTTATGACAAGCACCAAGTAGAAACAAGGAACATAACATGGTTACACTTGCCAATTTATATGATTTTTTCATTGTATTTCCTTTCTTTTTCAGGAATCCTTAAATTCCAAAGTCATTATACAACTTTATTTTGTAAAAATCAACACATTTTAGAAATATTTGTAATTTATTTGTAACATTTTCTTTATTCTCATATTCCTGATAGAAACAAAAAATTTTTGATAACATTCTTCATATTTTTAACAGAATTAAATCTCCTTTCTAGGTACACATTATATACCTTTGAATAAACTATTTCAATAGATTTTTATAAAAATAGTCATTTTTTTTATAATTATAACTATAATTATCTTCTGCGCTTGGATATATTCCCTTAGTTTTAAGGTAGCCGTTTCAAAAATAAAACACGAATAAAATTATCCCCATAATTAACTGGACATAAGATTATTCGTGTTTTTCTACAATTTATCTTTAACTTACACTTTTTGAAAATTATCACGAAGATACTTTTCAAGCGTCAATACCATTTTTTCATTGCCGCTTAGTTTATATAATACTTGCGAAAGCGTAAAATATTGTTTTACAATACTTTGGCTAGAAAAATCCTCGCTGATATTCGCTAATATACAGTATAAATCTGCTAATAAATAACTACAACTGTATTTATTACATGTTTCAATAACATCAAGCGTTTCCTCTATCCCCTTCTCAATCTGGGAGCTTTTCCAAAGATATCGGCAAAAATTATATCTAATTTTAATATAAATTTTCAGCTCTATTATATGAGTAAAATCAATACTTTGAAGTTTAGGTAGTACTGCTTGATAACATTTTTCAAATTCATCATTATTTTTTTCTTCTAAAAAGAAATTAAGCAAGGTATTAGAGATACGAAGGTACATTAACTCATCTTTATTTAATCGCACAAGCATTTGTTCTAATTTTTTAATAGCCTCTTCTCTTTTATTATCACAATGAAATGAAACAATTGCCCCTATCCATTCAAGATAATTTTGGTCTGATAGTGGCAATCTATGTTGTTTATCAATTTCTAAACTGTATAAATATTTTAATGAATCATACTCACGCTTTACTAGAAAGGATTCTACCAGCTCTTTGAATTGTACCAACTTAGATGTCTCACCAAGTACACTATCATCAAAAAAATAGTTCATTGGTACATTCATTTTTTTGGATAATGAATATAAAAGATCCGAACCAGGCATATACTTGCCTTTTTCCATTCTACTAATCTGACCTTGCTCACATACCCCTTCTGCTAATTCTTTTTGGGATAACCCTAATTCCAATCGCTTACTTTTTAATCTTGTAGCTAATAATGTACTCATACTATTCCTTCAACAGTTTATAATTATTTTTCATTATATCATATGAGTTAAAATATATAAAATTAAATTTTTATGACAATAATAATTTTTTGGTATTATATCTATTGAAACGAGTTCAAAATTGCCAATCTATAGTTGACTCAAAGATTACAACTGTTCTGCTATTCGCTCTGCCAGCACTTGATAGCCTGCGACCGTCAAATGCAGCCCGTCGGTGGTAAATGATTCTTTTAATTGTCCTGCTTCATCTAGCAGATTGTCATAGATATTCAAAAAGGTCACACTCATATAAGCAGAAGCTAACTCTTGATAAGCATGATTGAGGGCTTGAATTTTTTGATTGCTTCTTCGATGAACGCGCTTTTTATAAGTAGCGGTTTCATTGACTGGTAAAACAGACAGAAGGCAGATTTCTGCAAGAGGATAATTCCTAGTAATCGTTTGAATGATATTTTCCACATTTTTCACCGTTTCTTGCTGCGGGATTTCCTTGCCAATATCATTGGTGCCGATGAGGAGAAAGACCTTATCAACTGCCTGCCCAAATAAAAGAGATTCTAAATGCTCTAGCAACAAATCGGATCGATACCCTCGAATTCCACGGTTTATTAGTGTTTTTGACGTTTTTAACAACTCATGTAATGGAAAATACTCTACGATAGAATCTCCCAGAAAAAGTACATCGGGATCTTTGACGGATATACGATTCAAATCTTGGTACTTTTGTCTGACCTGCTCTTGCTCATTCAAAAGCCATTCATCTAATAATTGGACAGCCATTAACTCTCTCCTTTGCTCAAATAGTTCTCTAATACTGTCAGGACACCCGCCTCTGTATTTGCTGGTGCAAGGTGATTGGCAACTGCCTTGGTTTTGGGATCCGCATTCTCCATAGCATAGGAAACCCCAGCTAATTGCAGCATTTCAATGTCATTTTCACTATCTCCAAAGGCCATGATTTCCTGCTCTTGAATTTCCCATTTTTGCATCAATTGCTCTAACCCCCAAGCTTTATGGATTCCTTTTTGCAAAATGTCAATCGCTCCATAGCCGCTTGTAACTGCATTTAATGTGTCTGCAAAATCCTGATTGAGCTGTCGAGTAGCCTGAACTGCTACTTGCTCGTTTACCACCATACTCATTTTCAGAACTTGCGGAAAATCGTCTGGACGTAATGTTTCGACAAAGTTTATCTTTCGGTAAAATTCTTGCGCCATTTCTGCTGTCATGACTTTTTCAATCATAGGGAAAATCGTTCCCGTTTTGACAAAAGCGCCATTTTCAGCTGTGACAACGAGGTGCACATCACGTTCTCTCCCTTCAAAGTAAGACAAGACCTGTGCCACTAGGTCTTGAGACCAACATGTACCCAGCAGTACCTCGTTTTTATCAAAAATCCGCGCACCATTTGCAACAATCAAGGTCACGCGCTCCAACAAATCTCCAAATAACAAGTGCATTCGGTGAATTTCATTGCCCGTTGCCACCACAAACCGAATCTCCCGCTTGTCCAGCTCATCCAATATATTTTTCAACCGACTTCGATCGAATTCCCCTTTTTCATCTAAGAGCGTGCCGTCCATATCGGTCACAACCATCTTAATTGTCATGTTATCACCTCTAACAATCATTCATTTCAAATTCAAATCTCGTCGTTCATTTATTTCATGACGTACAACTATCCTTTTACCATTTCTGTAATTCCACTTGGATAACGCAGGACAGGATTGGCTACATTTACATCCTATTTCAAAAAGATTATAGCACATTTAAAAAATATCAAAATAGTAAACAAACCTTTTTCTTCTATTTTACCAAAAAAGAGGGGTGAAGAGGAAACAATTGTATTCAAGTAAGGATTGGTCTTTCAGGTATAGTTTTAAGCTATATCCCTTCCTCTAAATTAACTATTTTTCAAAAGTGCTTAGCTTGTGTACAATAAAAAGTAAGAAATTTAGAAAGAGGCTTTTGACATGACACAATCAAAATTCCAGCTCGTTGGCTCCTTACTCCGCCCAGCCAACCTCCTTGCCTACAAAAATAAAATCGAACATCGTGATGATATTCGCTATCCATTTTACGATAATTTTCCTGGTTATCATGAGACAGAGACAGCAGCGATAAAAAAAGTGATTGCTGATGAAAAGGCAAATGGTATTGATATTTTGACAGATGGTGAATATTCTAAGTCCATGTGGCATTTAGATTTTATTTGGGGACTTAAAGGTATTGAACGTTACATTGCAGACCACGGTTACACTTTCCAAGATCATGATGGCGGGCAGTACGAAACACGTAAAGACATCGGTATTCGCATTACCCAGCCACTTTCAGGTAAAAATCATCATTTTTTAGATATTTACAAACTGCTCAAGGAAGAAGCTGGTAATACGCAAACCAAATTAACCATTTGGGGTCCTGCTCATGCTTACACAGAACTGGCTATCTTTGACGGGCTGGCTGGCGATGATCAAGTTTACAAAACAAATGAAGAATTAAAGACCGGTCTCATCAAGGCTTACAAAGAATTCTTGGCGGAATATAAAGAAGCTGGCGGGGCAATCATCCAGTTTGATGATTGCCTTTGGGAACTTTTTGATGAATCAAATCCTGCTTCGTTTTTTGCTGATGGCAATGCTGCGCTGGCTGATTTAGCTGATGAATTCATTGCAATCAATAACGAAGTGGCTGATTATGGACATCAGCTAGGACTGAAAGTTTGGACACACAACTGCCGCGGAAACTATGAAAGCCGTTCAGCATCAGGCGGAACTTATGAAGCCATTGCGGAAAAATTCCTACGTGATCAACACTATGACCGCTTCTTCTTAGAATGGGACAGTGACGTCTCAGGTGATTTGAAAGCTCTTGCTTCTCTGAAAGATAAAGATGCTGAGGTTGTTCTTGGACTCCTTTCCAGTAAGACAACTGATCTGGATGATGAAGAACGTGTGCTTCGTTTATTAGAACAAGCCAGCACCATCCTTCCTAAGGAACGTCTCCTGCTGTCACATCAATGCGGTTTTGCTTCCTGCGATTCAGGTAATGAACTAGCTATTCCACAACAATGGGCTAAAATCAAACAAGGTCAAGAAATCGCTAAAAAGTTTTGGGATTAAGTTGTACGCGACAACAGCTCTTGTGACTATTTAGTGATCCCTTATAAAATGCGAGACAAACTTCTTTTTGAGGTTTGTTTTTTTTTGACCTTTGGCAATAAATACGACTGAAAAAGAATACTATTAAAATGATTTCTCTATTGAGAAATTTTTAAGGTAAAAACAACAGAGAGCGGCACTGAGATATTTTCCACCTGATATCTATGTTACAACTTTCAGTTCATTTGTTTAACACAAAAAAGGAGGTTGGAACAAAAATTCCCAACCTCATGTATTTTATCGTTTAGCTTGCAAGACGCAGTGGTTGGTTGGATAGCCTTATCCCTTGTTATACCGGCGATAGCGGCTATCCTAACCAACTGTGCGGAGGTGGGAGTAAAACAGTCCACTGGACTGTTTTAGGTCAGCAAGTAGAAACTAGGACTTGCTGAAAAATC
>ERZ772955.1634-NODE-1634-length-13481-cov-3.007150_pt1 | contig 13481 bp, 13 predicted proteins | sample MGYA00511133_ERZ772955 | MGnify/ENA primary metagenome ERZ772955 (study PRJEB29015, sample SAMEA2737914) | human oral metagenome | biome: human oral; feature: human-associated habitat; material: dental | place: China | collected 2149 ... | reverse complement strand
AAGTTCAACTTATAAAGTTATAATATTATGGAAAAAAGTGTACCTTTGCTACATGAATATAGATAAAGCCTCATACCAACTGCGAGAATCCAACCAAATCATGTTGGATAAGAGAAGTTTCGTGAGGGGGGATAAGTAAGTTGGGTGGGAAGCCCGATGGGTTTTCCACCCAACAGGCAATTTGCAAAATGCAAATCACTTCGCAAATCGCCCCCACCGTTATAGGGCATTTTAAAAGACAACCAAAATGAGCTTAATAGACTATCACAAGACAACAACCGAAGAACTTTTAGCTTTAACAAACAAAGTTAGAAACCTTATTACACATTGGGGAGAAGATGGACGATACAAAGAAGCAGTATTGAAAAATGTAATAAGACGATTCTTACCTGAAAAATTCTCAATTGGGACAGGTTTTGTTATAAAGCAAACAAAAAATCGTGGAGAACATTTACCCTCACGACAAATTGACCTTTTGATTTATGATGATGCAAGTCCAGTTCTATTCAAGGAAGGCGACTTTGTAATTTTAACGCCAGATGCCGTCAAAGGAATAATTGAAGTTAAAGCAAACCTGCAAAATCAGGAAATTTCTCAAGTTCTTCGACGAGCCAATGAAAACGGACAATTTATTTTTAGCGGTAAAGACAATAAAAAGCAAAAGTTTTTTAACGGGGTTTTTTCATTCGAAGGATACAATAACAATTTTGACATAAATGTTTTTGTAACTTATTATTTGCAAAGTAATGAGGGATTTACCGACACTCATTTTGATAAGTATAAAGTTAATCATGTAAGTCTGAATAAGGATTGGTTTATAAAATTTTGGAAAGAAGACCAAAATCCTCATTCATTATACAATATACAAGACTTATCATTTCCATTTTTCATATCAAATCTAACTGACTACCTTTCAAACAAATCTGTCAAGAAAAATAATTTTATATGGTATGCAACAGATAAGGAACTTAATCTGATTCGACAATTTTAAGTTTAAATCACGAATAACATGGAAACAAAATCAAAAAAACATTTCGCTAAAAGCAATATTGATTGCTATCGGATTGGCATTGGGGTTATTGTCCTTCAAAATACTGGTATTATACCTACAAAACAGAATGTCTATGTAAAAGGAGGCTACATTGATGCTGATATAGATGGAACGGTTGATGTCTGTGGTTCAGTAGATGTTGACAATACTGTATCTGTTTCTATTGATGAAGTTTTAGGAAGATACGGAAAAAAATATTACTACAACAATAGTGGATATTAATAAAAACACCCTATAACACATGGTATAGGGCATTCTGGTTTCAGAGGTATGCGAGCGTTTGTGGCTCGTAAAAAGTTCGGTGTAAACAGACAGGAAAAAATTGAAAGAATAAAGGAAATTCAAAAGATAACTCCAATTCGACCAATAACTCCAATAACACCAATACAACCAATTTTAAAAAACAGTTGGAGCAACACCTCATTGACCGAGTTCCTCTATTATGGTAAAAAATAAGCTATGCCATTGACAAGAAAAGATAAGTTTTTATTGCTGTCCGATAAATTTTTGGATTGGATAAAAAACAGGGCTGATTTCTTTGTATAAGTTCAGCCCCTTTTGTTTAATTTTGTTTGTACCACCAAAACAGAATCAAACAATGCCCAAAAGTAATCATTTTATCGGGCAGCAATACACATTTCCGACGAAAAAAACGGTTGCTCGAATATTTTTCAACCGTTTTCGATATCGTTTACGCCATAAACTTGATTGTAGAGCGTCTTTTTCACCTCGACAAACTGCTCGGAGAAGTCCGAAAATGCTTTGCTCATAATACACAAAGGCACAGGCTGTTTATTTTTGTCGTAAGGCGGCTGTATATACTCCTCGTCATGTAAGACAAAGCCGAGACGTCGGTAGAAATTTATTCGGTGGCGGGTGATTGCATCGGTAGGGTGCTCTACTTCCAATATTATTGGCTTGTTTGCACGTTGTACGAAGTCGCTCAGAGCCCGAGAGCCTATGCCTTGCCCACGGGCAATGCTATCGACGGCAAAATGCTCTATGTAGACGAAGCGGTCGAAATCCCAATAGATAATAAACCCGACGGCAGTGTCGGAGTCTGTAAGAATCTCGATTCTGATAGGTTGCTCGCTACCAAACAGCTCTATAAGCTGCTCGTATCCACGTCGCTCGTCGTCGGGGAACGATTGCTCGTAAATATGCCATATCGGCTCTAAAATATTGGTCATAGGCTGAGGCAATCTATTACTTTATCGTATGTTACGGCAGGGTCGATATGGTCGATATAGAGTAAGTTTTGGGGGATAGAATTGCAGTTGCGGGCTATATCGAGTTTGTCGTGGTCTGCCTCGGTCGCCTCAATCGTCAGATTGCGTTTTACCAGTGCTGCCATAAGTGGTAAAACACCCTGCCCGCAGTTTTTTATCAGTATCTTACCTCTATCGGGAAGTGTCGATATTACGGACGAATAGTTGCCATACCGTTGAAGCTCTTTTTGGGCAATTCTTGCTATACGGCTGCCTTTGTAAATATAATTTTTCATCACCTTATCGGCGAAATATTGTGTGGTCTCTACCCTATCGGCAAGTCTGGAATATTTTTCGCGGAAAAGGGAACAGAAATATTTTGCTACCGTCCGCGTATCGAGGTCGTTTGCATCTATATCAGGCTGCGATAGCGTCGTTTCGAGGTCGGCAAAACTTATACGCTGCTCTATGACTACATCGACTTGCCCTCTGCGAAGCACAAACTCTTTTTTCGGCAATATATGCCCTACGCCGTGTAGTACGATGGGTACGATATCGAGCCGTAAGATTTTAGCCAGATAGAAAGCCCCCTGTCGGAAACGTCCGATAGAGCAATCTTCAGACCGAGAGCCTTCGGGGAAGACCAAAACAGAGTATCCCTTATCTACAAGCATCCGTATTTTGCCCATATTCTCTTCGATGCCGTTTTCGACGGGAACGAAATCGGCGTATCGTATTATGATACCATAGAAAGGATTGTGCCACGTCCAGCTATTGGTCAGTGCGATGATTTTGGGCGAGAGCATCAGTATATAAAGCAAGTCGAGGTGGCTCTGGTGGTTTGCGATAATAACGGAAGGCTTGTCGAATGTGGTTCCGTACGGGTTGTTTACGGTATGTTTTACCTGCGGCATCATATAGGCGAAGATACGTAGCCCTCGGCAGAGTATTTTGTGAAAAAGTTCTTTGTTTCTATCGCTTTTGCCTCCTATGGTGAGTATGAAAAATCCTGTGATGCTCATTATTACAGCCGCAACGACAAATACGGCAAAGCTAAAAACCGTCTTAGCCATATTCCACAGTGTTATAGGCATTATACGCGGACGATTGTTGGCTCCGTACACGAGCCATTTATATAGGAGCGGCGGCAAAATGTACGCACAGACCACTACGGTAATCATACCCACAATCGTAAGTTCGGCGAGCGAACGCATAGCCGGATGTTTTGCAAAGATAAGTGTCCCGACGGCAACGAAAAGTATTGTTGCCGATAGTACTATCGATACCTTGAACTTATCGAGCATCTTGCGACGGTAGGTATATTCGTGTATGAGTCCTTCGGTGATAAAGATGGTGTAGTCGTCGCCCTGTCCGAAAATAAATGTGGCAAGTATGATGTTTACGATGTTGAATTGTATGTCGAATATGTTCATCAACCCGAGAATCCATATCCAGCCCACAGCCAAAGGCACGAAGGTGATGAGTGCTATCTCTACGCGTCCGAAAGAAAACAGCAGAAACACAAACACGACAAACCCGCATATATATAGTACCTTGTTGAAGTCGTCGGAGAGCGACAGTACCATTCGTTTCATAAAGGAGCTATTGTCGAAAACGTATATATTGTCCGTATCAAACAACTTTGCCACAGCCTGCTCGTCGTCTCTGCCGTAGATGGTGGAGAATATCATCGTGCTTTGGTCGTCGATATTGATATAATTTTCGGCTAAACTCTCCAGAGCATCGTAGAAATAAGCGAAAGGACGGGCGGTATACTCTCTGTTTATGATGTCGATAAAACCGTCGAAGGCGTCGGGAGCAAATCCTTGCTTGCGACTCGCTTTTTGCAGGTTGTCGACGAGTGTCTGGCGGCGTGTAGCCCAGAAATCGTTCCAGAGAGCGATTTTTTTCACCTGTTCCTCTTGTGTGGGGAAGAAGTTTCCTACTCCGGCTATCCTTTTTATGGCGGTATCTTGCTTGTTTGCTCTTCGAGTAAGTTCGGGCAAAACGTATTTGTGGTAATACGCCAATGCCTCGTCGGGATTCTTACCTTCAGCCACTATATAGACCGTATTTCCGTCGGCTTTGTTGTCGTCTGCCAGCTCGTCCATCGTCTGTCGCTGTTCGGCGGTCATATAATTGATATTGTGCATATCGACATCGAACTTTGTCCCGAAGCTAAACACAAATAAAACTATCGTTGCCACCACGAATGCTATTACAAGCACCTTGTTGTTTTCGGGCGAAAAACCCGTAATAGCCCGCATCAAGAGCCTTCTGCCTCCGGTGGTCGTCTCCGACGACGAAATCTTTTTTCCCCTCTTTTTTTCCGACAATATATGAGGTAAAAACACGAGTACGAATATCATTGTACCTACGAGCAAAAGAGCCGAAAATAGCCCCAAGTCGTGCATCGCCTCCGACGATATAAAAAGCAAACTCAGAAAGGCTCCGACTGTGGTGATATTACCTATCAAAAGAGGATTTATAAGGTCTCTCAGAGTCTCTTCCTTTGCTTTTATGTGTTTGAAATGGGCTAAGAAATGTAGCGGATAGTTTACGGCAATACCCAGAATAATAGAGGATATCCCGATAGCTATTATCGAAACGGTATTTTTGAAAAGCACTATTATCCCAAGCGAAAATAGTACCCCAAAACCTATAGAGACTACGATAAGCACGATAGGTCTTATGCTGCGGAAAAAATATAGTAATAGCGACAGTATTAATATCCCCGACACACCTATGGCAAAAATGCTATCGGCTTTTATACGTTCGGCGTTGGTGATTGATATCAGTGCAGCTCCGAAAGGTGTTACTTTCACTTCTTTGGCAAACTGTGCCTCTGTCTGCTCTACGGCTTTGTATATATCTGCTGCAAGTAGTTTGTTTTCAGATGTCTCCGACGACGGATAAACCGAGGTGATTGTCACCATACACTCTCCTCTTTGGTTGAAAACAAAGCCGTCGAAGGTCTCGTAATTGTCGTTTGGACGAAACACTTCGAGTTCTTTCAACGCCCTGCCCGACAACATCAATGGGTCGTTTTGTATGATATTACGCATAAAAGCACCCATTGGCGACAATAGCATTTCGCGGTCTTTAGCGAGCTTTTCTGCTATATTTGCCTCATTCATAAGCAGACTGTCGATATGCCGATAGTCGTCTTCGGCAAGATATAGAGGCAGATTTTGTATAATAAAGTTTGTGGTATTCGATATTTGTTCGTTGTCTATTTCCGATACCAGTGCTTTTATTCGTCGCCCGCCATCGTACGATTCTACCGTCTGCGCGAAAAATGTTGCGGCTTCCGTAAGCGTTGTTTCGTCCACATCGGCCGATATAGGAGAAAAAGTGATAATGATTTTGTTTGCCCCGCCTATACGTTGATACGCTTCGGATATTCGGCGGTTTGTGTCGTTCGACGGTAAAAAAGATGAGATATCTTCGACAAAATCTATACGAGACGCCAAAAATGCCAATCCTACGGCTATTAGCACCAATACGAACCATAAAACATACTTTTGCCGCTCGAAAAATCTATATATTGTCAGTATCAGTCTATTCATAGTAGTAAATTAATGTGGTTGCAAATGGCGAAAGTCTTCTAAACATCCCAACCGTCGTCTTCGTCGACAAAATAGAGCTGCTGCTCCCCGAAGAATGCTTCTAGGTCGCGACGTTCTCTCTTGGTCGGGCGTCCAAATCCCCTCGCTCGCTGGTTCTGACGGTCGATACGTATAGCTTCTATCAGTTCCAGTTGGTCTGGCGAAGTGATGTTCTGCAAAAATTGCTCCACGAGTTTGGCGCCTATACGGGTCGGTGGTACATCGAGCACTCTGAAAGTGTACACTACGGGAGGACGCTTTATCTGTATAGTGTCGCCGATTACCACTGCCCTCGACGCTTTGACAGGGGTGTTTTCTACCATCACCCTTCCTTTGCCACAGGCTTCCGACGCCTTGGCTCGGGTCTTGAAAAGCCTGACAAACCATAGATATTTGTCGATACGTGTCATATTTCGTTTATTTATTGTTGAATCTGTTCATAGCCACGCTCAGCCCTTCGAGGCAAAACGACCTGATACAGTCGACTGCAACCTCTATCCTTTCCGTAACGGTCTTTTGCTCTTCGGCAGAGAATCTGCCTAAAACATACGGTATCTGTGCTCCCTGCGGGAAGTCGTTGCCGATACCGAAACGCAGGCGGGCATAGTTCTGTGTTGTTATCAGTTGTTCGATGTTTTTCAGTCCATTGTGTCCTGCGGCGGAGCCTTTGCCACGCAGCCTGATAGTGCCGAGCGGCAAAGCAAGGTCGTCTACTACCACGAGCAGGTTCGCCACACCGATATTCTCCTTTTGCAACCAATAACGAACGGCTTTGCCGCTTTCGTTCATATAAGTGAAGGGTTTGAGCAGTATCACTTGGCGATTTTTAATTTTTCCTTCGGCAATAGCTCCATAGCGTTTATTGACGTCGAAGCTTACGTTGAGTATCTCGGCAAGTCGGTCGAGCGTATCGAAACCGATATTGTGCCGTGTATGAGCGTATTCGTCACCTATATTACCAAGTCCTACTATCAAATATTTCATCTACAGAGCTTTATATAATTAATGAATATTGACCTGCGTGGCTCCGAAGCCATATTGTTGGAACGAGGCATCTTGAAAACTCGCATTCTTGTACTGTTTCCTTAGCAACTCCGTAATCTCTTTTCGCAAAACGCCTTCGCCTTTGCCGTGTATGAAGACGATTTTTTGCCCTTTTTTGTTGATATTTTCTTTCATAACAGAGTGAAACTTATCGAGTTGTATCCGTAACATATCGGCATTGTCGAGGTTGGCAAAATTGTCGATAAGTTCGTGGATATGTAGGTCTACCTCAATGATTTGGCTCTTACGTGGCGGAGCAAACTGCCGCTTGGTCAGCTGCGGACGTTTGTCGTGCATAGCCTCTTGCAACTGCTTGTCGTCTATGAGATATTTTATCGGCGGATAGTCGTTTTCGATAAGATTTACAAGCATTGCCTTTGCTTCGAAAAAATCGTTCTCCTCAAAGCGATGTAATTTATAAAAATCCACAGGATTGATACGTACGGCAACGTCCAATGCGGGTTTGGCGTCGAACTTTGTCGTTTGTTTGTATGCAAAGCCCTGAAAACAAACAAACTCATAGTCGTTTACCTCATCTTTACGCACATCTGTTATGAAAAGTTTCGTCTGCGGCTCGATAATATCCGCCGTATGCACCGACACTGTGGCATTACCCGTAAGTATCTGAAAATCGATATAGTAGTTGCTTTCGTTAATAACGAACATCTCCATATCGGTGTTTTGCAGACTCTTGATATTCACAGGGACAAAAGCCAACGAGACGTTTATAGCCTCGCCTTCGGGTGTCTCTTCGGCTATATCGAACTTATACTGCGGCTTTTCGACCGTTTGTGCTGTTGTCGTCGTGTCGGGTTTGCTTTTACTCTCGGAGACAAAGTTCAACTCGTTGGTATCGGCAACTACCACCACATCGTTAGCCAAAACGGGAGTCTCGAAACCATCTTCTTCGAGAACGGTTACCACTCCCTTTTCACCGATTCGGGTAATAACGCCACCTCCTACTGCATTGAGGTAGCGCACTTTATCGCCTATTTTCATTTTTCCTTACGACCGATTTTTATTTTTCGGGAAAAACAAAACTTACGGTTTGTTTCACATCGGGGTGAAGGCTCTGAGACACAGGACACTCTCTCACACAGGCGTTGAGTATCTTACGTTCTTTTTCCGAATAGTCGTTGTGCGGAAAAGTTATTTCTATAACTATCTCTGCTACCCTACGTGGCGAAGTGTTCATTATCTTCGTAGTTTTGGCGGTAGCTCCGTCGATAGAGAAGCCGTGTGTGCGGGCTGCGATACCCATAATGGTAAACATACAGCTACTCAGAGATGTTGCCAGCAAATCCGACGGCGAAAAACTCTTACCTTCGCCCTGATTGTCGACAGGAGCGTCGGTTATCAACTTCACACCCGACATCACGTGAGTAATTTCGGTACGTAAATTTCCTTTATATATGGTTGTTGTTGTCATAAGTATATAATAGTCTTTTTGTTAAAATATCGGCAAACCCTTTACACATTTTACTGTACAGAGCTTGCCGATAAGATTTGAATTAAATTAGTTTATACCTACCGTATTACATTTTCTTTGTCAAAATGTATTTGTCTGCTAATTCGCCTTCGGCTTTTTTACCTTCGGCATTGAGTACAGCAATAGTGTTGTCTGTAAGCTCATATTGACGTACGGTACCGTCTTTGTCGGTCAGAGAGAATCTGCCACCTTCGCCGCGAACGATTTCGCCTTCACTTACAAATTGCTTTTCTTTCTTAGCCATATAAGTTTCAGTCAGTTTAAACTTACCGTCTTCGCTGATAACAAGTTCGGTCTTGATACCCGAACAGTCGGCGCAAGGCAATGTGCCTTCGAACGTACCGCTGATAGGAGCCGGAGCCGGTTCTGCCACAACGACAGTATCGGTTGTAGCTTCCTGATTTTCGGCATTTTGCTTGTTACCGCAAGACACCAAACCCATTGCAAACATTGTGGCTGCTGCTGCCATTACAAAAAATGATTTTTTCATTGATTATTACTGTTTTTAATTGATAAATTATTATTGATTAAAGTGCAAAGTTATAAAAAATAGATCAAACAATCGACAAGCAAATTTACCATATTTTTTTTTCATAAAAACCAACAATATATACCACTGATAATCACACATATAATCCCAAACAACTATCTTATAATTAGACAAACTCAAAACTATTTACTACCTTTGCTCCATTATTTTTTAAAAACAAGCCAATATGAAGAAAATACTCTTTTTCACTGCACTGATATTCATATCTGTTACCGTCGAGGCACAAAAGAACAACTCCAAAAAGTCGGAACAAAAGTATTACGATATTTTTCGCTGCTCGGATATATACAATTCCGTATGGCGAGAACTCGATATAAACTACGTAGACACATTAAACCACGAGAAACTTAACGATATAGCTATCAATAGTATGCTCCAAAGTCTCGACCCCTACACTGTCTATATTCCCGAACAGCAAGAAGAAGACCTAAAAGCTATGACCACAGGTATATACGGTGGAATAGGTGCTGTAGTACAAAAACATAACGACTATGTAGTAATATCGGAACCACGTTATGGACTTACTGCCTACAAAAACGGCATCTTAGCCGGCGACGAAATCGTTTCTATCGATAATGAAAATATGAAAGGAAAAACCGTATCTTACGTTAGCAACAAACTGAAAGGCATTCCCGGCTCCGAAATAAAACTAAAACTGCGTAGACATGGCGAAAACAAACCGATAGAGAAGACTTTCCGCAGAGAGGCAATACACATCAATTCCATTGATTATTACGGAGTTGTGGCAGACAGCATTGGTTATATTGCGCTTACCGACTTTACCGACCAATCGTACAACGATTTCAGGGTAGCTCTTACTACACTCAAAGATAAGAATATCAAAAGATTGATAATCGACCTGCGAAATAACGGAGGCGGGCTCGTAAGCGAAGCCGTAAACATAGCCTCGATGTTTCTGCCGAAAGGGACTAACATAGTGTCTATGAAAGACAAAAGTGCTAAAAACGAAAGAAAATACAAAACTCCGTTCGTGCCTATTATGCCCGATATTCCATTGGCAATCATAGTAAACGAAAACTCGGCTTCCGCTTCGGAAATACTTGCCGGAGCTTTTCAAGACCTCGACAGAGCCGTAATCGTAGGGGCAAGGAGCTTCGGGAAAGGGCTTGTGCAGGCTATCAGACAGTTACCTTATGGCGGATATCTAAAAGTAACTACCGCAAAATATTATTTACCATCAGGCAGATGCATACAATCTATTGACTACGACGGCTCTACAAGTGAACGTCCGAAAACCATTCCCGATAGCCTTACAAATAAGTTTAAAACTGTCGGCGGACGTACAGTAAGAGACAAAAGCGGTATAACTCCCGATGTATCAGTCGAAAGCGAAAAGGGCAACTACATATCTTATTATCTGTTTACCGACAATATTATATTCGACTTTGCTACACAATATTACTATTCACATCCCAAAATCGAGAATCCAAGCACATTTAATATCACTGACGACGAATACAATAGCTTTATCTCTTTTGTAAAAAGCAAAAACTTCACATACAAGCTCGAAAGCGAAAAAATGCTATCGCAGCTACGTAAACTTGTAGAGACTGAAGGCTATCTAACACAGACAGATACGCTACTCAAACAACTATCTCCAATGCTCAAAGCCGATGTCGAACGCGACCTTCGCGATTTTCGTAAAGACATACAGAAGTTGCTCGAATCCGAGATAGTGAAGCGTTACTATTATCAGAGAGGTTATTACGAGTTTTTCCTCCGCTACGACGATTGGTTGGCAAAAGCTATCGAATCTATCAAGTAATTGATTTACTTCACATTCAATATTGCTACCGTATCTACGGCAACAATTCCGGCTGTCTCCGTACGGAGTCGGCTCATAGACAGCGATATAGCCCTGTAGCCGTTTTTTAATGCAAACTCTACCTCTTGTTTGGAAAAATCACCCTCTGGACCTATCATTACCACCGTGTTTTTGTGTGGTTTACATACATTTACGAACAAATCTTTCGGAGTATCGTAGCAGTGAGCGATAAAACACTCTTGTCCACAACTATTTACTACAAATTTGTCGAAATCCGTCATCTGACCTATCTGTGGCACTCGTGCTTTAAGTGACTGTTTGGCAGCCGATAAGGCTATTTTCTCGATTCGTTCGTGTTTTATAGTCTTACGCTCCGAAAATCGACATAATATAGGAGTAATCGTATCTATCCCTATCTCCACAGCTTTTTCTACAAACCACTCGAAGCGGTCTATATTCTTAGTAGGAGATATCGCTACATGCAGGCTATACGGATGATTACCAAAGTCTTGCGTCTCAGATATTATTTCCACTTGTGCGCGTCGGGTATCGGGTATCGTCAGCCGTGCCTCGTAAAGCGTTCCCCGTCCGTCGATTATGTTTATTATCTCTCCACGCCCCATACGCAGCACTTTTACACAGTGATACGATTCGTCTTCGGGTAAGATATTTGTAGCCAATATGTCGGGAGCATAAAAAAGTTGCATCGGTCTAATCTTATTATTTATAACGAGATAATATTTTTTTCTGCAAAGGTAGTATTTTCTATAGTTACGATATATTTTTTTTTGTAACTTTGCCTCCACTAAATTAAATTCAGTATGAACAGTTGGTTTGAATGTAGAGTTAATTATGATAAGGCAGGAGACGAAGGCTTGGCTACTCGTGTTACGGAGTCGTATCTGGTCGATGCCGTCAATTTTACCGAAGCCGAAAAACGCATTACTCAGGAGATAGAGCCCTTTGTTACGGGCGATTTTATGGTCGCAAGCATTAGAAAGGTGACAATCAGAGAGTTATTCGACTCTCAGGAAGAGTCCGACGATTTTTGGTGGAAGGCTAAAGTGATGCTTACCGTTATCGACGAAGAAAAGGACGTAGAGAAGCTTATTGCGACGGTAGTATACGTAAAAGCAGCCAATATCAATCGAGCTATCAGCCACATCGACGACCAAATGCAATCATCTGTATATCAATATCGTGTGATAAATATAACGGAGACACCCATAATGGATGTTTATTATTACGAGGCTAATACCGAAAAGGCATAGCCGATAAATTTATGTATCGCATAAAATTTGTTTTCATACGATTTTTTACTATTTTTGCCATTCGATATTCCAAAAAAATACACATATAATTATTTAAATCAAATCATAGAATAAATTACGAGGTTTTTAGTTATGAAAAAATTGTTTTTAAATTTAGGATTTATCCTGCTGGGGGTGGTCGTATCGTTGTGTGCTTATTCTCAAAACGATACAGTCGAAAATTCGAACAATAGTTCTATATTCAATCCGTCCGATATCACTCCTCCTCAATATGTTGGTGGCGAAGAGGCTATGTTTGCCTTCTTAGATTCGGTATTGGTAGTGCCCCAGAGTGCTATCGACAATAATGTCAGCGGTCGTGTTATAGTGCATTTTTTCGTCGATAAAGAAGGTAATATCAAGGGTCCGAGCGTACAACAAGGGCTTACTCCCGAATGCAACGATGCCGCTATAGAGGCTGTAAAAAAGATGCCTTTGTGGATACCGGCACAACAGAATGGTAAAAGTGTAAACGGTTTTGCTTCTGTGCCCATATCGTTCAAAACCAAGCAACTAAAGTACGACTATAAACCTTCGTCCGAAGAGCTCACGTACGAACAATACGTACTAACAGACAAAAAATGGAAACTTATACAGCTGGAATCTAAGGATATACCCGAAAGTGTGCCTCATCAGCCATACTTTATTATCACTGTAGACAAAAAGAAAAGAAGAGTATTGGAAGGTAATGCTTCTTGTGCCGATTTTGCAGCTCGATACAATTGGAATATGAAAAATTGGAAGCTAACCTTCTCTAAAATAGAGGTAAGCAAAAAGAAATGTAAAGGCAAAAAAGTAAAAGTAATCGATGGAGATGTTCTCAGCGCATTTAAGAACACAAAAGAATATCGCATCACAAAAGAGGGATATCTGCAGATAGGTAGAGAAGAAAAGAACCGCTTTGTCCCGTTGGCTACTTTCGAGTCCGAACCTTTAAAAAAGAAAAAATAACTATCTGTATAGCAGTGATATATATTCTCCTATTCGACTTTGTTCCTATAGGAGATTTTTTATAAAAACGCTATCAGTGTTAAATATTCGTAAATTTGAAATTTTAATGAGAGAAAAGGGTTCGTTTTAAGTTAAAATGACTACTTTTGCAACCGATATATTATTTAAAAGCATACTTAAATCAGTAAATTAGTACTTATATAACACATTATTAATCGTATAATAATCAAAAATTTATGAGTCAAAGTATCGATATAAGAGAATTGAACGAACGCATAGAACGCCACAGTGCCTTTGTGGATACCGTTGTAATGGGTATGAATCGCAACATTGTAGGACAGAAACACCTCATTGATTCTCTGTTGATAGGTCTGCTCTCCGATGGGCATATCTTACTGGAGGGTGTCCCCGGATTGGCAAAAACATTAGCTATCAAGACATTGGCGCAGTTGCTCGATGCCGATTTCAAACGCATACAGTTTAC
>ERZ772955.1633-NODE-1633-length-13481-cov-5.678162_pt1 | contig 13481 bp, 20 predicted proteins | sample MGYA00511133_ERZ772955 | MGnify/ENA primary metagenome ERZ772955 (study PRJEB29015, sample SAMEA2737914) | human oral metagenome | biome: human oral; feature: human-associated habitat; material: dental | place: China | collected 2149 ... | reverse complement strand
GCGAGAGATTAACCGCAATGTCGGAGACAACGGCGTGTATGATCCTGAATTAGCCCAGCAGAAGTATAGGCATCGGAAGCGATTCCCGAAACTTACTCCAGCAGTAGTAGCTAGTCTCCCTAGTGCAATCAGGGAGGATATCGACAAAGTATTAGTCTATGAAACGCCAACCGTCCAGCGCAGGCAGTTGGTAATAGACAAGTACATCAATGAATATAGCTCACTTATATTGAGCAACCTTATTACTCCCAAGGCAGCAATGCGTGCTCTTGCAAAAGAGTATTATATGGATGAAAGCACTGTCTATAAGCTGTTAAAACGAGAAGGTGTTTACAAGGACAGATACAATCCTGTTTGTATCCTCCCGAAAAAGACAAGTAACCTTAGATTTTAACAATACATTCATCATGTACCATATAGTAAAAGAAATCCACGTAAAGAAGAAGCCTTTGTGGCTTGTAGACCTTCTGTTCCAGATCACCCCTTCCCTCTATAGAGAAATCGGCACCAAAGAAGATATAGAGCAAAGATTCAATGCTATCCTCGCTCTCATCTTAGGAGCAAAGGTCAGATGGCATCATGGCAATTCCTTGCTGGTCAGAATACAGCATGTAAGCCATAATGAAAACTCCATCTTTGTCCGGGGCAACCGTGGGATAGCTATCCTTTCTTTTAGAATTGAGTCAGAACAACCATTATCAAATCAAGAAGCTATATGAAAATCGCCAATAACAGATTACCAATTACAACCTTTGTTTTGGTAGACGAAACAGGAAGAGTCATTGATGATTTAGAGAGTCTCAATGAGCACACACAAGTAAAGGCTATTGCCATAGACCCTGAAAATAGATAGATTATGGGAGATTACAAATGGATTGGTTTGATGAGACAGTTCTATAACTGTTCCTTCTACAATGACAGCAATGCTGTGCAGATGTTTCTGCACATCTTTCTGAATGCCCAAAGAGAAGATAAGTCCTTCTTCAATCAGCTTACAATGCCTGGGCAATTCCGCACCTCTATTCAGAACATGACAGAGTTCCTGCAAATTACTCGTAAATCGGCTCGCAAGTCCCTCGACAAGTTAAAAGAAGCAGGTGTTATTCATGTCTCTTCTTTAAGACGTAATGGAGTTCTTATTACAGTAAGAGACTTTAATAAGTTTCTTTCTTTACAGAATGTGAGAGGCGGCTGGGTAAAACTGTATTATGACTTAGACTTCCAGGATTTCTTTGTAGATGCAAAGACCCTTCATCTCTATCTTCATATCCTCCTCCATTCTTATTCAGAAAATGACAGATATGAGAATCCCCAGTGGTTTGATATTAAGAAAATCAGCTTACTTACAGGACTGACAATAAAAGAGATCAAAGAAGCTCTTTTAAGACTTCGCAAATATGGAATTTTAAATGTAGGCTATGATGGGCAAAATAAGCTCTCATCTGTTCGTTTGATAGAGTTTTCGGATTACATGAAAGATAATCTCCCTGTAATTGGGTCAACATTGACCAAAGATAGCACTAATGACGAAGGTTATATTGATGCAGATATTGTTGAATATAGCAAAAATTCAGCAATGGAGTTACCTTTCGGAAAGGTCCAAAAACAGTCCAATAAACAGTCTATAAGTGGGCCAAAAGTTAGCCAAAAGATTTCCTCACAAAATCTTCACGAGAAAGTTACCAATAATTTTATAACTAAAGTAAAATCAGAAAGTTATAACACAAGTGGGCCAAAAGTGGGCCAAAAGAAGACCAATAAAAGACCAAAAGAAAACGTTTCAAGAACGTTACCAAATGGTCACGAAGGTAGCTACGTGCGCGAACATATTATAAAAGAGAATAGAGATATAGAAAGAGACAATTCTTCTTATTATAACTCGCTTTCGCAAAAATTCTCTTCCATCGAAGAACTTGTTTCTGATGAAGAGTGGGTACGCAGCATGCAGCAGCTCTATGGTTTTGCAAACAAAGAAACTCTTTACATGGCTTTAGACCTGTTCTTGACCAATCTGAAATGCCGGAAAGAAGCAGTTCCAAGCAGCCTGGACGCTTTCTTAGATTATTTCTGCAATTGGTATAAGCGCAATACTTCTCGCTTGAAAGCCCGGCTAAAGGCACCGGCCTCTCTGAAAAACTATGGCATGGTTCTATGGGGCAAATGTATGTCAGCCTTTGAGAAGATCGTCAGTGAGAGCGTCTTTACTTCCATCTTCAGACAGCTTGCTTTTGAGTCATACGACGAAACAGCAAAGATGCTGTTACTGACGCTTCCCAGCAGGCAGATCTACGAGAAGTTAGAAGCTAACTATATCGAGACGTTGAGTCTTGTCCTCAATAAATTCTTCGGTAAAGGCATACAACTCAGTTATCGAATACAGCAAGTATAAGTGAGTCACAAATCAAAACCTCATACAGATATGAATGAAGCACAGAGAATATTACAGCTTACAGGTGGAGGATTAGACGTGTTTGTCCACTACTTAGGAGAGAACTGTCTTAAAAAGACATTCCGCAACCCTTTCAGGGAGGACAGCCGACCCTCATGTCACCTATATGCCAACAACAGAGGCGGCGGAGACAGGCAATACTATCTTCAGGATTTTGGTGACAGCAGCTTCTGTGGCAACTGTTTTGCTATAGTCGGCAAGCTCTGCCGTATCAATACGAAAACAAATTTTCGTGAAGTTCTTCAGGTCATAGACCGTGATCTTTGCCTCGGAGTATTTGACGCTGCCAACACCAATCATCATATTGCTGTCTCACAACAAGTCCCATCAGAGAATAAGAGTTCCTGCAGCAGCATAGCAAGTTTCAAAGTAGAAACACAGCCTTTCATGCCATGGGAAGAAAGCTATTGGGAAGAATACGGCATTGGGCCTGCAACGCTGGAACGTTACAATGTAAGAAGCATCCGCAGCTGTACTTTCATGAAAGTATCAGGTGGAGAGTTCGCTATATATGGTTCAAAAGCCATTCCCACTTATGGATATTTCTTTGATGGAAGTAAAAGGGTGAAGATCTACCGCCCCAAGGCAAAGCTGCGTTTCATGTATGCCGGCCGATTCCCAAAGCCATACGTCTTCGGTCATGAGCAACTGCCTGGAAAGGGAGACGTAATCTTCATTACAGGCGGAGAAAAAGACGTCATGTCCCTTGCAGCACATGGCTTTTCTGCCCTTGCCTTCAACAGCGAGACCGCCAGCATACCTGAATCAGTCTTCGAAGACCTTTCTAAGCGGTTCTCCAAGATTGTCTTTCTCTACGACACTGACGAGACAGGGCGAAGAGAATCGGAGCTGCGTTGTGAACAGCATCGGGAAAAGTACAATGTCTTTAAGATAGACCTTCCGCTTGCAGGAAGCAAATCAGAAAAAGACATAAGCGATTTCTTTCGCTTAGGGCACACTTCAGAAGAACTCAAAGCCATAATTAACAAGCAGTTATAAATTTCAAAATAGAAATTAAACCTATGACAAAGATCCTAACCAGTACATCAGGACAAAGATCTGAACACATTCACGTCAAAGAGTTCACTGACATGGCCTCGCCCAGTATCTTGAATATGGATATAAAGCAGCTCCCGGCTGTCCATGAAGTATCCTATCGATACTTTTCAAAAGTCTATCGGGGAATCGGGGTTGTAAATCAAAACAAAGGGGTAGAGTTTGTAAGTCATGAGCTTACAGCAAGACCCATAACCCTGAAGAGCGCCGGAATAAGTTTTCTGCCGGCAAGAAAAGAACGCAAGAGCAGCAGGCTCTGTGCCTTTCATGATGTAACGGACTATTTAGCCTACCGATCCTTGCAGGACGGCGGTTTTATACGTCTTCCGTCAGACTGTGATGTCATCATCATGTCAGATGTCAGGAATTTCCTTCATCTGCTTATAGAAGGCGATGACTACAACAGGGTCTATCTGTTCTTTCCCAACGATGTCACAGGAAACACCATCACTCAGACATTGATAGACAGATATGGGAGGTGCGCCGTGTCCTGCAACACACTTTACAAAGGCTATTCAAACCTCTTTCAGTTTGCACAGGCGGTTGAAATTCCAGCAGATGACAGATGAAGGCAGAGGGGTTTTATCTATATTCCTTGGCAAAATATGATGTATATAATAGTCCTCGTTGTTTTGTTTATCGCTCTAGCAGCAGCTTTTTATTATGAAGTCACCCACAGCTACGACGACGGCAAGTTCAGAAAATGAAAGATAAAGGGATTGATGCAAGTGCATCCTTTCCAAGTATAAAACGCTAACAAGTAAAAGTATGATTAATTATGTGTTAAGTATTGAAACCGGAGTTACGGATCTCGTCCGTACCCCCGAGTACTATCAGACAGCCACTTTCGAGCAGAAGAAAGAAGAGCTCTTGGCTCTGATTTATCAAAAGAAGAAACTCAAGCCTTTTGCCAGCATGAAGCTTATAAGGAGTATCCGTTTTTTTATCAAACGCTCCATCAGCCTTTGGCAGTTACAGGGTCTTGCAAACAAGATAGAGACGATGTTCGGTCCATCTTGTTTCCAAATCTCCATCGACAGAGAAAGCAATACCGTTCACATGCTCTGTGGCTGGATAGATAAAGAGACAGGTGAGTGCATCGTGCTGAACCGTACAGAACAAAAGAGACTTTCCGTCCTGATCCTGGATTATTTGGACTTGCCACGTCCCCGGTGCGCCGATATGTGGTTGAGATACTTTCTGCTGAACAAATTTGACAATGACAATTCTGTCTTCAGCAGACAGATAGAGTTTCTTGAAAGGTCTGAATATGAGAGTCTAAGCTATCCGGTATTGAGAGACAGTCTCAAATATGTGGAGATGGTATGTAAAGGATTACTGAAATAAAAATACACTTATGAGATTTTTAAAGATTTATTTGGCCAGCAGCTGGCGGAACAGGCAGTTCGAGAATTTATTGACCGCCCTGCGGATTCAGGGTTATTATACCTATGACTTCAAGCATCCCGAGGACAATGAGCTAAGCGGATTCAGCTGGGAGAAAGTCGATAAGGACTTCGAGAAGTGGACCTGCAGGGATTTCAAGGAGGGGCTTCACCATCCCGAGGCTGTCAAGGCATTTGAAAAAGACTTTCACGCCATGCAGGAAGCGGACTATTGTGTCCTCCTCCTACCCTGTGGCCGTTCTGCCCATTCTGAAGCCGGCTGGATGAAGGGGCAAGGCAAGAAAGTGTTTGTCCTTGACATGTCCGAGAAACCAACGCCTGAACTGATGTATCAGATGTTTGATGCGTATGTGACGAGACCGATTGATTTGATAGGGCATATTGAAGCCGCATTCCATGAGGACAATATGAACGGAGAACGGAAAGCAGCCGCAAACAACAGGACTCCCGAAAAGAACGTCTCTGACCTTCTGGCGGCCTATTATCTTGAAGAGGCATCTGAATCCGTCAGATGTGAGAGTGACGGCGACCTGGATATATACAAGAACTCCACCAGTTTGTTGTCTGAACTCTACAGCAAGCTCTTCCATAAGAGCATCCTGGAACATCCTCACATAATAAAAAGACAGCCGGTCCTAGACAGAACCTGGCAGGAAACACTGGCAAGGGTAAGTGCAGAAGCATCAAAAGGGAAAGGCGATTCTGGCGATGATTGATAAAATTCTAAAGAGAAGGGCGAATCTTCTATACAGATTGCGCAGGAAAGGTTTCAGATGCCTGACAAAGGAACGTCTGATATTTTTTCCATACGGAGAGAAAGATCCGCATTCAATCAGACAGATATCTTGCTTATGCAACGAATATCACTTCCATGTACAATTAATACTTCAATAAGATGGAAAAAATATTATTAAGCTTTGCTAGCACTTTTGGAAATGCGACTACTGAAGATGCAATAAGTGCGTTTTCCGTAATTCTAATTGGCTTACCATTATTAATCATCCTCTATTATATTTTAAAATGGACCATTAAAGTTGATGAGAAGATGTCAGTATTAAGAGAAGTTGTACAAACTTACAAACAACTACAAGAAGAGAAAGAAATAAAGAAAAATAAAATAAATATGAATTACAAAGATTTTAACCTAAAGCAGGGCGAAGTTGTCCTGTTCAACACCAGTAGTAACACATACTACAAGTTTCGCGACCTTATTGAAGCTTGTAAACGTGCGGTCAATGCAGGGAGAAGCCCAGAAAATGGGTGGAACATTGTAGATGACTTAGGAATTACCTACGAGAAGGAAGATTGGGCGTTTTTTGCTCAGCTACCATTGCCTAAAGATTAGGAATATAATTTATTAAGGAACTTAAAGATAAAAGTGTATGGAAAGAAATAAATACAACAAGGCAGCTCGACTTGTAGAACGTATAGACGCATTAGACGGAATATGTAGAATTGAAAACATAGATAGTTTTGGGCTGACTTTTGATGGCGGAGGATGTTGTTATTTTTGCGTGGATAAAGAATTAAATAGTACCGTTCAAGAACTCTGTAAGTCGTTAAAAGAAAAACTTGAAAAAGAGTTAGAGGAGTTATAATCTCGTGAATAAAAAATGTTTCCTCACCTAACAGGTAGGATTTTTCTTAAAACATCAAAATAAACAATTATGGAAAGAAAAGCAATTATTCAGAAGATTAAAAAGCTAATGGAATTGCAGCTCTCTGCAGAAAATGTAGGGCAGAGCGGTGAAGCATTTGCAGCTGCAAAGGCTATCCATAAACTACTGACAAAGTATAATCTATCACTTGATGAAATAACAAGTGGGGAGGACGATGAAAAAGATGGTTTGTATATATCACCCAAAATGCAAGCTCATGATGAGTACGGCAATTGGAGAGATATACTTATGGTTAAGTTAGCTGACAGGAACTACTGTCGAAATTTAGGAAATGTAAAACAGCCATCAATCATGATGGTGGTAGGCAAAAAAGAAAATGTAGAGATAGTTATACAGCTTTACAACCGTCTTTCTGATATATTCCTTCTTAAAGCAAAGAATGGACTTATTGCTAAATACGAAGAAGAGGAAGGAAATATGACTCTAAATCAGCAAAATGATTATATGGAGTCATACCTTCTCGGTTGTGTGGATGGTCTAATGGAGCATCTGGATAGTGTAGAAAAAAACACGGAGGAGAAATTCTTAGCTATCAGATGGAAATCAAAGATTAATTCATGGGAAGAGAAGCACGCTAACAGAGAAGGGCGAATTAAAGTAGAGGTAGATATCAAAGAAGAGGATGCTTACACAAGTGGTATAGTAGAAGGTAGAAATACCAGATTATATCAGGAAATAAAATAAGGAGGATATTATGCAGATCTTTAAAGCAAGAAATACGGATTTAGATATTACATCCGAATCATGGAGAAAAGCTTCCTACAAAGAAATGGAAGAAAGAATACCTAAGACAGTAAGATTACCACGTAAGGCTATCAGAGAGGTTGTTGTACCAATAAAAAAGGAGAACACTATAGAAGACCTTATGAGAATCAATGCAGAGCTTCTAAAGATATATAAGATAGATTGCTTTCAATTTACCATTGATAGAAAAGAAGGTAAAGCACATCTTCTATTCGATTATCTGGATAAGGCAACTGGACTATCCTACGTATTCAATAGCAGTGATCAGAAGATGATCTATGCAATGATTATGATGATGCTTAAGTATTCTTCTGACAGAGAAGATGTAGGAAAAAGATATTTCCTACTTAACTACTATAAGAAGGATCAAGATGTTTATAGAAAACTTCTTGATGATATACAACATAAAGACTTCTCAAAGAACAACTATTGTGTTCTTAAAGACATTTTGGAATACGTAGAAAATGTCTGTGAGGGTAAGGTTAAATAATAAAGTAATTAAGGGAATAATTATGAATATAACAAAAGAATGGAGGTGGTATCATAATAGCAGTATGGTACATCTATGGGTTAATCTGCTGATTTCAGCAAGAGAAGAAGACGGATGGCATGGAATGGTAGAAGTTAAAAGGGGACAAGTCATAACTTCATTATCAAAGCTATCAGCTGAAACAGGAATATCTATAAGAAAAATAAGAACTTGTCTTTCCAACCTTGTAAAGAGCGGTGAGATTAAAGAAATGACAAATAATCATTACCGTATCATTACAATTATAGATTATGATATGTATCAAAAAGCAGATGTAGTCTATAGTAAAGGTTCACATACAGAAATAAAAGAAAACGACAAGCAAAATTATAATATAACTACTTGTATATCAGAAGATAATAAAAATATCTGTGATAAATTGACAAGCAACTGTCAAACCAATGACAAACAACTGTCAAACCAAGAAATTACCACAGACAAACAAGTGTCAAACGTAATGGATTCTATCTCAGCAACTTATGACTGTTATAACTTAAAAGCTGACAGACCAGTGACAAACATTGTAAAAGTTGGAGAAAAAGAAACAAAAGAAAAAAAAGAAAATTCCCCCCACACCCCCTATAAAGAAAAAAAAGAAAAAAAAGAAAAAGACCCGACGGTGATGCGCACGAAAAAGGCTGGTGGAAAAACGGAAGAGGAAATGGTCCAAGAAATAAAAAACGACCAACAATGGTTGGAAGCAATTTCCCAATATCATAACCTCACAGCTGATAGAGTGTACCAGATGATTAACAAGTATTGCATTCACAGAATTTGTGCAATGAGCAGCTCTGACAGCATAAGAGACATAAAAAGGCATTTCGATAACTGGTTAAGAATTCAACTAACCCAAGAAAGAAGAGATAATGAAAGAAATCGAGTATACCAAAAGCGAACAGGACTATCAGCAAATGTTTGCAAGGCAGCTAACTACCGTTCATCGTTTTAAGCTTGACCTTCCAGAGAATGAAGCGATAAAAATTCTAACGGCTGCCTACAAAGCGCAAGTTGAGAACAGACATTGTCAGTTTCTTGAAGACGATGATATTATTAGAGCTATTGAGTTTACAGCATCTTGGCTGACGTTGGAAAATAAAAAGCCAGGCTTATATTTCACTGGTTTTTGCGGTACAGGTAAAACAACGATGATAAAAGCAATCAAGATGGTTGTGGACTGGTATTACTCTAACACTCGATTTAAGCCAACGATGACTATAATCAAGGCTACAGACCTTGCATCTATGGCATTGAATAATTATGACGAGTATAAATCACTTGCCAAGAGAACTCTACTTGCAATAGATGATCTTGGACAGGAACCAGCTGTAATATCAAACTATGCAAATGTAAAGAAACCCTGCATAGAAATACTCTCAGAGAGATATGATGCACAACTAACGACATTTATATCTTCAAATCTTGCACCAGAGAGTATCAAAGAGTATTATGATGAAAGGCTATCAGATAGATTTAGGGAAATGATGGATATTATACCATTTGAGAGTAAAACATTTAGAAAATAAAACAAAGAATATGCAGAAATTTTATGTACAAGAGACAATAGGAGGTTGGAGACAAACACCAAGCTTTGAGGGTACTTATGAAGAGTGCGTACAGTATCTTAATGATTATTGTAACGACAGTAGAAGCTCTTTTACTATCATTAGTGAAAATGAATTACAAGTGGATTACTTGTAAGATAACGAAAAATAGAACTTCGCATAAATGTTCTTTTTACAAACAAAACTTTTAGAAAATGAAGAAGTACATAATAACTTTATCAAAATTCTTTCTAAAGCAACATATAAGAGCTGGAGAAGAAACAGACTTCAAAGAAAGTTTTCTTAAAGGAAAGAAAGTGCATACTATTCGTGCAAACTATAATTTATGGGAAGCAAGAATTAAGGAGGTGCAAGAAGGGAAAGCAGTATTATCCATACGACAATGGTCTGGGTTACCATACAGAAGTAAGCAGGATGAAATAACTGAACTTTCAAAAGAAGACGGAGTAGGTATTCAGAAACTTACATTTAAGAAAGATAGTAATGGAGAGTTTTTCCTGGAAGACTTTGATATAGATGGAAAATATATTGATTTTGATAAGCTAGCAGCTAATGATGGTCTTCTAACAGAAGATTGGTGTAGATGGTTTAAAAAATATGATCTGTCAAAACCTATGGCTGTAATTCATTTTACATCTTTCAGATATTAGTTTCTCAATAAGTAATTGTAAAAGAAAAAGTATGGCAAAATTAAAGATATACCTAGCTAGTAGCTGGCAAAATAAAGAGTATGAGCAGGTTCTTAATACATTAAGATTAGAAGGTTATGAAACTTATGACTTTAAACATCCTGAAAATAAGGAACTGAGTAGTTTCGACTGGGAAAAATTAGATAAAAAGTGCAATAGGTGGAGTTGTTCTGATTTTAAGAAGGCTCTGAATCACCCAGAAACAATTAAAGCTTTTCAGAAGGATTTTCAAGCAATGCAAGAAGCTGACTTTTGCGTATTACTATTACCATGTGGTCGATCAGCACACTCAGAAGCAGGATGGATGAAAGGAAATGGGAAAAAGGTTTTCATATTGGATTTATCAGAAAATCCAAAACCAGAACTTATGTACAGAATGTATGATGATTACCTGACAGAGATAATGGAGTTGATAGAGCGCATTAAGTTAATTTAAATCGGTATTGACATAGAAAATAACGCTACTAATTGGTAGAAGTATTAAAGCAAAAGAGGATGTATTAATACATCCTCTTTTGTTCTTTAATAAAAATATATGGGATAATACTCATTCTACTTATTGTTATACTTCAACCATTCTCTTTTAAAATCTTCCATTGTTATTCCTAATAGTTTCGTCTCACGGAAGATAGAAGGGAGAGACTGAATAAGAAAAATTTTAAGACGAGCGGTTATAATTTGCTCACGTGCAGCAGATGAAACAAAGTAACCAAGACCACGCCGTTTATAGATGATTTTTTTTAAAGAGAGAAGTTCAAAAGCCTTCACTACAGTGTTAGGATTCACCTGTAACATAACAGCAAACTCACGAATAGACGGTATTCGATCATCAACTTTATATGTTCCTTTTATAATATCTTCGCAAAAGTGGTCGTATACTTGCTCATAGATAGTCTTTTTACAAATAAAAGTCATAAACGTTAATCCATAGGAGACCCCCCGCATCTATAAATAATTAATCCTATTCTTAATGGAATACTTTTAGTTACTTTACTTGGCTATACTGAATGTACCTACAGGTATTGCTGTTGCATTAATGATAGATAAAAAGAAAATACCATATTCACCTGGTATCATTTCATTTTCTGGTAAAGTAAGGATATATGACTGAGTACCATATTTATGTGCTACGAAGTTAACATAGCCACTCTTCTGAACTTTCTCAGAACCAAGAAGTGTTGGTGAGAACTCCATCCATTGAATACGGCGGTCCTTCTTTGAACTATTAAAACGAACTATACGATAGAGTTCCATTGGGTCACTTTCATTATCCTTAGCTTTAATAACTAAAGAAATAGTTTTCATATCCTTTGGTATGACATAAGAGGAATGAGGACCTTCAAATACGATATCCATACCATTTGCGCCTGCAAGAGAACCTGCAGCATCCGCCATCTGACTAACACCAGATGCTGTAGTCATTGTTTTAACACCAGTTGAAAGCGCACCAACTGAATTAGCATTAACGCCAACAATTAAGCCAGCTGCACCAACAGCTGATGATACTCCGCCAACAATCTTAGACCACTTGGATACCTTATTCTGATGACTCTTAATTGTGCCACTTTCTTTTGGTAATACAACAAAGGAAGAGTCACTTGTCATGAGACAGTAATTGTTAATAAACTCTGGCTCTTTTACAACTTGATTACTTTGTGCAAAAGATGAAGCTACGCACATAATAAATAATGTACTGAGTATAAGCTTTTTCATAAATTTTTAAATATAGAATAAATAAGATTTATTTAATATAATGAAGTAATGATGTGTAAAGGTATATATAATTTTGGTTTGTAAAGAATGTGATACGATAAAAATTATTTTTTAACAAAAAACCTCTGCCATAAAGACAGAGGAGGGATCGTAATTTGTTGGAGGGAATAGTCCAATAATATAACAATGCAAAGATATATGTTTTTCTTGTAATAACAAAATAAAACAATATAAATATTATGCTTTTAACATATTCTAATTGATAACAATATATATTGATTAGAAATTATCGATTATATCACTAATACGTTATTTTGATATACTGAAAGTACCTATCGGAATTGTTGTTCCATTAACAGCGGACAAGAAAATACCATATTCACCTGGTATCATTTCATTTTCTGGGAAGGTAAGGATATATGACTGTTCTCCATACTTATGAGCTATGAAATTGACATATCCACTCTTCTGAGCTTTCTCACTACCAAGAAGAGCTGGTGAAAACTCCATCCATTGAATACAGCGGTCTTTCTTTGAACCATTGAATCTCACAATACGATAGAGTTCCATAGGATCAATATCATTGTCCTTAGCTTTAATAACTAAAGAAATGGTTTTCATGTCTTTTGGAACAACATAAGAGGAATGTCTACCTTCAAGAACAATATCCATACCTTTTGTACCTGCGAGTGCTCCAGCAGTAGTAACAGAACTAGAAACGTTACCAACACCCCCAGTCGCATTGGAAACTATTTTCTGATGACTCTTAATTGTACCATTCTCTTTTGGCAATACAACAAAGGCATCATCACTTGTCATGATACAATAACTGTTAATAAACTCAGGTTCATTAGTAGAGCTGGATCTAAGACCTTTAAACAAAAATAAAAGTAGAACTATTAGAGTTAATAATGCAATAATGTTCCAACCTCTTTCTTTATTCATAAAAAATATAATTTAAAATCGGAGGAAATTTATAATGACTAAAGAACAAATTTTAGACGCTATCAAAGAAATGTCAGTTTTAGAATTAAACGACTTAGTAAAAGCAATTGAAGAAGAATTCGGAGTAACTGCTGCTGCACCTGTAGCTGTAGTTGGTGGAGCTGCTGCTGGAGCTGCTGAAGAAAAAACTGAATTTGACGTAGTATTAGCATCTGCTGGTGAGTCAAAAATCAAAGTAATCAAAGTTGTTCGTGAAATCACTGGAGACGGACTAAAAGAAGCTAAAGAAAAAGTAGACGGAGCGCCTGCAACAATTAAAGAAGGTGTTTCTAAAGAAGAAGCTGAAGAAATCAAAGCTAAATTAGAAGAAGTTGGAGCAACTGTAGAAGTTAAATAATTTCTAATCTAAGTAGATAAAAAGATAGATGTAAATAAACACTAATATTCTATTTGAGAATATTTGATACGATGATAATAACAAAAATAGTATATCTCAAGTGTCTAACTGTGGGATATACTATTTTCTTTCATTTTAAGAGGTGTCTTTATTATGGAACATTATTATACAAATAATCCGACGACGGAAAGTCGTGAAAAAATTATCAACTCAATAATAGCGAATGAGAATTTGAAGTTCTATACAGATAATGGGGTATTTTCAAAAGAAAGTGTTGACTTTGGAACTAAAACGATGTTAGAAAGTTTTAAT
>ERZ772955.1631-NODE-1631-length-13486-cov-2.949222_pt1 | contig 13486 bp, 8 predicted proteins | sample MGYA00511133_ERZ772955 | MGnify/ENA primary metagenome ERZ772955 (study PRJEB29015, sample SAMEA2737914) | human oral metagenome | biome: human oral; feature: human-associated habitat; material: dental | place: China | collected 2149 ... | reverse complement strand
ATGTCGCTGGACAAGAACATAAGAAGGTTATTACGCTGGATATTTTGCCCATGAAGCAACATGTGGAGACGGTAGTACTGCTGTCGCGGGAGCAGGGATAAGAGGGCTGAGAAAGCCTTGAAGTCAAGGGATTCCGAGAAAACATTCTATTTGGGGATGATTGTTAGAATCCTTTTTAGATCTTTTGACAACAGTTCTGACTGCCGTAAATGCGAGGATTGTAACTACAGAACTGCTTTTTGAGTGTATTGAGACTATAGAACTACTGACAAGATAAGATGTAAGTAAAATTCTATGAAGCCATAGACGTCTTACACGGTGGAGGAAATGTCACAATGGCTCATACCGCGCCCATAGAAGGCGAGGATCTTGCCTTCTATGGAGGAGAACATCAAGCTAGTGTTTTCTTGACAATTTGCGGCTCGAAAGAGCCTTGGCGATCACGCGGCACATAGATGGGGATTTCGCCCAAAGTGGTCTTGAGCGTCTTCGCGGAATAGTCGTTGCGGGCATTGTTGCTGGAATCGGTGCGTGCATGGCTGGCATAGCCGAGATGGTTCTGCATCTATCCTTTGAGCGCAGTCTCGAAGATGGCGGCAAAGATACGTTTGATGACCTCTTGTATGTCCTGGACATCTTGAGGGTGATAGGTTCCCATAATCTGCTTGACGATGTTGTCCGCCGGAGTGGGAGTCATTTTGCGTTTGGACATGGTTAGATCGTCCTCCTAGAGAGCGCCTGAAACAGTCTTGAAATACATCGACGATTTCGGCTTTTACACAAACTATTATACACTCCCCAGCACGTTCGGTATGCTTATATTGGCTGAGTGTAGCCAGAAAAAATCAGAGTCAAGAAAGGAAATGTATCATGGACAATCAGGTGCATAATCAAATAGTTAGCTTTATATGGGGGATTGCAGACGACTGCCTGCGCGATGTTTATGTGCGCGGTAAGTATCGTGACGTTATTCTCCCGATGACGGTTATCCGTCGTCTGGATGCCATGCTGGAAGATACGAAACCGGCAGTATTGGCAATGAAGAAACAGCTCGACGATGCAAAGATCGATAACCAGTGGCCTGCGCTCTGTAATGTAGCGGGACAGGCTTTTTGCAATGCGTCTCCGTTCCTTTTGAAAGATTTGACAAGCCGCGCAAAGGCACAGACCTTGAAGGCGGATTTTATTGCATATCTTGATGGCTTCTCACCGAATGTTCAGGTGATTCTGGATAAGTTCAAATTCCGTAACCAGATTGACACGATGGTGGATGCGGATATTCTTGGCGCGGTGATTGAGAAATTCACATCTTCCGATATCAATCTGAGCCCGAATCCGATTTATAAAGACAAAGCGAAGACGATCCTTAAGCATCCCGGCCTTGATAATCATGGGATGGGTACCATCTTTGAGGAACTGATCCGCAAGTTCAATGAAGAAAATAACGAAGAAGCCGGAGAACACTGGACACCTCGTGATGTTGTCGAACTTATGGCTGATCTTGTGTTTATGCCAATTGCCGACAAGATCAAGGATGCTTCCTATTCCTGTTATGACGGAGCCTGCGGTACCGGTGGTATGCTTACTGTAGCTCAGGACAGACTTTTGACGCTTGCCCATAGACGCGGAAAAGAAGTAGCAATTCATCTATTTGGACAAGAAATTAATCCGGAGACCTATGCGATCTGTACTGCGGATATGCTGCTCAAGGGCGATGGAGAAGAGGGCGAGCACATTATGTACGGCTCCACGCTTTCTGATGATCAGAATACTTCTCGTCAGTTCGATTTTATGCTTTCAAATCCGCCTTACGGAAAGAGCTGGAAGACTGACGCGGAGAAGATGGGCGGCAAGAAGGATATCTTGGATACCCGTTTCAACGCTTATTTATCAGATACTACAGAAATACAGATGCTCCCAAAAACCAGCGATGGTCAGCTGCTATTCCTGCTAAATAATATCTCTAAAATGAAAAAGGATACCGAACTCGGAAGCCGTATTGCCGAAGTTCATAATGCGTCGTCATTGTTCAGCGGAGATGCTGGGAGCGGTGAAAGCAATGCCAGACGGTTTATGTTTGAAAATGACCTTGTCGAAGCGATAATTGCTTTACCAGAAAGCATGTTTTACAACACAAGCCTTGGCACATATATCTGGGTGCTATCCAATAAAAAGGAGGAGCGTCGTAAAGGCAAAGTTCAGTTGATCGATGCAACAGCTATGAAAACACCATTAAAAAAGAATATGGGAAAAAAGAGCTGTAAACTGACGCCAGATATTCAGAAGGAAATAGTGAAAATATTCCTTTCTATGGAAGAGAATGATGTCAGCAAGATTTTTAGCAACTCGGATTTTGGCTTTTGGAAAATTAATGTGCTTCAGCCACAACTTGATGAGGATAGAAGTATTGTGGTTGACAAGAAAGGCAGACCTGTGCCTGATAAGGAAAAGACAGATACAGAGATTATTCCGTTTACATATCCCGGAGGCATTGATGGTTTCATGGATGCTGAGGTTAGACCTTATGCACCAGATGCTTGGGTCGATGCAAAGAAAATACAAATAGGTTATGAGCTGAGTTTCACAAAGTATTTTTATAAGCATGTCACACTTAGATCAATGGAGGATATAGTAGCTGATCTTCGTGGTGTAGAAGCAGAAACTGAAGGAATCTTAAGTGCCATAGTGGAGGGATGTAATGATTAACGAATATCAATATCAAAACGTTTCCAAAAGATGGGTAGATAAAATCCCTTCTCACTGGGAGATGCTCCGACTGAAGCGAATCTTGCAAAGTCGCAAGGAAAAAAATAATCCGATTGTAACGGATTTCATCCTGTCCCTTACAGCCAGCCAAGGGGTGGTTCCTGTGGCTGAAAAAGAAGGTGCAGGTGGAAATAAACCCAAGGATGATTTGACAAAGTACAGTGTCGCAAGGAAAAATGACTTGCTCGTGAATTGTATGAATGTGGTAGCTGGCTCGGCTGGCGTATCCAAATGGGATGGTGCCATTAGTCCAGTGTACTATGCCCTTTACCCGCGCGATGAAGACAACTGTAATATTTGGTATTTCCATTATTTGTTTAGACTTTTGCCCTTTCAGCGCAGTTTATTGGGGCTTGGAAAAGGCATTCTTTTGCATGAATCGAGCACAGGAAAACTAAATACTGTTCGCATGCGTATTTCAATGGACTACTTAAACAATGTAAATCTTCCGATGCCTCCGAGAGATGAGCAGGATAAAATTGTCGCTTATCTGAATTGGAAAACATCGATGATTAATAGGATGATTTCGGCGAAGAAGTACGAGATTAAATTACTAAAGGAATACAAGGAATCCGCTATTAGTTACTATGTTACACATGGTCTGACCAAGACAGAAATGCGTCCTACAGAGATATACTGGCTTCGTGAAGTTCCGAAAGGATGGAATGAAACAAAGCTTAAATATCTCCTGAAGAAACACAAGCGTGAAGTTCCTGAGAATGCAGAACTTCTGATTTGCTCAAATAGTGGTGATGTAAAAAAAAGAGGCGACTCAAAACTTGGTTTAGTTGCCTCATCCGATGAAATTTATCAAGGAGTCCAGAGTGGAGATTTATTGATTCATGGCATGGACACTTGGCACGGAGCGATTGCTATATCTGATTATGACGGAATGTGTACGCCGGTGGTTCATGTATGTACATGCAATCAAAGCAAACGTTTTGTTGCCTATTATTTGAAAATGATGGCATACACAAAGGTCTATAAAGCCATATCTAATGGAGTTCGGCAGAACACCAGTGATTTTAGAAGCTGGGACAAAGTCGCAAATCTGTTGATCGCATTTCCTGATTTTGAAGAACAGGAAAAGATAGCTGATTTTATTGACGGAATTGTCAGATCAGTGGATAACATCGTCGCTGACTATGAAAAACAGATTGAGCAATTGCATGAAATGAAACACCGTGTGATTTTAGATGTTGTGACCGGTGAAGTGGACGTTCGAGAGGCTTTAATTCCGAACTACGAATTTGTTGAAGAAGATGAGGATACAGATTCTGAGGAAGTCGAAAGTGAAGATGAAGTGGATGAGGAACAGGAGGTTTGACAATGGCTTTTACCAACACAAAGGAAAGCGGCCTTGAATCCTTAATCGTAAAGTGGCTTGTTGAGCAGAACGGGTACGAGGAAGGAACGAACGCCGATTATAACAAAGGATATGCTGTCGATGAGACACGACTGTTCCGGTTCCTGCAGGATACGCAGCCAAAGGAAATGAGCAAGCTGGGTGTCTTCACTTCGGATAGTAAGAAGCGCCAGTTTCTGAACCGCCTGTCCGGAGAGATTGCTAAGCGCGGCATCATTGATGTGCTTCGCAATGGAGTGAAGGTTTATCCGGCAGATCTCATCATGTTCTACCTGACGCCGACTGAAAATAACGAGCAGGCCAGAATCATGTATGAGAAGAATATCTTCAGCGTGACAAGGCAGCTGCGCTACTCGCAGGATGCCGGAAAGCTGGCGTTGGATGTTTGCCTGTTCATCAACGGCCTTCCTGTTATTACAATGGAGCTAAAAAACCAGCTCACAAAGCAGAACACGGAAAACGCGGTGCGTCAGTACAAAGAAGATCGCGATTTCCACGACCTTCTGTTTTCGTTCAAGCGCTGCATGGTCCACTTTGCGGTAGACGATGCTACGATCCAGTTCTGCACAAAGCTCGTCGGAAAAGACAGCTGGTTCCTGCCGTTCAACAAAGGCTATAACGACGGAGCAGGCAATCCGCCGAATCCGGATGGGTTGATGACAGATTATCTTTGGAAGGACATCCTTACCAAGAGAAAGCTGTCCCGTATTATAGAGAACTACGCTCAGGTTATTGAAGAGGTTGATGAGGATACTAAAAAGAAATCAATCAAACAGATCTGGCCTCGTTACCATCAGCTCGATTGCGTAGAAAAGCTGCTTGCTGACGTGCAGGAAAATGGTGTGGGTAAGCGCTACCTGATTCAGCACAGTGCCGGTAGCGGCAAATCAAACTCCATTGCATGGCTGGCGCATCAGCTGATCGGTCTTGAGAAGAATGGCCATCCGATGATCGATTCTGTCCTCGTGGTTACCGACCGCCGTATTTTGGATAAACAGATCCGCAATACGATCAAGCAGTTCATGCAAGTCAAAAACACCGTAACATGGGCAGAACATTCCGGTGACCTGCGAAAGGCTATTCAGGATGGCAAACGGATCATCATTTCCACGATAGAAAAGTTCCCGTACATCATTTCTGAGATTGGGCAGGAACATAAGAATAACAAGTTCGCTATCATCATCGATGAGGCGCATTCCGGACAGAGCGGACGTAATTCTGCAAATATGAATCTTGCGCTTTCCGGTCTTGCTACAGACGATGAGGCAGATAACGAGGATAAAATCAATGCCATGATGGAGGGCCGTAAACTCGTCTCCTCCGCCAGCTACTTTGCCTTTACTGCAACTCCGAAGAACAAGACCGAGGAGATGTTCGGTGTCGCCTATGAGGAGGATGGTGAGATCAAGCACCGCCCGTTCCATGTTTACACGATGAAGCAGGCGATTCAGGAAGGCTTTATCCTTGACGTGCTGCGGAATTACACGACCATAGATAGCTGGTACAAGATCATGAAAACGGTCGAGGATGATCCGATGTTTGACAAGAAGCGTGCGCAGAAAAAGCTGCGTGCTTTCGTCGAGGGCAATGCGGATGTTATCGCTAAGAAGGCTGCCATGATGGTAGAGCACTTCCACGAACAGGTTATTGCTAAGAAGAAAATCGGCGACAAAGCGCGTGCGATGGTGGTTACTGCCAGCATTCCAAGGTGTATCGAATATTACTACGCAATTAACAAGTGCCTTGCAGACAGGCACAGTCCCTATAAAACAGTTGTGGCTTTTTCCGGTGAACACAAATACGACGGTCAGGAACCGGCATTGACGTCAGTCGCCATGAATGGATTCCCGGATGCCAAGATTCCGAAAGAATTCAAGAAAGATCCATATAGGATATTGATTGTGGCAGATATGTTCCAGACCGGATTTGACGAACCGCTGCTGCAGACGATGTATGTGGACAAGCCACTCTATGATATTGCTGCGGTGCAGACGCTTTCCCGCTTGAATAGAGCGCATCCCGGCAAGGATGAAGTATATGTTCTGGACTTCGCAAACAAGACCTCTGTGATTGAGGAGGCATTCTCGAAGTTTTACAGAACGACGATTCTTTCTGGAGAAACCGATCCCAACAAGCTGTACGACTTGATTACCATTATGGAGGAATATCAGGTCTATGATGATAACGATGTTGAAAAGCTGGTAGACCTTTTCCTGAGTGGCGCAGAGCGTGATCGCCTCGATCCGATTCTGGATGCCTGCACAACTGTATATAAGCAGCTTGAACTGGATGATCAGATTAAGTTCAAGAGCACCGCTAAGTCCTTTGTGCGTACATATGGCTTCCTTGGCGCAATTCTTCCCTACGGAAATGTTGATTGGGAAAAGTTGTCGATCTTCTTGAACTTGCTGATACCGAAACTCCCATCACCGCGTGATGATGACCTTTCGGAAGGTATCCTTCAGACCATTGATCTGAGCAGCTATCGCAATGAGGCGCAGGAAGCCATCTCCATCAAATTGGAAGACGCAGATGCTGAAATCGCGCCAGTACCTGCAGGTAAGGTTGGACATATCGTTGAGCCGGAAATGGATCTGCTCTCCAAGATCATCATGGATTTCAACGATATGTTCGGAAACATAAATTGGAACGATGCGGATAACGTGCAACGCCAGATACTTGCCATCCCTGAGATGGTTTCCAAGGATAAGAAATATCAGAATGCCATGCGGAATTCTGATGAGCAGGAAGCTCGAACCGAAAGTGAAAGAGCGCTGCAGCAGGTTATCTTCTCAATCATGGCGGACAATATGGAGCTCTTCAAGCAGTTCCAAGACAATCCGTCATTTAAGAAGTGGCTGTCAGATTTGGTATTCAACCTTACCTACAATCCGGAGGGCAAGAAATATGTGATGCCCGTACTGGAACATAAAGGTGTTGTATATGACTTCCAACAGCAGGAGACGCTTAGGGTAGCGGAGGAGCCTGTGCAATATGGAAGCAAGAAAGATGACGAATAACGGCGAATGTACAATCTAAGTGCAACAATTGTTGAAATAAAAGAATGACACACGGGTGCTAAGTCGTGAAGCTTATAGGCATTTGCGGCGCGAAGAATGCGACTGACGTGGTAACGCCGGAGAAAATATTGCATTTCCTCGGAAAGTTGTTTCTCAGATGGGTTGGTTTGTGCTATACTATTCATGGCATGAGCCTCCATTGGATGTTTTTCTTGGTAGTTAAATTATACCAAATGGATGTCGCTCATGCTATTTTATTGCTTGGAACATTAATTTTTCAAGGCTTACAGCGGATTATTTATCTGCGAAGTTTGAGTTGGTTATTTCTAAAAGCTGTTAGATGTATGGATAGGGGCGGTTCTTATGGTTAAAGGCAGTACAGAGTCGACCTGTTGTTGTATAAACCGCTTTCAGGGCTACCGGCTCTGGAAGCGGTTTTTGATAAAAATTGACTTAAAATCGTCAAAATAGACGATAACATCTTCGAATATCGGAAGAGAATGACGATTATGTTGAAAAGAGGAAAGGAGTGTGATACAATAAAAATACGTTGAAAGGAGGCATCTATGTATTATACAGAGATAGCAAAAATCATAGAAGCCGGCATGAGGAAAGATCCGATTAAAGTCGCGAGCTATTCTCGTCTCCTTGCCAAAAAAATGAGTGATGACGGAGAGAAAAGGGGAAGTAACCGCATTCTTTCCGTATTGGATAAGATGGGTAGCGGTCAGGCTGTTATGGATACATTGACAACAATGCCTGTCGATCAGGAGAGCCGACTGGATATTGCAGAGATAGATTATGCACCTAGAGTGAATAATATCATTTTGAGTAAACCTGTCCAGGATATGCTGGATGACTTTAAGGACACCATAAAGAGTAAGAATAAGATGATGTCTATGGGGTTGGAATTCAGAACCTCGTTGCTTCTGTATGGTTCGCCAGGATGTGGAAAGACAAGTGCAGCGAAATACCTTGCATCAGAATTAAAACTTCCGCTTATTACAGCAAGGTTCGATACTTTGATATCTTCACTTTTAGGAAACACGGCGAAAAATATTCACCGTATTTTTGAGTATGCGAAAAAGCAGCCGTGCATATTGTTCCTTGACGAGTTTGATGCGATTGCTAAGGCAAGAGATGATTCTCATGAACTGGGAGAATTGAAAAGAGTCGTAAACAGCCTGCTTCAGAACATTGATGACTTTGCTCAGGAAGGAATTCTTATCGCAGCGACAAATCATTCCGGTATGCTTGACACCGCCGTGTGGAGGAGGTTCCAGACGATTATAGAGCTTCCACAACCAGGGATTGATGAAATACGTAGGTTCATCAATCAGTTTCCTAATGTCGCAGATGCTTCAGGAATAACTGAGTCACAGTGGAAATCGATTTTTAAGGCAATGGATGACCTTTCATACTCGGATATTAAGGATATCATTCAGAATATGCTAAAGAAAAGTGTCCTGCAAAAAAAGAAGGAAATTGGAATTATTGATTATCTAATGGAAATCTTCCTGTTTAGAAACCATGGAAATTATAGCCAGGAGGAGCTTGTGAAATATTTAAGTGACAAAGGGGCTCCGCAGAAAATGATAGCAAAAGCGTTATCTGTATCTGACAGAACGGTAAGAAACTATTTGGGTAAGGGGGTGAGTAAGTAATGGAAAAATTACTTCCAATTAAGTTTTTCGAAAAAAGAAAAAAAGACGAGCAGCTGACAGAAGCTGGTGGAAGTAAGATTCCACCTAAGTGGGTTCTGCAAGGAGACGCTCTTATTCAGCATGCCCAACAACTTTCCGGTAGCATGGCGAAAGTTTCAGCTGGTTTTGCGGCTCGTAATCAGGAAGACCACGAACTTCCTATGGTTATGACAACCATCATTACGGAAGATGCTCTCGCAAAGACACATCGCAAGGCGGTGGTAGATCTTCTGAACAGTGATAATAATGCCAATGTAATAGGAATTGAACCGGATAAAGCAGAGAAAGAGATTTCTTCTTCCGAGTGCGATTCAGTGAATGGTAGAACCGACAAGAAAAACGAATCAAAAGAGACCCGTAGGCTGATGTCCATTGTGGCATCAGACCAGCTGATATCCAATATTAATAGAGCGCTTCAGGACACTCAAGGTTTTGCTAAACTGATTTCATCCATAGAGGATATGCAGCTTTTTGAAGCTATGCGCGGTGCTTATAATCCTGATAATAAGGCATATCGAGTTGTTTTGATTGACTACCAAGATAAGCACAGGAATCAGCTTGCACAGACACTGTTCAAAAATCAATGTGAAATAAATGGAGTTCCAATCGAAAAGGAAACCAGATACTCTTCAGACATGCATCTTTACAGGGTATCCTTAGATAGCCTTGATGAAATGGAGATGGTTCGAAGATTTGAAGGAGTTCTTTTCGTTGAAGAAGCAATTCCTATTCGTGCTTCTTTGGATACATTGGATGATGCAGTGATCCCAGCGGTAAAGGCTCCTGAAGAAGGGAAAGAATATCCTGTCGTAGGAGTGCTCGACAGTGGAATCGAAAAGAATAGTTATCTTTCGCCCTGGTTGCTTCCTGAATCAGAGGAGTACTATGAGAAAGGAATGCAAAACAAGAGCCATGGATCGATGGTAGCGTCTATACTGGAATATAGTGATGAGCTTAATGGTACGGAATATACAGCTACTGACGGAGTTATGATGCTAGAGGCAGTTGTTGCTCCGGATCCAAAGAAAGGAGTTTTTTATCCGGACGATCTCATAGATGATGTGCGTAATGCGATAGAAAAACATAATGATATTAAAATCTGGACTATGTCAGTAGGTACAACAGAAGCGTGCTCATCTGCGACTTTTTCGGAATATGGCATGGCGCTGGATAACATTGCCGATGAGAATGATGTTCTTATCATCAAATCAGTTGGTAATAGTACAGCGTTTATGCATGGCGGCTCAAGCGAGAGAGTTGCAAAGATGGCGGATACTGTACGTGCTCTTGTTGTAGGATCCATTGCAAATGACAAGGGACAATATGATTTAGCTGAAATCGATATGCCGTCACCTTTTACGAGGAAAGGGCCGGGACCGGCATATATCATTAAGCCGGATCTTGTGGCATATGGCGGAAACGCCGGTGTTCGACCGGACGGAAAGATGTCTCAAACGGGTGTAAAGGCAATTGCTGCTTCGGGCACTCTTGCTGAGGCTGCAGGTACCAGCTTTTCTACTCCTTGGATAGCAAGAATTGCAGCGGAATTAAATTATCTTTTAGATGGCGAATTTGATCCGGTTCTTATTAAGGCCTTGATGATTCATAATGCAGGATATCCTGCTGGTGACCGAATGACAATGGACAACAAGAAAAATCTCATGGGATTCGGCATGCCGCGGGGTACGGGCGACATACTTTATAATTCTGAAAACGAGATTACCCTCGTGTTAAGAGATAAACTGCAGCGGGGGACTTTTATCGATATACTTGATTTCCCGTTTGCCAAGAGCTTGGTAGGAGATGACGGACTTTTTCATGGACAGATTACTTTAACCATGGTAAGTGCCCCACTATTAAGGGCATCAGAGGGACCTGAGTATTGTCAGTCAAATATAAATGTTGCTTTCGGAACTATGGAGGATATTAAAGAAAGGGATACCTCGAAGCGTACTGTGAGAAATCCCTATGGTGCAAAGGATGCTAAAAACATCATGCAGGACAGCCTGTATAGGAGCAAGGTTTTTGATATCCTTGAAGGTGAAACTTTCGGAAGAGAACGTACCTTATTAAGACTTGGACAGAAGTATTATCCAATAAAGAAATACGCAGTCAACCTTGATGAGATGACGGAAGCCAACCGCCGAAATTATCTGGATGGCAACAGAAAATGGTATATGAAAATCGAAGGACTTTTCCGGGATGCAGTTGAGCGTGAGACAAGAGATACAGGAGAAGTGTTGGAACAGGAATTTTGTCTTCTTCTAACAATCCATGATCCAGCAGGTAAGGCTCCTGTTTATAATGAGATAACTCAACAATTGCAGCAGAGAGGCTTTGTTTATTCTAATGTACGTCTCAAGAATGAAGTCAGAGAGCATGTTCGTGTCGAGGAGGATAGTATAGATTGATAGCAAAGCGTGAAGAGAACAGCCGCGCTCGCAGTAGAATTAAATACGAATTGAACGAGTCTGAGGTTCTGAATCTGTATTGTTCAGAGCCTCGGCTTGCTGCGCTTATAGAACTTGAAGTGATCCGGCTGATTGATCATCACCTTGTAGTTAATCTGAAGGAATTTATTACTCCGAAAACCAAGCACTTAACAGTTCATGCCAAGAGGCATCTCTCTGCATGTTGTGTTGGCATCCAATACATTGATGAAGAAGCTGGAAATGGGCGCTCAAGGTCTATAACCAGCACATTGGATATTCTTATTCAGTCTGCAGGTTTTTTGGAAAGCAGCGCACCATCTGCGGGTGACCAATCTGAAGACGAACAGACAAAAGAAGCTACCCTCATTAATAGAGAAATAACCAGATTGAATAAGATAATGAATGAACTGCCTGGAAGTTTTTCAGGATCCCTGAAATGCCATATGGAAAGAAAAGGGTATACAGAAGAACTGTTGGCACAGGAATCCTGGGTTAGTCTCAGCACAATAAAGCAGTATCGTCAGAAAGAAGACAAGGAGAAAACGCTAAAAACGGTTATTGCTCTTTGCCTTGGATTGCATCTACATCCATGGCTCACAGAAGATTTGCTAAGGAAAGCAGGAATAGTTCCCAAAGCGACTAAACAGGACGGAGCATACAGATATTTATATACTGTTCTGTATAAAGGAACAATCGAAGAGTGTAATGTATATCTACGATCTCAGAAATTACAGGAGTTTAAATTACGTGAGAAATTAGTATAGAAAGTATAGGTGAAATCAATATAAAGAATTGGCGCAGGCCAGGGATAAAAAATCCCTGGCCTATTTTTTGCTTTTAAGGACATTTTTAATGCCCCATGAGAAAGCGTTATATCAACCGGAAAGATGTGAAATTGTGATGAGAATAAAGAATCGAAAGGCTTGATTTTTGGGACTTTTTAGAAAGCTGAAGGGACAGTTTGAATGTCTGTTGATTCAACACACTGCTAGGTATTCTTAATTACAGAAATAATTCAACGGAGGTGATTCAAATGACCAGAACAGACTGGGAACTCAATATAGAAAATCTTGAGGCAAGAGTATCTGAGAAGTATGGCGAGGAGGCCGCGAGAGGCGCTTTCCAAAGAGTCGGAGCGATCCGCTTCGATGACTTGAGCCCCTGCTATTACGGTGAAGTGTTCGGGGCTCTGATGCAGATGGACGAAGACTGAGGCGAGGTTTCCCGCTTTCAGTCTGGTTGAATATCGAGTTAACACCACATGCAAATGCGATGCTGCCTAGGTGTTCAACGCCCGCATCATATCAAAGTTCTCCCTAGGGCTTGAATTGTTCGCCTTGTAGTAAGGGAGATGCACTAAACACTGTATTAGGCGCTCCGGCGCTTATACAAAAATATAAATCTCATTTAGTCCGAGATAGCCATTAGGACGATGGGATGCATAGAGAGTTCAAACAGCGGTATCAAGGCCGCGTTGGGAACGAAGTGTTGTGATATACTAAAATTATAACAGGTGTGTTTAAAGAAAAACATACGGTGAAAGGGGATTTGATTCTCGTCGCAACAACATTATGAATCAGATTTCAAACAACAGATCGTCCGTCTTCATATCGAAGAAGGACGCACATACCGAAGTCTGACGAGAGTATGGAGTTTCAAAATAACGTAAAGTATGAGCAAGGCTGGATGCCCGTATGATAACGCTCCATGGAGCGCTATTTCAACACGCTGAAGAACGAAGAAATTTATTTTCATGAGTATCACGAGGAAGAAGCTCTCTATCGCGCCGTTGAGCATTTGCTTAAACCACGTACAACCATGTACGTCGGCATTCTTATCCGTACGTCATTCGAAGCGAGGTATTCGTCATAAGTTTGTTGGACACCATATCTGCAACTGGTCACGATATTTTCGGAATAACCATGAGCATCAACGATTTTTTCTGTCGTACCGATGACATTCATACCAGTGTCTCGCGGCAGATTGAAACCAAGTAAGCTTATCAGCATATTACCAATGGGTTTTCTCGAAGAAAACTCTTCTTTTGTGCGTGTAGCTTATTTATAAAACCCCAAGAGGTCAAGTCAAAGGCGCAGACCGATTGGCTAGGTTTCTGTAAGGGCGCAGGGACAATCGGATATGAACGGTTGACGGCTTCTGCCTGTCTATGCTACAATCAAAGAACGCAATGGGCGTTTT
>ERZ772955.1627-NODE-1627-length-13497-cov-58.119699_pt1 | contig 13497 bp, 9 predicted proteins | sample MGYA00511133_ERZ772955 | MGnify/ENA primary metagenome ERZ772955 (study PRJEB29015, sample SAMEA2737914) | human oral metagenome | biome: human oral; feature: human-associated habitat; material: dental | place: China | collected 2149 ... | reverse complement strand
ACCTGTCCCATGCCGTGCAGCAGAAGGCGACGGACGTGTCCGCCGTCTCCGAGGAACAGGCGGCGTCCGCCGAGGAGATCGCAGCCGCGAGCCACACGCTCGCAGATCTCGCGCAGCAGCTGCAGCAAGGAGTAGCGAAATTCAGGCTGTGATACCCATAGGATATGGGTGTATTCTCCTGTTATGGTATGGTTAAAAACCCCGATAAAGCGTATAGAGAACGACAGTCGAAGGGAGCATGAAGAGTGCTCCCTTCAACTGTCGCTGGAAGAAAGACTATACGAAGGGAAATACAGGGGGAAAAGAGATGAAACTGAAACCGAAAATGCTCATGGGCATCGGCATACCGTTGATCGTCGTATTCATCATCATGGGATTCACCATCTATATGATGGCGAGCGCCGCTTTGCGCGACACGGTGCAGATCGCCATGAATCAGCGCGCCAACCACTACGCGGCGAAGCTCGACGGCAATGTGCGCGAGGAAATCTCCATGATGGAGACCGTCATGATGGACTGGTCGGAAATTATGCCTGAGGGAGATGTCCTGCAGAAGGCGATCGATCACATGGCATCGAGGCATGGCGTGCGCGCGGCGTTTTTTGGACGGCCCGACGGCAGCTATGCAACGAGCAAGACGTTTGCGCCCGACTGGGACCCGCGCACGCGTCCATGGTATAAGTCGGCGCTCTCTTCCGATGGACTGTATATTTCCGATGTTTATCAGTCGCCTTCGGACGGCACCAAAGTTATGACGTTAAGTCAGGCGATTCGTAAGAATGGCGAGCTCATCGGCGTTCTCGGCATTGATATTTTCGTCGATGATATGACGGAAATCCTCAAGGATGTGAAGGTCGGTCAGACGGGATCAATCTTCGTCTTGGGACCGAACAGCGAATTCATCTACCATAAGAAGTTCACGCTTTCCGACGCGCCGCTCAATGAGATGGAGAGCGGCAAGTACAAGGATCTCGCCGCACGTTTCACGTCGAAGGAGCCCGAGATGTTCGAGGCGGAGTTCGACGGCGTGGCGAAGTTCTATCAGGAGATGCCCGTCGGCTCTACCGGCTGGCACGTCGTCATCGAAGTGCCGCAGAAGGAAGCGTTTGCCGCCGCGACGCGCATGGCGTATGTGATCTTGGCGATCTGCCTCGTCGCGCTCGCGCTCCTCGGGGGCATCACCTATTATTTCCTGACGGCAGCGATCACGCCGCTCGAATTCCTCTCCGCTTCGGTCGGTTTCATCGCGAACGGCGATCTCACGCATAAATTGCCCGCGAGCGACCGTGCTGATGAGATCGGCGATCTGCAGACGAGCTGCAGCAAGATGATGACGACGCTTCGTAAGATGGTCGAGGATACGTCGAAGGCCGCCGAGCAGGTGTCCGCTTCGTCGGAAGAACTGACGGCGAGCGCCAATCAGACGGCGAATGCCTCGCAGTCGGCGGCGGAAGATGTCATCGCTATTGCCGAGCAGGCGGCGCATCAGAACGACATCGTGGAAAATGCTAAAGAGATCGCGACGAGCATGGACGGACAGACGAAGGATCTCGCCAAGGTCGTTGCGGCGTCCGAGCGCGTCGCCGACGCATCGGGACAGGCGACGAGAGAAGGCCGCGAGGCACTCCAGAAGGCGGTTGCGGGCGCTGAGAACCTCGCAGCGGGCGCCGTGAAGGTCGGTGCCGCCGTGCAGCACCTCTACGACGGCTCGAAGAACATCGCGGAAATGAACGAGCTCATTACGAGCATCGCGGGTCAGACGAAACTTCTCGCCTTGAACGCTGCCATCGAGGCGGCGCGTGCGGGCGAGCAGGGCAAGGGCTTCGCCGTCGTTGCCGACGAGGTGAGAAAGCTCGCTGAGCAGAGCGAGCAGGCAGCGCAGCAAATCAATGATGTCATCGGCAAGAACTCCGCGCAGATTGAGAGCGCATTCTCGCTGACCAAAACGCAGGAAGGCGCAGTCAAGGAGAATGTGTGCGAGGTGCAGGCGGCCGATGAGAAGTTCGCGAGCATCGCGGAAGCCGTCAAGGCGCTGATCGAGGAGATCGAGACGCTCACGAAGATCACGGGGCAGCTGACGAAGGATGCGGCGAGCACGACGGACATCGTGAATCAGGTCGGCGCGGTGTCGCATACGGTGCAGCAGAAGGCGACGGACGTTTCCGCCGTCTCCGAGGAGCAGGCGGCATCGACCGAGGAAATCGCCGCCGCGAGCCATACGCTCGCGGAGCTTGCACAGAAGCTGCAGGACGGCGTCTCGAAGTTCCGGCTTTGAGAGCGCGCACTGCCGCATCTTGCAAAAATGCCATTCTTATGGTATCCTTTTGTCGGTAAAGGCGATGAGGAAGAGGAGTACGCTGCAAGCGCCGCTTCAGAGAGGGGATGGCCGGTGAGAATCCCTGCGGCGGGCGGCGGAAGGTCGCTTCGGAGCTTTCGGGCTGAAGCCGCATGGCGCATTTTGCTGTTCGGTGCGTAGGCGCGGGCGCGGCGGCGGCGTTATGCCTTGGAGCTGCAGGGCGTTTCGCCTTGCGGGAAGTTAGGTGGTACCACGGAAGCAGGCTCTTCCGTCCTTTCGGACGGGAGAGCTTTATTTTTTTGTTTGCGGGAAGCTTCATGCGGGCTGCGGGGATTTGTCTTGTGGCTGTCCGTGCTTTCTGCAGGGGACTTTCGCGTCAATACGACATGTATGGAGGTTTTTTCATGGCAAAGGATAATATCCCGAAGGTTTATGAGCCGCAGTCGTTTGAGAAGAAATGGTATGAGTTCTGGGAGAAGAACGATTTCTTCCACGCCGAGCCCGAGGAGGGCAAGAAGCCGTTTTCCATCGTGATCCCGCCGCCCAATGTGACGGGGCAGCTGCACATGGGGCACGCGCTCGACGAAACCTTGCAGGACATTTTGATCCGCTGGCGGCGCATGCAGGGCTATAATACTCTTTGGATGCCGGGCTGCGACCATGCGGGCATCGCGACGCAGGCGAAGGTGGAGGCGGCGCTTCGCGCAGAGGGTACGAATCGCTACGAACTCGGACGCGAAAAGTTCACGGAACGCGTCTGGCAATGGAAGGAGGAGTACGGCAGTCGCATCATGTATCAGCTCCGAACGCTCGGCTCTTCGTGCGACTGGGCGCGCGAGCGCTTCACGATGGACGAGGGCTGCTCGCGCGCCGTGCGCGAAGTCTTCGTGAGCCTTTACGAGAAGGGGCTGATCTATCAGGGGACGCGCATCACGAATTGGTGCCCGTCGTGCAATACGGCACTCTCGGACATCGAAGTCGAGCACGAGACGGAAGCGGGTCATCTCTGGCATCTGCGCTATGCTTTCGAGGACGGCGAGGGCTATGTTGAGATCGCGACGACGCGCCCCGAGACGATGTTCGGCGATACGGGAATCGCCGTGCACCCCGATGATGCACGCTACAAGGATCTCGTCGGCAGGAACGTCATCCTGCCCATCGTCAACCGCCCGATTCCCATCTTTGCTGACGAGTACGTCGATCCCGCCTTCGGTACGGGCGCGGTCAAGGTCACGCCTGCGCACGATCCGAACGACTTCGAAATGGGGCTTCGTCATGACCTGCCGCAGGTGCGCGTCATAGAAAATGACGGCACGATGTCGGAAGGTCTCGGCAAGTACGCGGGACTCGACCGCTACGAGTGCCGCAAGATGCTCGTCAAGGATCTCGAAGAGGCGGGCGTTCTCGTCTCCACAGAGGAACACGAGCACGCCGTCGGCCATTGTTCGCGCTGCCATACGACGGTCGAGCCGCTCGTCTCCAAGCAGTGGTTCGTGAAGATGGAGAGTCTCGCGAAGCCCGCGATCGAGGCGGTGCAGGACGGCCGCATCAAGTTCGTGCCCGAGCGCTTTACGAAGATCTATGTGAACTGGCTCGAAAATATCCGCGACTGGTGCATCTCGCGCCAGCTTTGGTGGGGTCATCGCATCCCTGCGTGGTACTGCGCGGACTGCAAGGAGACGGTCGTCTCGCGCGAGGACGTCGAGACCTGCCCCAAGTGCGGCAGTTCGCACGTTCATCAGGACGGGGACGTTTTGGACACATGGTTCAGCTCGGGGCTTTGGCCTTTCGAGACGATGGGCTGGCCCGAGGAGACGCCCGAGCTCAAGCAGTTCTACCCGACGAGCGTTCTCGTGACGGGCTATGACATCATCTTCTTCTGGGTCGCACGCATGGTCATGATGGGCTTGGAGTTTGGCAAGGACATCCCTTTCCGCCACGTATTCATCCACGGTCTCGTGCGCGACAGCGAGGGGCGCAAGATGTCGAAGTCGCTCGGCAACGGCATCGATCCCGTCGAGGTTATCGACAAGTACGGTGCGGACACCCTGCGCTTCATGCTCATTACGGGCAACACGCCGGGCAACGACATGCGCTTCTACTGGGAGCGTGTCGAAGCGGCGCGAAATTTCGCGAACAAGCTGTGGAACGCCTCGCGCTTCATGCTTATGAATTTGGAGGACTTCGATGCGCGCTTCACTCCGACGGCGGAGGACTATACGCTCGCTGACCGCTGGATCTTGTCGCGCTGCCAGAAGACGGCGGCGGGCGTGACGGAGAATCTGGAGAAGTTCGAGCTGGGCGAAGCGGGACGCATGATCTACGAGTTTATCTGGAGCGAGTTCTGCGACTGGTACATCGAGCTGGCAAAAGCGCGGCTCTATGACAAAGATGCGGCGGGCGAGCGCTCGAAGAAGACGGCAGAGTATGTCCTCTCGTACGTCTTGGAGCGCACGCTTCGCCTGCTGCATCCCTTCATGCCGTTCCTCACGGAGGAGATTTGGCAGCGCGTGCCGCATGAAGGCAGGAGCGTCATGATCGCGCCGTGGCCCGAGGCGGACGAGAGTCTCGTCGACGAGGCGGCGGAGCGCGAGATGGCGAGCATCATGGAAACAATCGTGCGCATCCGCAACATGCGTGCTGAGGTCGGGGCCGCGCCGGGAAAGAGGAGCGAGGTCATTTTGCACTTTGCGGACAAGGCGCTCGTGCCCGTATTCGCCGCGCACGCCGCATACTTCGCCGCGCTCTCGTGGGCGGAGCCTCTGACCGTCTTGGAAGACGGCGCGGCGAAGCCCGAGAACGCCATGGCGGCGATCGTCGCAGGCGTCGAGGTCTATCTGCCTTTGAGTGGGCTCATCGACGTCGAGAAGGAAAAGGCGCGTCTGGAAAAAGAATTGGCGAACCTCGTCGGCGAGGAGAAGCGCCTCGGCGGCAAGCTCGCGAACGAGGGCTTCGTCAAGAAGGCGCCGCCCGCCGTCGTGGAAAAGGAGCGCGAGAAGCTCGAAGCGGCGAAGGAGAAGAAGAAGGCCGTCGAAGAGCGCCTCGCCTATCTGGCGAAACTCTGAGGAAGGTGGGGAAATGGACTACAAGGAAAGTCTTTCTTACCTCGAAAGTCTCAACGTATTCGGCTCGAAGCTCGGCCTTTCGCGCATCGAGCGGCTCACGGAACTGCTCGACCACCCCGAAAGGCGATACAGGACGGTGCACGTCACAGGCACGAATGGCAAGGGCTCGGTCAGCGCCATGACGGCGGCGATTTTGACGAAGGCGGGTCTCAAGACGGGACTCTACACCTCGCCGCATCTCACTTCCTACACGGAGCGCTTCGTCATCGACGGCGAGCAGGCGAGCGAGGAGGACTTCGCGGCGGCGATCTCGGCTGCCAAGGAGGCGGCGGAGACGATGCTCGCCGAGGAGCTGGAGCAGCCGACCGAGTTCGAGGTGCTGACGGCGGCGGCGTTCTATTATTTCGCCGAAAAGCACGTCGACTATGCCGTCATCGAGGTCGGTCTGGGCGGCCTTCTCGACTCGACGAACGTCATCATGCCCGAGGTCGCCGTCATCACGAACGTCGCCATGGAGCATGCCGACCGCTGCGGCGGCACGCTCGAAGGCGTCGCGCATCACAAGGCGGGCGTCATTAAGCCGGGCGTGCCCGTCGTGACGGCGGCGGAGGGCATGGCGCTCGACGTCGTGCGGCAGAAGGCGGCGGAGGAGGGAAGCGAAATCTTCGCCTATGGCGAAGATTTTCGCGCGGCCGCAGGCGTTGAGGGAATCGACTTCTCGTTGAAGGACGGCGGCGCGGCGCACTACGCGCTCGCTCTTGGCGGCGCATACCAGCATCAGAACGCCGCGCTCGCCATTCGGACGGCGATGCTCCTCGCCGAGAAGCATCGCTCCGTCACGCATGAGACGATCGCCCGCGCCTTGAAGTCCGTCGCTTGGCCGGGGCGCTTCGAGCGCTTCGCGCTCGAAGGCGTGCGCATCGTCGTCGACGGCGCGCACAACCCGGCGGGGGCGGCGGCTCTCAAGGAGAGCCTTGACGCGGCATTCGCGGGCGAGAAGCGCGTGCTGCTCCTCGGCATCTTGGAAGACAAGGACTATCGTGCAATGCTTCGGACGCTCGTGCGTGCGGACGATTGCGTCGTCATCACGCCGCCGGATTCGGCGCGCGCGGGCGACCCCGAGAACCTTGCCCGCGTCGCGCGGGAAATCACGCAGGAGGTCGAAGTCGTTTTGGCGGCGGACGCGGCGCTCTCGCGTGCGCTCGACCGGGCGGCCGGGCGGCGCATCCTCTGCGCGGCAGGCTCCTTGTATCTCATAGGAAACTTGCGGCGTCTGCTTTTGGAGAGGGGGGCGCACCATGACGGCTAAGGACAGCCTGTCGGATTATCTTGCGGGCGGCATCTACTACGCCATCTTGCTCGAAGCCTTCCTCATCGCGCTCTCGCCGCCCCTGGCGACGGCGGCGCTGCTCCTCGGCGTCATCTTCTGGCTCGCGCGCCTCGTCGTCGACAAGGAGTGCCGCCGCTTCCGCCGCCTGCCCTACGACGTGCCCGCCGCGCTCTTCGCGCTTTTGGGCGCGGTCTCCATCTTCGCCTCGCCCGACCGCGGCTTCAGCTTCTACAACTACTACAACCTCGTCGGCGTCTACCTTCTGACGTATCTTCTCGTCGGGCAGAACGTCCAGGCGTCGCAGGACATCCGAAAGATTGTCTATGCGCTCGGTCTTTCATGCGTGCTCGTCGTGCTCTACGGCTTCTATCAGTTCGCCTTCGGCATCGACACGAGCACGATGAAGTGGGTCGACGGCGACGCCTTCCCCGAGCTCAAGAAGCGCGTCTTCTCGACGTGGGAGAACCCCAACATCCTCGCGGGCTATCTCGACGTCGCCATGTGCTTCGCCTTCGCCTTTTTCGTGAAGATGCGCGAGCGACGACGGCGCATCGCGCTCGGCGCGGCGCTCGTGCTCCTGGCGGCGTGCCTCGCGATGACGTATGCACGCATGGCGTTCCTCGTCATCGCCCTGATCTTCATCCTCTACGGCATGTTTCGCGACGGGCGCGTGCTGCTTGCGGTCGGCGTCGTCGCGGGCGCGCTCTTTCTCCTCGACCCCGCGCTTCTCGACCGCGTGACGTCGGTCTTCACGCGCATCGACACCTCGTCGGAAATGCGTCTCGCGCTCTGGGAAAGCACGCTCGCCATGATCGGCGATCATCCGTTCTTCGGCATCGGCTGGGGCGCCTACTGGATGGTCTACCCCGAGTACGACTTCTATCTGCAGGGCGCGGACGTGCTCATCGTCCACGCGCACAACATGTATCTGAACTACGCGGCGGAGATCGGCGTCGTCGGCGCCGCATCCTTCCTGTGGTTCTTCTTCGGCACGATGGGGCTGGCCTTCTTCTCGAAGGTGCACGACAGCGAGGGCTTCCGCCAAGGGCTGATGCTCGCGATCAGCCTCGCCTTCATCTCCGTCGCGCTGAACGGCCTCACGGACGACGTGCTCTTCAACATCCCGTCATCGATGCTCCTGTGGCTTCTCGCGGCACTCGCCGCCGTCACGGAGTTCGCGGGCAACGAGGAGGACGAGGCCATCGTCATGGACGAACTGGCGGCGAGGAAGCGGCAGAAGCTTCGAGAGCTTCGCCGGAGGGCGAAAGAGAGCGGTGAATCGCCCAAAAATAGCGGCGAAGAGTCCGAAAATTGACTTGACGCTAAAGCGTCGAAGTGGTATTCTTTAGCTTAGGATATAATTGTCGCATAGTAGTACGATAAGCCTCAGTTATCCCATTTTCGCGCAATAGCGGAAAGCTATCGAGTGAGAATGGGTGCAGGGGCGGACTTGGCTGCGGCGGCAGTTCATCACCGGAAGCCCGGCTTTTCCTGCTTTCCCGGGAGAAGGGGCGGCTTCCTTAGATTACACGGGCCGGACGGCCTTGTGAGGGAGGATGTATTGAATGATTGACATCTCGGATCGCGTACGCAACAAAGACCTGCAGGCGAAGATCGTGAGCGCGGAGGAAGTGGCGGCCTTCATCAAGCCGGGCATGAGCATCGGCATGAGCGGCTTCACCGCTTCCGCTTATCCGAAGGCAATTCCGCTTGCCCTGGCCGAGCGCATGAAGAAGGAGCCCTTCACCGTCGACATCTGGACGGGCGCATCGACCGGCCCGGAACTTGACGACACGCTTGCCGCCGTCCACGGCATCAAGAGGCGCCTGCCGTACCAGACGGACGCCATTCTCAGGGGAGAGATCAACAATGGTTCCGTCGACTATCTTGACCTTCATCTGAGCGAGTCCGCACAGCTCGCACGCGTCGGCTACCTCGGCAAGCTCGACATCGCCATCGTCGAGGCCGTCGCCATCACGGAAGAGGGCAACATCATCCCCTCGACCTCGCTCGGCAACGCCGCCTCCTATGTGCAGCAGGCCGACGTCGTCATCGTCGAGGTCAACACGACGCAGCCGCTGGAGCTTGAGGGCATGCACGACGTCTACGTGCCGCTCGACCCGCCGCATCGCCTGCCGATTCCCATCGTGAAGGCGGACGACCGCGTCGGCACGCCGTTCATCCCGTGCACGCCGGACAAGATCAAGTACATCGTGCCGTGCGACATCAAGGATCACACGCGCGACCTCGCGCCGATCGACGAGAACTCGAAGAAGATGTCGCAGTTCACTCTCGAATTCCTCAACGCCGAGATCAAAGCAGGGCGTATGCCGAAGAACCTCCTGCCGCTGCAGTCGGGCGTCGGCAACGTCGCGAACGCCGTCATGGCGGGCTTCGTCGACTCCGATCTCGAAGACCTCACGGTCTACACCGAGGTCATCCAGGACGGCATGCTCGACCTCATCGACGCGAACAAGCTGAACTTCGCCTCGGGCACGGCGTTCTCGCCCTCGCCGGCAGGCATGGAGCGCTTTTACAAGGACGTCGAGAAGTACAAGAAGTACCTGCTGCTGCGTCCGCAGGAAATCTCCAACAGCCCGGAAGTCGTTCATCGCCTCGGCGTCATCGCCATGAACACGGCTCTTGAAGTCGACATCTACGGCAACGTGAACTCCACGCACGTCACGGGCACGAAGATGATGAACGGCATCGGTGGCTCGGGCGACTTCGCGAGAAACGCCTTCCTGACGATCTTCTATACGCCTTCCGTTGCGAAGAACGGCGCGATCTCGTCCGTCGTTCCCATGTGCTCGCACGTCGATCACACGGAGCACGACGTCGACGTCATCATCACGGAGCAGGGCATCGCGGATCTGCGCGGTCTTGCACCGAGGGCGCGCGCCTTGGAGATCATCAACAACTGCGTGCATCCCGACTACAAGCCGGTGCTGCTTGACTATTACAACAGAGCCGTAGAGGCCACCAAGCATGCACATACGCCGCACATCATCAAGGAAGCGCTTTCCTTCCATGAGAAGTTCATCGAAACGAAATCCATGAAATAAGGCGCAGAAAACATTTTTTGAACGGATCGGAAATCAATGGGGGAAAAGGAAGCGGCTATAGACCGCTCGGACTTCTGCGGCAAAGACACGCAGGAGACGGGCGGGTGCGCCCCTTTTCGCATTTCCTGACAGGAGGACAATGATATGAGCAATGAGAAAATCCAGGCCGAGTTGGAAAAGTACGAGGCTGACCTGAAAAAGACCACCGCAAAATTCCCACTTCGCCCGCACGTTCCCGAGCAGGGTCTCTACACGCCGCTCGACGTCGAGGGCGAGAACTACGTCGAGGATCTCGGCGTTCCGGGCCAGTTCCCCTACACGCGTGGCGTGCAGCCTACGATGTATCGCGGCCGCTTCTGGACGATGCGCATGTATGCCGGCTTCTCCACAGCCGAAGAGTCCAACAAGCGTTACCGCATGTTGATTGAAACGGGAGCGTCGGGCCTCTCGTGCGCCTTCGATCTGCCGACGCAGATCGGCTACGACTCCGATGATTCGATTTCCGAAGGCGAGGTCGGCAAGGTCGGCGTGGCGATCGATTCGCTCGCTGACATGGAGACACTCTTCGACCAGATCGATCTCGGCAAGGTCTCGACGTCCATGACGATCAACGCCCCGGCTTCCGTGCTTCTGGCGATGTACATCGCCGTTGCCGAGAAGCAGGGTGTGCCCGCAGACAAGCTCACGGGCACGATTCAGAATGATATCCTCAAGGAGTATGCGGCTCGCGGCACCTACATCTTCCCGCCGCGCCCGTCCATGCGCCTCATCACCAACATCTTCGCTTACTGCTCGAAGAACGTGCCGAAGTGGAACACCATTTCCATCTCGGGCTACCATATCCGCGAAGCCGGTTCCACGGCTGCCCAGGAAATCGCCTTTACGATTTCCGACGGCATCGCCTACGTCAATGCCGCCATCGAGGCGGGACTCAACGTCGACGATTTCGCGGGCCGTCTCTCCTTCTTCTGGAACGCGCACAACAACGTGCTCGAAGAAGTCGCGAAGTATCGTGCATCCCGTCGCATCTGGGCGAAGATCATGCGCGACCGCTTCGGCGCGAAGAAGGACAAGTCCATGAAACTCCGCTTCCATACCCAGACTGCAGGCTCCATGCTCACGGCGCAGCAGCCGGACAACAACATCGTCCGCGTCGCGCTGCAGACGGCGGCAGCCGTCATGGGCGGCACGCAGTCCCTCCATACGAACTCCCGCGACGAAGCGCTCGCGCTTCCGACGGAAGAGTCCGTCTCCATCGCTCTGCACACGCAGCACATCGTTGCGCATGAGAGCGGCCTCGCTGACGTCATCGATCCGCTGGCAGGCTCCTACTATGTAGAGGCCATGACGAACCGGATCGAGAAGGAAGCGATGGAGTACATCAAGAAGATCGACGAGATGGGCGGCGCTGTCGCTGCCATCGAGAAGGGCTACATCCAGAAGGAAATCCAGGACAGTGCTTACGCCTGGCAGATGGATGTCGAGTCCGGCGCTCGCATCATCGTCGGCGTCAACAAGTATCAGAAGGAAAACGAGGAGCCGCCGAAGGATCTCCTGAAGGTCGACGCCTCCGTCGGCGAGAAGCAGAAGAAGAAGCTCGCCGAGGTCAAGGCGAAGCGCGACAACGCAGCTGTGAAGTCCGCGCTCGAAGCCCTCAAGAAGGCGTGCGAGGATGAGAAGGAAAACCTCATGCCGCACATCCTCACGGCTGTCAAGACGTATGCGACGCTCGGTGAAATCTGCGGCGTCATGCGCAGCGTCTTCGGCGAATACGAGGCTCATACGTCCCTGTAATCCGCAGGGCTTTTGGGGAAGCCGTCCGTTTTTCGGGCGGCCGCACCCTGCATTCCTTTCTCTACTTGAACTTGGAGGTAATTTCAAATGGCAAAAATCAGGGTATTGGTAGCAAAACCGGGCTTGGACGGCCATGATCGCGGCGCGAAAGTCGTCGCGCGTGCTCTTCGTGATGCAGGATTCGAGGTCATTTACACAGGTCTTCGCCAGACTCCGGAGCAGATTACGGAAGCAGCTCTGCAGGAAGACGTCGATGTCATCGCGATGAGCATCCTCTCGGGCGCTCATCCGCATCTCTTCCCCAAGGTTGTCGAGCTTGTGCGCGGCAAGGGTATGACGGACACGCTGATCATCGGCGGCGGCGTCATTCCTGAGACGGACATCCCCGCACTCAAAGAAGCGGGCATTGCCGCCGTCTTCACGCCGGGCACGCCGACGGGCGACATCGTCGATTTCATCAACGAGCATGTGAAGAAGTAAGAATTCGCTGTGGGGCTGGCAGCAGTTCGTCTGCCGCCAGCCTTGCTTTTATCCGTATCATGCGTGAAATTTCGGGAAACAACGGGCAATTCTGTGTTTTTCGAGATTTTCCGGAACAATGGCATAGGTGGTGCATTCCATGGACATAGCCAAGGAACTCCTGCAAGGAAATCGCCTCGCGCTTTCGAGAGCCATCACGGCGATCGAGAATGAGGCGGAAAATGCCATCGACATCATGAAGGCGCTCTACCCGCATACGGGGCACGCCTATGTGCTCGGCATCACGGGTCCTCCGGGCGCCGGCAAGAGCACGCTGACGGACAAGCTCGCGAACGAATACCGCAAGCAGGGCAAGACCGTCGGCGTCATCGCCATCGACCCGACCAGCCCGTTTTCGGGCGGCGCCATCCTGGGCGACCGCATCCGCATGGCGAGTCTGGCGATGGACGAAGGCGTATTCATCCGCAGCATGGGGACACGCGGCAGCTTGGGCGGCCTTTCGCACAAGACGGCGGACGCCGTCAAGGCGATGGACGCTTTTGGCAAGGACATTATCTTTGTCGAGACCGTCGGCGTCGGGCAATCCGAGGTCGACATCGTTCGGGCAGCCGATACGACGATGGTCGTATTGATTCCCGGCATGGGCGATGACATCCAGGCCATCAAGGCGGGCGTCTTGGAGATCGGCGACGTGTTCGCCATCAACAAGGCAGATCTCGACGGCGCGGACAAGCTCGTGCGCGAGATCAACATGATGCTCGATTTGGACGGCGTGATGAAAGACTGGCGGCCGCCCATCGACAAGGTCATAGCAAACCAACAGATCGGCGTCAAGGAACTTGTCGCATCCGTCGACAAGCACCGCGCCTACATCGAGGAGAAAGGAATCTTGGCCGAGCGGCGCACGAAGCGCACGAAGGACGAGATGATCGACATCCTCGAAAGCAGTATCGGCTCGTACGTCAAGAGCAAGGTCGTCGATTCGGGCAAGCTCGACGCGTTCGTTGCCGACATCAAGGCAGGCAGGACAGATCCCTACACCGTCACGCAGGACATCATGAAAAACATGCTCAAGTGACGGCAGATCTTTCTATATCTAGGAGGTAATCCACATGTTCAAAGTTATGGGTGTAGACCACATCGGCATTGCTGTCAACGATCTCGACGAGGTCGGCAAGTTCTGGACGGAGCAGTTGGGCATTCCGTGCACGGGCAAGGAAGTTGTTGCCGAGCAGAAGGTCGAGACGAGCTTCAACCCGACGCCGAACGGTTCGGAGATCGAGCTTCTCGCGGCGACGGAGCCGACGAGCCCGATCGCGAAGTTCATCGAGAAGAACGGCGGCAGAGGCGGCATCCAGCACATCGCTCTTCGCGTCGACAACATCGAGAACGCGATCGCCGACCTCATGGCAAAGGGCGTGAAGATGATCGACGAGAAGCCGCGCTACGGTGCGGGCGGCGCGAAGA
>ERZ772955.1619-NODE-1619-length-13584-cov-1.988691_pt1 | contig 13584 bp, 11 predicted proteins | sample MGYA00511133_ERZ772955 | MGnify/ENA primary metagenome ERZ772955 (study PRJEB29015, sample SAMEA2737914) | human oral metagenome | biome: human oral; feature: human-associated habitat; material: dental | place: China | collected 2149 ... | reverse complement strand
GAGACCTTAGCGGAGCAGACGCGCTGATGATCGGTCGCGCGGTAATCGGCAGGCCGTGGATCTTTCGCGAGATCAAAACGGGCGAGCAGGCAAGCGACGCGCTAAAAAAGGAGGTCGTGCTCTATCATTTCTCCCAAATGCTCGACCATTACGGTGTGCGCGGCGTAGCGATATTTCGCAAGCATCTGCACGAATACTCTAAGGGGCGCGAAAATGCCGCAAGCTTTCGCGAGCAGATCAACCACGTCGCCGCTGAGAGCGAAATGACTCGGCTAATCGAGGAATTTTTCGCCTAAATTTAGAATTTTAGGAGCTTTGATGATTATTTTAAAAATTATAGCCTGTGCATTTTCGATGAGTTTTTGCTTGATGAATATTTCGAGCTTGGGCGATTTTGTGGTATGGCGGATTTTTGACACGTCTAGCGTCTGGGATGACGATCCCATAGAATGGCTACAGCAGAAGTGCGTATATTTCATATTTTTGTGGATATCTTTTTGCGGGGTTTGCGCGGTGCTTGCCAAAAAGCTAAAGGATTTTGATAGGCTTGTGAATTTTTTCGTCAATCTGTTTTTGCCGATCGTGGCGATTTGGATACTATCGCCATATTTAGGGATAATAATTGCGGCTGTTTGCATTTCGGATACAAACCTTGTTGACTTCTATTCCGCATTGCTTAGCGCATTAATATCTATCGTTCTTTTTATGATCGTCGTAAGAGAGGTCTTAAAGCGGGTTTATCCGTCCAAGTCCTAGCGCGCGAAATTTTAAAATTTAGCGCAGAGCTTTTATCTACCGCTTACAATCACAGCCCGCGCGTTAAAAGGCGAGGGCGTTAAAATTTAAGGAGAAATTATGCAAAATATCTACATCATCGGCGACGTGCACGGCTGCTACAGATCGCTTTTGGCGTTAATAGAGCAGCTGCCGCATAAATTTGATAGCAAAATTTGCTTTGTGGGCGATCTGATCGACCGAGGCCCTGCGAGCTCGGATGTGGTTGAATTTGTGCGCACTCGCGGATATGACGCGGTGATGGGCAATCACGAAAAGCGCTTTGTGGGCAACGCAAAAACTGCACTAAGGTGCGCAAAAACGGGCAAATTTACGAGCTCAAATGACCTCTACGCATTTTTTAGCCTGGATGAAAGCTGGCTATTTAATAACGGCGGTGAAGCGACGCTAGCGTCGTATTATCGTCACGGAGGCGTGAAACAATGCAAGGAGCATCTGCGGTTTGTCTCGCAGCTGCCGATTTACTTGGAGTATGATTTGCACGATGAAAGCGGTCGCGCGCTCGTCGTATCGCATTCCGCAGTAGGGCGTATGTGGCGGCTCAGACACGATGCAGAGCGTGCGAAAAGCTTCGCAGCTCACGTGCTAAGCGGGCGCGGAGACGATAGCGCGAATGATGGAATTTTTAACGTCTACGGGCACACGCCGGTGAAAAAGCCCGTCATTACGGAATTTAGCGCAAATATCGATCTGGGTTGTGTTTATAAAAAGCACTGGGGCGAGAAAGCAAGGCTTTGTGCGCTGGAGTTTCCCTCAAAGAAAATTTTCACGCAAGAATGCATAGATTTTTGAGTTTGTATCAGACCCATGCAGATTAAAATTTAAATTTAAGCGGGCTGTTTGAAGGCGAAATTTTAGAATTTAAAGGCGTGCTCTTGAAGCACCCGTCGCGCAGTCGGGTCGCGCTGAAATTTTAAATAATATCCCTTAGTTTGCGCGCTTCATACATCCACGCTTCAAGCTCATCCCAGCGCTCGTCACGAATCATCCCCACGCAAAGATCCAGTTCGTTTTTAAAAGCGTCGATCGCGCCTAGGAGGTTTGTGCGGTTTTGCTTGAAAATATCGACCCACATCTGCGGCGAGCTTTTGGCGATACGGCTCATGCCCGAAAAGCTACCACCGGCTAAATTTATGATGTTGCGGCGATTTTCCTCTTTTAGCACGCTGTTTACGAGCGAGTAGCTGATCGCATGCGGCAGGTGCGAGATGAGCGCCACGTGGTGATCGTGGCTTTTTGCGTCCATAAATACGATCTTCATCCCCGCGAACGAAAAAATTTCGACCGCTCGTTTGATATGCACTTCATCTGCGCCGTGATCGTCGCAGATGACGACTACTGCGCCGTTTAAAAGCTCTTTAAACGCCGCTTGCGGGCCGGAGTTTTCGGTACCAGCCATTGGGTGAGCTGCAATGAAATTTCGTCTGATCTGCGGCGGGCAGCTTTGCAAAATTTTAAATTTCGTGCTTCCCAGATCGATGATTGTCGTCTCGCTTCTGCAGTCGCTTAGTTTTTGCAACGTCTCAATAATTGCCTCCACGGGGATTGCAAGAAATATCGCGTCGCAGCTTTGCTTCATCTGCTCTAGGCTTAAAATTTCATGCACGAGCCTGAGCCGTAGCGCTTCTTTTTCGTTTTCGCGGCTGATGTCGCAGCCATAGACGGCGCTAATGATTTTGGTGCTTTTTAGACATAGCCCAAGAGAGCCGCCGATGAGACCCAGGCCGATAATTCCTATCTTCATAAAATTCCTTTTTGATATATGCAAGTTTTAATTTTAATGTGGTATTATACGCAAATTATTTTCGTTTTTAGGTAAAATTTTATGAAAAAAAGCGTTTTTTTACTCTTAGTAGGCGGGATTTCCGTGGCATGCGCCGCGCAGATCAAATCCATTAAATTTGAAGGGCTAAGGCATCTTTCTCCACAGGTCGCACAGCAAATTTCAGGACTTAAGGTGGGCGATGAGCTTAACGGCGAGAACACCAATGCTGCGATCTCGAAGCTATTTGAGCAGGGCTATTTCAGCGACGTTTATATCAGCGAACAAGGCGGCGCGGTCACTATCAACGTAACCGAAAAACCGACCATCGCCAAGGTCGAGATCAAAAACGTAGTTACCAATGATCGCGATAAGATAAATGAGCTCATCGGTTTGCGTCCGGGTCAGGTTTACGATGAGGTGGCTGCTAAAAAAGCGGAGACCCGCATCAAGCAATACTACGAAGTCAAGGGCTTTTTCGACACCGTGGTGGAATTTTATCCAAAGCCGATAAACGACGATAAATCGGTCATCTTGCTAACGATCGAGGTAAATCGCGGCGAAAATATCATCATCGATAAGGTAAATTTAGTAGGCGCGGACAAGCTAGACTATGACGATATAGAGCCATCCGTTGCCAATAAAGAACGCGAGATGCTGGGCTGGATGTGGGGCTTTAACGATGGTAAGGTAAAAACCGCCGAGCTTCCTAACGACGCAAATAGAATTCAAGAAGAATATTATAAAAAAGGCTACTTAGACGCGCAGGTTTCGGCGCCGCTACTTAATGCCGATATGGATAATTACACTGCCGATCTTACCTACTATATCAGCGAGGGCGAGCAATACACCGTAAGCTCCGTAGATATCGAATATCCTGCAGATATAATCAAGCTTGATAAAGAAAAAGTTTTGGACGATTTCAAGCTTCAAAAGGGCGATACAATGAATTCCGAGCGTTTGCGCCGCGATATGAATACGCTAGAGACTTTAGTCGCGGATCAGGGATATGCCTATGTGCGCATCGTGCCTAAGACTAAGCAGGACAAAGAAGCTCGCACGGTCGCTATCACGTATCAGGTCATCCCGGAGGATAAAGTCTATATTAGAAACGTAACGATCTCGGGTAACGATAAGACCGAGGATAAGGTTATCCGTCGCGAGATGTATCTGACCGAGGGAAATTTATATAGCAAAACCGACTACAACGATTCGTTAAATTCTTTAAAACGCACGGGGTATTTCGATGAGGTGGAGATTAAAGAAAACCGCGTTTCTAATGATCAGATCGATCTTGAAGTCGCAGTCAAAGAAGCTCCTACAGGCTCTATCACGGGTGGTATCGGATATGGCAGCGAGGATGGAATTTTACTTAGCGGCGGTATCAGTGATCGTAATGTATTCGGCACCGGTCTTCACGGCGCATTCTCGGTCGAAAAAAGCGACGATCAGTTAAGCGGACGCTTGAGCTTAACCAATCCTAGAGTATTTGATTCTGAGTATAGCTTGGGCGGATCGATCTTTGCCAACGATTACGACTGGGACGACTACGATGAGAAATCTTACGGATTTTCAATTACGGGCGGTCGCAAGATCGGGCGTAATACCGATGTAAGCCTTACATATTATCTCGAAAAAAGCGAAATCAAGGGCTTAAACGAATATTACGCCAAAGCAGGCTATCTAGATGGCAAGAATTTAAAAAGCTCGATTATCCCGTCTATTACATATAATAGCACCGATGATTATTACTTGCCAAGAAGCGGTATGATCGCAAGTGCTAGCTTAGAATACGCGGGTCTTGGCGGCGATATGGACTACACCAAGGCGCGAGGATCGTTTAACTACTACTTTGGCTTGCGAGATTATATTGATCACGATATTATCTTTAGATACAAAGCTGCAACGGGCTATATGTGGGAAGGTAATAAAAAGATCCCGATTAACGAAAAGCTATTCCTAGGCGGAATGAAAAGCATTCGAGGCTACGAAGGTCGCAGTATCCCGAAAAAAGAGATCTGCTTAAATGCAAATAATTGCCGCTATATCGAAACAGGCGGTATGCAGAGCTTCAATAACTCCTTTGAGCTAAGCTTTCCGGTGGTCGATAGGCTTAAAATGCGCTTTGTAACGTTTTTTGACTACGGAATGATCGGCGATCATGACTGGAATGAGGAGGAGCGCTACAGCACGGGTGCCGGTATCGAGTGGATGACGCCGATGGGGCCTTTGCAGTTATATTTCGTCAAGCCGCTTAATAAAAAACCGCACGACGACACAAATAGCTTCGAATTTAGTATCGGCGCTAGATTTAATTAAACGCGGCGACTTGCGAACGCTGTGGCGTGCGTAGAATTTTCTACCGCACGCCTTAAATTTAATAATGCTCGCGATTCTAGCCTTTCGTGTCGCGCTAATTTGCAGCCGAATTATTGTAAGCGGGTTGAGCTAAATTTTAATTGGAATTTCGCTCGGCTTAAGATGAAATTTAAACGCATATCTTGCTTTGAATTTTTTAGAATTTTAGTTATCAAGATAGTTTAAAATTTCATTCGTATGGTAAAATTTTAAGTACAAGAGTTCTAAAAAATCAATACAAGCCATTTGCATACTTTATTTAAAGAAATTCTATATTGAAATTTTAAAGATTACGATATAGACGATAAACGCCGCTTTGTTGCGCGCGGAATTTCACTGCATAGGATTTAGCGCGCCACTGAATTTTAAAGCTCATAAATTTTGAGATTCTAAAATTGCTAGAATTTAAAATTTGAAATTCGCCTCGTAAATCGCTAAACATTTGCGTTAAATTTTGCCTCGCTTTACCGATAATTTAAGTTAAGCTTGTAAAATCGCGCTCTAAAATCATATCAAAGGCTCTTTTATGCGTAGAAATGGCAATGGAACGAAGCTTAAAATTTTAATATTTCTTATTATAATATGCGCTTTGGTTTATGGAATTTTTAGAATTTTCACCTCGCCGAAATTTGAAAAAAATCCTCCGCAAATTGCGCTGGAAAATGAAATCTTGATGATAAATTTAGAAAGCGAAGCCGAGATGCTGCGCCTGGAGCGGATCGCGCAAAATCTAAATAAGCCCGCTCGTATCAGCATCCGCGTAAATCCAAACGTTGACGCCAAGACCCACCCCTACATCTCCACAGGGCTTAGCGAAAACAAATTCGGCGTCAGTATCGAGACCGCACGCAAGATGTATATCTACGCCAAAAAGAGCAAATTTTTAAATCCCGTCGGCATCCACTTTCACATCGGCAGCCAGCTCACGGACATCGCGCCGATCTGCGATGCCGCAAAGATCGTAAGCGATCTGCTGCGCGAACTGCGAGCCCTTGAGATCGATATAAAATTTTTCGACGTGGGCGGCGGCATCGGCATCCGCTACGAAGATGAAAAACAGATCGTGCTCTACGACTACGCGCAAGGAATTTTAAAGAGCCTAAGCGGGCTAGATGTCACGATCGTGTGCGAGCCGGGGCGCTTCATCACGGGAGCTGCGGGGGTATTTCTTACCCGCGTGCTTTACGAAAAACAAAACTGCGGCAAGCGCTTCGTCATCGTTGACGGTGCGATGAACGATCTCATACGCCCGAGCCTCTACGGCGCGCACCATAAAATCGAGCTTGTAAGCGAGCAGAATCTCGCCTGCGAAAGCTGCGCGAGCCAAAACGACACCGAGAATTCTACGGCACGAAATTCCTCTCAGCAAAGCGGCATTACGCAAGATTTAGCCGAGAATTTCACGGCGCAGAATTCCACGCATAGCAAAGCTTTCGGCATCGAGGCTAAGTCCACTTCAGAGGATTTCGCACCGCAGAATTCCACGCCACAAAACGGCGTTTCACAAAGCTTGCAAGGAAATTTCGCGCCACAGAATTCCTCTAATTTAAGCTCCGCCGCGAATAATTCTGTGCCGCAAAGCTCTGCCGAGAGTTTAAGTCCTTGCGATGTCGTGGGCCCGATATGCGAAAGCGGCGATTTTTTAGCCAAAGGGGTGAGCTTGCCTAGCCTGCAAAGCGGCGATCTGCTCGCAGTGCAAAGCGCCGGCGCCTACGGCTTTTCGATGTCGAGCAACTACAACACCCGCGCGCGTGCCGCCGAGGTCGCGGTTTATGACGGGCAGGACCGCCTGATTAGAAAGCGCGAAAGCTTTGATGAGCTAATCGCGCTCGAAAAGGATTTCGTATGATCCGCGCGGCAAGCCGCTTAAAACATGGCGCGATCTTAAATTTCAAATCCGAGCGCGCAGTGGCTTTAAATTTCAATGCCGCAGCAAGCGCGGTCTTAAATTTTAAACGCACCGCCGCTTTAAATTCCGAGCCTAAATGCGCCCCTGCTTTAAATTTCAAATCCGAACAAAATGCGCCTCTAAATTTTACGGCAAAACAAAGCCCCGTTTTAAATTTTAACCGCGCCTCTTTAAATTTCAGATCTCGCTGCGACGAATTTTATCGCGCCTTCTTATCGCGCAAAAGTTACGGCGCAGCTGTCCTAAGCGATGAAATTTTAAGTTCGCGCGGTAAGAATTTCAAAGCGCAAAGCGGCAAGAGCGGCGGCGTGAAATTTTTAAAACCGAAATTTAGGGGCGAGCAAAAGGAGGGTTGTGATGCAAAATATCGATGATCTGCGCGTTTGTATTGATAGGCTGGATGATGAAATTTTGCGCCTTATCGACGAGCGCATGGGGTTTGTCAAAAAGATAGGCGAGCTGAAGCAGGCCGCGGGCAGCGCGATCTACCGCCCGGAGCGCGAGCGCTCGATCATCAGCAGGCTGGATGGCGAAAAGGCGCGAAATTTAAGCAAAGAGGCGATCGAGGCGATATTTTTTGAAATTTTCTCGGTCTCGCGAAATTTAGAAAAACCGCAGATCGTCGCGTTCTTAGGGCCTTTCGGCACCTATTCGCATCAAGCCGCCAAGAGCCGCTTCGGCGCGGTAAGCTCCTATCTGCCGCTCTCAAATATCGAGGCGGTCTTTAAGGAGCTTGATAGCGGCGAGGCCAAATACGGCGTCGTGCCGATCGAAAACAACACCGAAGGCGCGGTGGGAGCGACGCTTGATTGCTTGCGAAAATACGAGGGCGTCAAGATCGTCGCCGAAATTTATATGGATATCCACCACTGCTTTGCGAGCCACTGCGACGACGTAAGCACGGTGGAGCAGATATTCTCGCATCCGCAAGGATACAATCAATGCCTTAAATTTTTAGACGATCACGGCCTTAGCGGCGTTAAATTTACCGCGACCAAATCTACCGCGCTTGCGGCACAGATGGCAGCTGCCACGCCGCACTCCGCCGCGATCTGCTCCAAGATCGCCGCCGATCTTTACGGCGTGCCGATGATGTTTCAAAAGATCGAGGACAACTCCGCCAATCGCACGCGCTTTTTCGTGCTGAGCGACTTTAAAAATCAAAAGAGCGACCGCAACAAAACGAGCATCCTAGCCAAAACCGACGACCGCCCGGGCGGGCTCGTAGACTTTTTGCAGATGTTTCGCAACGAGGGCATAAATTTAACCAAATTAGAAAGCCGCCCTGTTAAGCTTAGGGATTTTAAATGCATCTTTTATGTCGATTTTGAGGGACACATCGACGACGAGCGCGTGGCGCGTGTGCTGCAAAACGCGCAGAAAAACGGCCACGAAGTCACCTGGCTGGGAAGCTATATAAACGGAGGGGAGTGATGAAATTTAACGAATTTGTAGAAAATCTAAGCAATTACGAAGCGGGCAAGCCGATCGAGCTTGTGGTGCGGGAGTTTGGTATCCGTAAGCAGGACGTGCTAAAGCTTGCCAGCAACGAAAATCCCTTCGGCACTAGCGAGGCGGTGCAGGAGGCAATCGCGCAAAACGCCGCCTATGCGCATCTCTACCCCGATGATTCGATGTATGAGCTAAAGGGCGCGCTCGCCTCGAAATTCGGCATAGAGCCGCAAAATATCATCATCGGCGCGGGCAGCGATCAGATCATCGAGTTCGCGCTGCATGCCAAGCTCAATTCGCGCCGCGCGATACTGCAAGCGGGCGTCACTTTCGCTATGTACGGCATCTACGCAAGCCATTGCGAGGCTAAGGTTTACAAAACGAGCGCACAGGAGCACGATCTGGCTGAGCTTTTAAAAATTTATAACGCGCACAGGGATGAAATTTCGGTCATCTTTTTGTGTGTGCCGAACAATCCGCTTGGCGAGTGCTTGGATGCGGAGGCGGTGTATGAGTTCGCTCGTAGCGTGGATGAAAACACGCTTTTGGTGATCGATGCCGCATATAACGAATTTGCGGCGTTTAAAGATGAATGCAAAAAGCTCGATCCGAAATTTTTAATTCAAAATTTTAAAAACGTGCTCTATCTAGGCACCTTCTCAAAGGTCTATGGCCTGGGCGGTATGCGCGTAGGCTACGGCATCGCGCCGCGCGTAATCATAAGCGCGCTTTATAAGCTGCGCCCGCCTTTTAATATCACGACGCTTAGCCTCGCAGCGGCGATTGCGGCGCTAAAAGACGAGGCTTTCGTGCAAAAGAGCCTGCAAAACAACGCCGCGCAGATGAGCCGCTTCGAGGATTTTGCGCGCGAGCGAAATTTAGAATTTATCCCTAGCTACGCAAATTTCATCACGTTCAAACTTAGCCCGTCGCTAGATAGTAGCGAGCTTTGCGAGCAGCTTCTGCGCCGCGGCATCATCATTCGAAATTTAAAAAGCTACGGGCTAAACGCCGTGCGTATCACGATCGGCACGCAGGGGCAAAACGATCGCGTCTTGGACGCTTTGGGAGAGATTTTGAGTGGATATTAAAAATAAAAGCCTAGAGGAGCTACGGGAGCTTTGTACGCAGATCAGAGCGCGCATCATCGAAGTCGTGAGCAAAAACGGCGGCCATCTAAGCTCAAATATGGGCGCGGTCGAGCTCATCGTGGCGATGCACTACGTATTTGACGCCGCGAGCGATCCGTTTATCTTCGACGTAAGCCACCAAAGCTACGCACACAAGCTTTTGACGGACCGTTGGGAGGAGTTCGGCTCGCTTAGGCAGTTCGGCGGTATCAGTGGCTACACGAAGCCTAGCGAGAGTAAATTTGATTATTTCGTGGCAGGGCATGCCTCGACATCGATCTCTTTAGCCGTAGGTGCGGCAAAGGCTATCAAGCTCAAAGGCGAGGATAGAATTCCCGTGGTCTTAATCGGCGACGGATCTATGAGCGGCGGCATGACTTATGAGGCGATGAACGAGCTCGGCGATCTGCGCTTGCCCTGCATCATCATCCTAAACGACAACAAAATGAGTATCAGCAAGCCCATCGGCGCCTTTAGCAAATACCTAAGCCAAGCGATGGCGGGCGAAACCTATCAAAAATTTAAATCCCACGTAAGAGAGCTGCTCTCTCACGCTCCGCAAAGCGCGACGTATATGGCAAAGCGATTTGAAAATTCCTTAAAGCTCATTATCCCTGGGATGTATTTTGAGGAGCTCGGGCTCGAATACATAGGCCCGGTGGACGGTCACAACCTGGCCGATCTCATATCGGCGCTAAAGACGGCAAAAAGCGCGCGCAAACCCGTCGTCGTGCACGCTCAAACGATCAAAGGCAAGGGTTACGACAAGGCCGAGGGCTATTTGGAGAGCTGGCACGGCGTAGGGCCTTTCGACATTCAAAGCGGAGAATTTAAGAAAAAATCCGCCGCCAAAAGCGCCACGCAAATTTACGCCGAGGCTCTTTTAAATTTAGCTGCCAAGCATGAAAACGTCGTGGGCGTGACCGCAGCGATGCCAAGCGGCACCGGCATGGATAAGCTGATCGAGAAATTTCCGCAGCGCTTCTGGGACGTAGCGATTGCCGAGCCTCACGCGCTAAGCTCGATGGCTGCGATGGCGCGCGAGGGTTTTAAGCCGTACGTTACGATATATTCGACCTTTATGCAGCGCGCATTCGATCAGATCGTTCATGACGCAGCGATTATGAATCTAAGCTTAGTCCTTGCGATGGATCGCGCGGGCATCGTGGGCGAGGATGGCGAGACGCACGAGGGGGTCTTTGACGTGAGCTTCTTAAACGCGATCCCAAACGTCAGTATGTGCGCGCCACGAGACGAGGCGAGCTTTAAACGGATCATCGAGTATTCCTACACGCACGAAGGGGTTTTAGCGATCCGCTATCCGCGCGGAAGCTTTATCTTGGGCTGCGACGAGACTGGCGCATCTGTAGTAGAGCTTGCAAAATCGGTGTTTCTAAAGCGCAGCGATAGCGCGCGAGTGGCGCTGATCGGCTACGGAAACGGCGCGGGCAGAGCGTATAAAACGGCTGAGGCGCTGGAGGGGCAGATAGAGGCGGATGTCGTAGATCTAGTCTTTGCAAAGCCTTTGGATGCCGAGTTTTTGCGAAATTTGGCTCGCAAGGATAAAATTTGGTACGTCTTTAGCGACAACGCCAAAAAGGGCGGCGTCGGTGAAATTTTAAGCGCATTTTTGCAAGAAAATGAAATTTCGGACGTAAGGATCGTAAGCTTCGAGTTCGGCGATATCTTTTTGCCGCACGGAAAGACCGCCGACGTGGAGCGTAGCTTGGGCTTGGATATCCAAACTCTAACCGAGCGAATATTAAGTGATAAAAAGTATTAGTTAATATCAACTTTGTTTAAAGTAAAATTTGATAATATCACTTTAAAATTTTTTGAAGGACAAAAATGAGCCACGTAGAACTACTCAAAACTTGCGGTTTGAAAGCAACTCCTCAAAGATTGTGCATCCTAAAGGTGCTGGATCGCCACGAACATCCAAGTATAGATGACCTATACGAGGGGATCAAGGAGGACTATCCATCTATTTCGCTAGCGACGGTTTATAAAAATTTAAACACCCTACTCGACGAAGGGGTCGTGGTCGAGGTCAATGCGCCGAATAAAAAGAGCCGCTACGACATTTATCAGATGCCGCATATCCACGTCGTCTGCGAAAAATGCGGCAACGTCACGGATCTTTTCATGGACGATGCCTTTAATAAGGACGTTTTGAAAAACATCGAGCGCAAAGCTGGCAATTTCATCCGCAAGCTAAATATCACGGCTACGGTCGAAGACTGCGAAAAGTGTAGATAGTTTAAAGAATTTTCTGCTATTATTACCCACTTTATTTTTGGAGCGGGTATGCAAACTAAGCGTAAATTTTTATTGAGCGACGATTCGATTCTGCGGACGCTAGAGCGTGCGGGGCTGAAATGTCGCAAGGTAAAGATCACTTGGTTTTATACTTCGTTCTATCCCGAAATTTATTATATCCGCCAAAACGACGAATGCTCTTTGCACCACAAAAAAGAGGATCTCGACAGACAAACTCTAAATTTTAAAATTTCAAAAGATGATTTCAAAGAGGCTTTAAAAAGCAGGATCGCTCGCGTCGTGCAAAAGAACCGCTACGGCTTTGCCAGCGACGAGGCGGAGTTTTGGTTAGAGCTTTACGGCGGCGAGCTAAGTACGCTCGTGATTTTGCGAGCGAAATTCCAAAGCGAGGCGGCAAGCGCAAATTTTGATTTTGTAAAAACCTTCGGCAGCACCGATTTTTGCGAGATCACCGACGATTATCGCTACAAAAGCCGCTATCTGGCGCGCTATGGCATCCCGCCGCGCTCGCTTGATTTCGCGCATGCTCGCAGTGTTTTTAAAAAATTTAGCCGAGTTAAATTTTTCGCGCCGCCCTATGCGGACAGCGTTAAGCTCGCGCGTTTGGCACTTGAGCTAGCGTGGACTAGGGCGAGCGGCGCAAAAAGCGAGTATCAAAAAAGCCTAGCCCCCGAAGCGCTTCACGAGCTGCGCGTGCAGATCCGCAAATTTAGAGCCATTTTGAAGCTATCCGCGCCGCTTTTCAAAGCTGAAAAAAAGGATGAAATTTTAAAACTCCTCGCAGAATTTATGAGCCGCACCAATCAGCTGCGAGACCTTCATGTTTTTGCGGAGTTTTTAAAAGCTGACGATGCGCCTGCGAGCTTTTTGCAGCAGCTAAATCTTATCGCGAAGCGCTCGGAGGATAAAATTTTAGAATTTCTTTCTAGCGCGGAATTTGCAGATTTAAACGGCGCTATTAGCGGCTTTTTAAGCGGCGCGGACGGCATCTACGCGCGCAGCGAATATGAAAAAATTTCAAAAAAGTTCGCCTCCGCCCGCCTTTGCAAGTTGATTAAAAGCTTGCGCGCGGAGCTAAAAAATTTACAGCAAAGTTCGTCGCTACAGGCATTTCACGACGCGCGCATAGGGCTAAAGAGGCTGCGATACGCGCTTGAAATTTTTGTAAGAAGCTTTGATGAGGGTTGCGTCAGGGAGCTGTTTAAACGCACCAAGGCCGCCTGCGAGGATTTCGGCGCGGCGCAAGATATCAGCGTGTGGCAAAATTTCATCGCGATCTATCAAAAAGCAAGCGATAAAAGCGGCGTCGCGTTTGCGTATCTGTTGGCTCTGGATGCCCGCTTAAACGACCGCCGCGCCGAGCTGGAGGAAAAAATTTTAAATGAAAAAGAGCCTCTTTTGCGCGCGCTGAAAAGATCGCTACGTAAAATCAAAGCATACGAATAAGGAATACCCGTGCAAAAACAGGAAAAAATCATAAAGATGTTCGATCAGATCGCGCCTACCTACGATCTGGCAAACCGCGCTATCAGCTTCGGCGTGGACGTTTCGTGGCGCAAAAAGGCGGTCGAGCTGACGCTTGAAAAGCTTAAAGGAAAGCTCGTGAGTATCGCCGACGTCGCGTGCGGCACGGGCGATATGATAAGCTCGTGGCGCGACGGCGCAGCGAAGTACGACGTGCAGATTGAGCGGATCGTGGGGATCGATCCTAGCGAAGGGATGCTCGAGGTAGCAAGACAAAAATTTCCTAGCTGCGAGTTTATCAAAGCGACCGCGGGCGCCACGACGCTAGATGATGCAAGCGTGGATATTTTAAGCATCAGCTACGGCATAAGAAACGTCGTGGAGCTGGATGCGGCGCTTGCGGAGTTTAATCGGATCATCAAACCGGGCGGCTC
>ERZ772955.1618-NODE-1618-length-13592-cov-15.216370_pt1 | contig 13592 bp, 10 predicted proteins | sample MGYA00511133_ERZ772955 | MGnify/ENA primary metagenome ERZ772955 (study PRJEB29015, sample SAMEA2737914) | human oral metagenome | biome: human oral; feature: human-associated habitat; material: dental | place: China | collected 2149 ... | reverse complement strand
TGTGGTAGAATGAGTATGGGACATACAGAACCTCATGGTGGTGTTTGGGCAAAGATATTTTACCAGATCGATTCTGTATGTTCTATTTTTTATGTGTCCGATTTCATTTTACAATAAAGTGTTGCAGGTATCAGCAGTTTTTTGTCGAAATGGTATAGAAATGCTTTTGAGTTGAATGGTACTATAATAGTTTGCAAGGTGTATGATTACTTATTCGAGCCGAATGCAGCATGGACGCATATATTTTGGAGTGTATGATATATGGGGGAGTCACGCTCATGGCATGAATGGTGAAGCATGTCCCCAATGGGGTGAGGAGACTTTAGGGAAACACTGATAAATTCTTTTGTTGTACGTCTCTGCGCTGCAGCTTACAATAGAGAAAACAAGAGAGCGACGAAAGAGAGAAGCACAATCATGGTACAGCAGACCTTTACGTATATGGAATACGCAAGCCGCAAGAGAACCACACGACGTGAAGCCTTTCTGGAAGCCATGGATTCATCACTCCCTGGAACGAATGGATAAAACTCATTGCACCGTTCTACGTACAGAAAGAGTGTGGCAGGAACTGATCCCGCTTGAGACAATGTTGCGTATGTACCTCCTGCAGAACTGGTTCGGACTCTCGGACGATGGAGACGAGGGGAATGGGCAATTGGGGGAACGTTGCACACTCTTTTGTACTGTAATTTGTGCCTGATAACCAGATGACTCTGATTATCCGCTATTTTTCAGCGATTCCTTAAGCAAAATAAGGTACTTATACACTTTCGCGTTGAGATTGTGGATTAGCTCGGTACTTGATAAGTTTTAAACATCAGCATGTAGAAGTTGGGGTTGCGATGAATTATTTTGAATTATATCTGGACGAAAGTGGGCAGTTCAAAGAATTAAGTAAAAACGGACGACCTTCCATAGTAGCTGGTTATTTGATGAATAAAAAATGTAGTGAAGCATGGGCAGAGAATGTCTTTGCCAAAACAAAGGCTATGAACCCCGCTTTTTCCAAGATTAATACCAAAAGATTTCATGCAAAGGAAGAAAATAGCACTACCATCTCGGAATTCAACATATGCCTCTTGGAAAATCTACAAAATAATGATGCGACGATGGTCGTATTCAAAAATGGGCGTGGTAACAATATCGTGAATTCAGATATTACCTACTTGAATGTTTTTGCCGAGGGAATAATCAAGTTGATGTATCACCTGTTGGCAAATTACAAGGGAGATATTTCACTAAACATCACTTACGCCACTAGGATTCAAGTGGAGGAGAAAGAAAAGAGTGGCATTATCAAACCTATACAAGATGACGAATATATCGAGCGAATACAAGAACGAATCATACTACGAATGGCGCAGATAACGCCAAATGAGCGAAAGCGCATTCGTTACACCCTTCAATGGGGAAGTGCAATGGAATCTGCACTTCTTATGTTGGCAGATGCCATCAACTATTCTTTTCGTGGCGGGTTTTCTGCATTGTCCCCTGAGCAAAAGCAACGAATTGGCGCATTGAAACATCTTTTCTTTAACGTTGTGGAGCATAGTGGATGGGAAACAATACAGGCATATCTGGCAAGCAATCGATGGGCAGAATCGGTTTATATGTGGTACGGCGAGTATTTTGATGAACTTCAAGAGCGATATACTGGCGAATTTAACCTACTTATTATTGAAAAGTTACAGCACTTAGGTACCGCGAGTAGCAAGGTGCAGTTAGAAATCTTATCCAATCTCACCAAAGTGCTGATTGACATGCGAAACTACGAAACCGCAAATAAATTTATGGAGCGTCTCAATAAAAGACTTTACCCACTGTTGGAAAAAGAGGGATTGCTTTCACCGGAAATTGAGTTTGATTTGCACTTTTTTAGGCTAACTACGGCGACACATCAGGGAGATTTAGACGAGTCGGAGAAGCAAATAAAGATATGTCGTAGTAAACTTTCCCAGCTTCCTGCTACGTGGGAAACATTAGACTACTATCTGTCATACAAATTGCGAGAGGCAGAACATCAAAAAAACACATTTGATTTTCAGGGTGCTATTGACAACTTAGATAAGCTAGAGCAGATACTGACCGATGCAATTTCCGTTGTAAAAATGATTGATGAATTGGGAGAATTTGGCGAGAGAATAAAATCAATCACTTTGGGGAAGGTGCTTGGATCAAGAGTGCTTGCGAGATGTTACCTTTCCTATGAATCAAAAGAGCAGTTGGCATTGGCACGGATAGATTCGGATGCAGCGATTGAGCAATTCCATCGTCAATCTGACAAAGAACGCCAGTATCTGACTCGTACCATGGTCGAGTATTTAGACGGTCGTTTCGAGGAAGCCTTGGCTTGGTTAGGAAAAGCATATAGACTGGAAGATGCTGCTCCCGCCAAATTGTTGGGTATATTCCGTAAGGATAAAAATGCCTCTGTATTCGGGATTTTATATTACACCAGTCTCATGGCAGCGGCGCTTAAAGAAGACATTATCTTAGGAAAAGAAATGTTTAGCGCGTGGAATGTAGTCCCGCCGGGGGATATTATCCCCGACAGCCATGAGTATCCAACGAATATCATTCTATGGCGGATTGCTACTTGCAAAGCTATTATGCAACCCAAAGCAGCGTATACATACTATAAAGAGGCTATTTCTGCTACGGATAGCAACCCGAGGAATTTGCCGCATTATATGGCAAGGCTTGCTATGAAGGCAGAATATGAGGGGTTGTTGGGATCAACTAACAAGGAAAAACTTAAGAAAAAAATTACTCCATTTGAAGAAGATTTTCAAAAGTTCAATGCATTTTACGATGAGATGAAAAAAAATACCAACAATAAAATTATTGAAAAGATTACTAGCCTGAGCAAAACTTCGATTGAAGATTCTAATGTAAATTTGTTTTTGCAAATAGCAGGCAGTATACCTATTTTGTGATTTCATTTACTTAATTTTTATCACATAAGGAGTGTGAGTCATGGAAACTTTAGATGTTACCGAGGATTTTGGGGATACCACAAAAGGGATATATCATATTGATTTTCCTCAAAAAATCGATGAGAAGCAATATTTGCAATTAAACGATAAGGAACGTCAAAAATATATTGATAGCTTTTACGGCAATGAAAAAAAACATAAAGTATATGCTCAGGTGGATATTATCCGAGAAAATTACATAATATTAAACGCAAAGTATTTTTTGCGTGAGGATGGATTTGCTATTGAGTTCGCTCCGTTTGATGATAAAGAATATGACAAAATTGGCATTGGCCTTTCCAAATTTCGGCGTAGCGGTTATGAAAGTACAAATGATTTTAAAGAAAAATGCAATATTAGCGAGGGAGAATGGGTGGTCTGTGATTTAAAGATTGTAAAAGAACAATGGGAAATTGATAAGGGAAATTATTTTACCACAAGCATTAATTCTATTGATAAAAATGTTGATCTTTTGGAACGTTATTGCCAAGATTATGGCATTCTTAACCTTTTTGTAAATTATCAACAAGATGCAAATGGTACCCCGCAATTCAATAGCGGTATCGTTATGGGACATCTTCGCAAGCAATTGGATGAGCAAAAAGCAGAAATTGAACAGAAAAAGGCAGAGTTGGAACAATTGAATTTAAGGAGAGACTCGTTAGAAACAGAAATATCTGACGAATGGCAGCAAAGAATGGCACGTTTAGAACAGGAATTATCCGCTCATAAGCAAAAAATAGAGGAGGCAACAGCTAGAGAATTTGCCGACGCACAAAAGAGATTAACTGAACTGCGGCATGAAATAGAGAAGCAAAAGAGAAAACAGGCATTTCTCAAAGCATATCATGTGCCAATAGATAAATTGCTTGAGCCGATCATCGTAGACGATGAGTCTCAAAAAAATCAATATGAGGCAGACAATTTTCAAGAAGCCATAAAGTATCTTCAAGACCATTTGCACAACGAACATCACTTGGACTATTCCGAGGATATTCTGCGCAATATTTATCTTGGACTGGAAACCGAACAATTGTTACTACTTGTAGGAAGACCAGGAACAGGAAAAACGAGTTTGGTACGATATCTTGCTAAATCGTTTGGGTTTGCAGATGCTGCTATCATACCCGTTCAGTCCGTTTGGTCTGATAAAAGCGACCTGATTGGTTATTATAATCCATTGGAGAAGACATATTCTGCTACGCCATTTTTAGACAAATTATTGGAATTTTGCCAAGCAGCGAAGCAACATCCAGAAAAAATGTACTTTATTTGTCTGGATGAGATGAATTTGGCTCATGTGGAGCATTACTTTGCAGAATTTCTGAGTATTCTTCAAGAACAAGATCCACAGAAAAGAATACTTCGGCTTTACAGTAGCACTTTGCGTATGGATATGGCCAGAGAGTTACGAATGAATGCGTTTTTGGATGAGAATGGTCAGCCCACTGTAATATACGATAAGGACAAGCTTAGCGAAAGCTCTGTTAGTGAACGAAAATACTTTCTGGAGCTATGCCGGCAAGCCGGGATGTTTGCTCACTACCCAGACATTTTGGAAATCCCACGAAATGTAAAATTCTTTGGAACGTTGAATCAGGACGAAACCACACTGGACCTTAGTCCTAAAGTGCTTGACCGTTCTTATATCGTTCGATTGAAACATCAGCCAAGAATAGAGCCGACCAATATTGACACCGAATTGCCTTTGACATACAAACCATTAAAGGAATATAAACCCGTTGTTAATGACGATTTTTCCAAGCCGTTGGAAAGTATCATGGAACAGATAAATAGAGTTATAGATGGAGGTTTAAGCCGTCGCGTGACAGCTTTTATGGAATCGGATGATTTTTCTACATGGGAAAATGTTATAGGAAGAAGAGCGATTTGGGATTGTTTGGTGGCATCACTGGTTTTGCCAAGAATAAGGTATGATCAACGGGCGGATACAGACTGGGATGTACACATTGATAACCTCAAGAGTTTGTGCCGTGATTTACCCATGAGCGACGGCATTTTGCAATCCATTTCATCTAAAAATGAGGACGAACTTGATTTCTGGAGGTCATGACATGCGCCTAAAAATGTATTTGGTTTATTTACCACCGGAGCAAATAAAGGTTGGTAATGTAACTAAAGTTGCCAAAATTCCAATGTCAGACTACGATGATAAGTTGCCCTATCAAGAGTCTTATGCCCCGGGTGAATTATTAGAAACAAAAACCCACTATCGCTGGAAGGGACATGCCTCACCTGAATATTTTGCGGTACCGGCTTTTCAGCTTTGCCCAGAAGGTGATGAATTACTTACAGAATACTGTTTTGGTTATACTGCAAGCAACAATACGAAAGATTTTCATAAATTTGCCGGTCCTGATGAGCAAGGTCTATATTTTGATATGCCAGAATTAAAAAAAGTAAAGGAAGAATTTCGCCCCAAAAACACCTTGGCAGGTGCAACACTTGGCTCAGTACAACCCGGTAATACAAAACTGATGCTTAGGGATATTGATGGAGTGGTTCTTTTTTCGTGGAATTTGACGATTTGGCCTTCTTCTTTTGAGAAAAAGGCGTTCCAGCGTATGGTAGATGAAATACTTTGTATAGATCGTCAACTATTACAATTCCGCCCAGGGAAAAAGGAAGATATGCACAGTGCCAGTAAACTAGGAGTTAATCTGAAGCGTGTGACTGCTACTGAACTTTGGGAACAGATGTTGGAGGATATAGAGCAAGATGTAATAGAATTAAACAGGTTATTCAAATGTATGGAAATGCATCCCCATTTCGCTTTGCGGGCAAAATCGCACAGATGTCAACTCCACCAGCTGAATCATATTAACCAAGATATATTGCGGCAATACATACAGCAACCTTATAAGCAATATTATCGTACTTCCAAAGCCGTTAAGAGTCTAGATATATATGAGCATCGTTTCCTAAAACAGAGACTCGGACAACTACTGAATTTTTTTGAACGACAAACGAATAGCCTATCCATTGTGTCTGATGGAGTTAAAGCACAAAAATCCACTTTGATAGGAACGATGCGTCAAATACTGGGTGGGAATATTGAGTTTAATCAAATTTTAACTGAGTGGGATAAGCATGTGAAACAAACTAGATCACGCAAAGAACAGCTGGATAGACAAAAGGAAGGGTTTTCTGCAGAATTTGTGCACTATTATGAACAAAGCCAGTATATTCAATCAAATACGACTCGTGATCGTATATCCTTTCGTGTAACAAGACTATTAACAGATAACATCTTATGCACGCCAGAAGAACTTCAATGGATATATATACCTCAGTGGCGAAAAAACAGTGGCGGTAAACGTTGGAAAGCACATATGATAAAACATAATGGTTGCACACGTAGCTCTTTGATAGACAAAATAATTTTTCATACATGGGATATTGGTAGCCAATACGCTTTTTATCATGGCATAATCGAAGAAGTTGCTGATGATAAAGAGTTTTCTGATGGCATAAAAATTGAAGCGGTAGGAAATTTCCATATTCGTCCGATTCCGGTCAGAGGATATACGAATTGTGAGATAGTTTTTTTTAAATTGGATGAGCTTTATATAGATGATAAAGCCGTACCAATCAGCAAACCAAAAACTAGCGAATGGATGCAACAAGTGAATGCCCTATCAGATGCATATGGAATTGCAAAGTGTTATTCCAACTACTTCGAAAATATCTCATTGACGTATGGTCAAATGGAGAGTATTGAATTTCAAAGGCAAGTTCTTCGGAACACACCTAGCGAAGATCATCTGCGAGAGGTGAACCACTCCCGTATTGATAGGATACGAGAGCAAATAGAGGATTTGCAAAACTCCACATTATTTGCTGACTTGTCACCAAAATCGAACATGTCAACACCGTGGGAAATGACGCAGATTTTTACAAACGACAAGAATTACAATGCTGTCTATAAACTGTTGTTGGATATGGATAAGCGATATGATTTTACACTAGAGGTAACCGACGAATTCATCATACATGAAAAACTTGATAAACTCTATGAATACTGGATTCTGGCAAAGATATTAGAATATCTTGTTATAGCTCAGGGATGGAAAACTAGAGGGGCGTCACCTGCAAGAATATTACGTAACTTTCTTCAACAGGATAACATGACCAAATCAAATTGTATTTCCTTGCATCACGAAGGAAGCCATGATCTCAAACTCGATATCTACTATGATACACCTGTAAAAGAATCCGTGGGTGTTAGTGCAGGCGCACAAGATCCACATGCAGATGAGTTAAAGCCAGATTTTCTTTTTCGCCTTTCCTGTAAGGAAAAACCCCTGTATTTCATTCTTGATGCTAAATACAGGGATTACGCTGCAATGGATGGTTGTTCGGAGAATGTGGTTAATCAACAGGATCAGACATATTGGTGGAAATTCGATATGAACGATGTGTGTTATAAAAAATATTTCAAACGTTTGTCACGTGTAGGTGTACCTGTTTATGCTGCCTTCATTGCTCATAGCGACAAAAAGGGAATGAGTAAATATGTTACCTATGATGCGAACCATGACAAACGTTGTGAGAGTTTATTTGGTGCGAGTCAATTTAATGACTCGCAACTTGAAATGTGTCGGATTGGTTCATTTTATATAGTACCAAATGGTTGCAACAATGAGTCAGAAGGTTTTAACCAGTCGCGCCAACACTTACAAGCATTTTTTCAAATGCTTTGTGAGGATTATGCTGGTGTTTGGGCCCAATGTTGGGAATGTGGCTCTACGGATGTAGAAGAAGAAGTCTTGCATACAAAGAATGGTTACAAAAAGTACCATCTTCGATGCAGAGAATGTCACGCGTTTTGGGTCAAGACACATTGTTTATCCTGTGGTACTGATTTGGTTAAACACGATTTTAATCATTATGTGGAGTGCGTACCAGGAGAACATTGGATGGTACTTTGTCCATCATGTGGTGCCGGTATAGAAAGGGAATCGCTGAAAAATAACGGATAATCACAGCCACCTGGTTCTCAGGCACAAATTACAGTGCAAAAGAGTGTGTAACGCTATCCCAATTGCCCCTTCCTGAATCTCCCGTTTGAGCCAGAAATTCGGGAAAAGGGGCGCACTTATCCCATTGTCAAGCAAAATTCTCTCTGCCTTCCCGTCCGCAGACACATGACGAGATTCGCCGATGCAAAGAGCAGATAGTAACGGAGCAGGTTCTTCCTGAGGCTTCGATACCTTGTTTTGCCCGCATGGAACAGCCGCTTCACGATGAGGAAAGGATGCTCCACCTTGCTGCGAACCGACGCTTTCCCATGTTCGATCTTCCTGTCCCAATTCGTTCCTGCATACGCCCTCGTGATGCGATTTTGTAAAGGCCTTTTGGCAATACGATACTCCACACTAGAAAAAGTTGGGTTCTCTCGAACTTCAGCGCGTTTTTCCACACCGAGATAACCCGAATCTCCATAGACTCACGTATCAGCGCACGGGTTTGGGAAATGTCATATTTTATATTTCTCCGATGAGAGGGAGTGATGTTTTATTTGCCGTTCTCTTTGAAAGCAGGCTTTATTACGAACAAGAGTTGTACGACTTGCTCGAAACAGAACCCGATTTCGAAGAGGTTTTGAAAGAGGCGTGGAAATGGCTCAAGAATTGATGAGCTGTTCTGCTTCTTCTCTTGTCGGGATCCAGTCAAGAAAGCTAGTCGTGTCTTTCACGACCGGCTTTCCAGTGATTTCTTCTACCTCTTCTTCGAATGCTTCGGTATCGCTCAGAAAGACAGAATAGCGTTCGCGGAAGTCTTCGCTAAATATAAAGTTGGAGTCTCCAACGCGAGTATCAAAAAAACGGTTGTAGTAATTGGTGAAGCGCCTCCGTGAAGACGCGAACCTTCTTGCTGCGTATCGTATCTTTTTATATTGCTCATCCGTCAAGGAGACTGGAAGCTGCGATTCACCTTTCGATATAAACTTATTCAGATCTCTCAAGGTCGGAAGGCCGTCGAGTAGGAAGCCGATAAAGTTATGGCTTTCGTTTGATCCAAGCTCATTTTTAAAACGAGCGTTTAGCTCTGTTTCTTTTTGCACGATCTCTTCGTGCTTCTCTCTGATATAGTTCTCTCTGTTTGAGCCACAGTTGTTTCCCTTAACTAAGTAGGAAAGTACCTTTAGGTCTTCTGCTATTGTCTTATACTCTTTACGAAACAGCATTCTCATTGTTCGTCCCTCCTTTTAGTTTATATAAATATTATATACCTAAAAGGTCAAAAAATCAATTAGATAAAGATATAGTCTTGTATCAGTCAAAAAACGAAGACAAAATCTTTATATCTTATTTTTTCACTGTTGAAAAGTCGCATACATTTCGATAAAATTATATCTGTGTAGGATTACAATAGATAATGGCAAAGCAGAGTGTTCACAACGAAAGGACAACGAGGAGTTTTACGCGACGCATACGTTTTACTTGTTTGATGCATCTTGCTAGGCGAAACAGGGCGTATAACAATTTTCCTATGCGTCCTCTCGGATAGAAGTCTCCTCGTGAGAATCTTTCTCTGCTTCTCTCTTGTGTAACATATGATTGACAAACCTACACTTTTTATCGAATTATTCCTGTAGAATAACTTGAAAGGAAGCGAATCAAATGGCAGACTGTATCTTTTGCAAGATTGCTCATGGGGAGATTCCCTCGACAAAGGTCTATGAGGACGACACCGTGCTCGCATTTCGTGATCTCGATCCGCAGGCTCCGGAGCACGTTCTCATCATCCCAAAGAAGCATCTTTCGAGTGTACTGGACTTTGGCGCAGAGGATCGGGAGCTGGCAGCACATATTCTGACCGATGTTGTTCCTGCACTTGCGCGTACGTTGGGGATTGACGCGGACGGTTTTCGTCTCGTGACGAACACGGGAGCGGATGGCGGACAGACCGTCGGACATCTGCATTTCCATCTGCTTGGCGGACGTTCGCTCACATGGCCGCCGGGCTGACAAAAGCATCATATTCCAATTAGGGCAGTGTTATGTCACGTTATATTGTGATAAATACTGCCTTTTTTGTTTAAGTTCCCTCACAAGCAAACGATATAATTTATATAAGATAGAATAGTTTGTCAATATAGATAGGAGGTGTCAGCGATGGTAGAACGTGTTGAGCGGGTCATGCGAATCAAGCGCCTCAGGTTCAACAACGACGAGTTGTTCGAGCGGAGAAAAGGCTTTGAAGAGCAGGAGCAGGGAGAATCGTTTGCTTCTATTTTTGAAGATGAAATAGAGAAGAAGAAAAAACGTCAATCGGACAATGATTCCTCAAACAGCGCGTATCAGCTTGATGTCGGTCGTCCTACGCAGTCCCTTTTTTATCAGGGAAAAGCTGATATTTCAGTGGTGAAGGGAAAGCTGCCCCATGCCGGATGATGTGCATGGAATGCGGCTGGCTCTTGCGGAGGCAGAACGCGCCTATGCGCTTGGTGAGGTTCCCATCGGTGCTGTCATATTGGACGAGACGGGAACCGTCATTGCCAGTGGATATAATCTGCGTGAAACACAGCATGATGCAACAGCACATGCCGAGCTGCTCGCCATCCAACGTGCCTGTCAGCATCTCGGTCGCTGGCGGCTTACGGGTATGACGCTTTATGTAACCATCGAGCCATGTCCGATGTGTGCCGGTGCCATCGTCATGAGCCGCATCAGCCGCGTGGTCTATGGAAGTACGGATACAAAGGCGGGAGCCTGCGAGTCACTCTTTAACATCACGGAATGTCCTGCACTGAACCATCAGCCCGAAATGCGTTCCGGCGTCTTGGCAGAGGAGTGCTCAGAGATCATCAAGCGTTTTTTTCGCGCACGGCGAAAAAGTAAAGGTGCGCCATCATAGACAAACCGTTCCTCACTTGCTTGCACGCTAAAAGCCGTCCACAGCGTTTTGCCGTGGACGGCTTTTATATGGGAAAAGTTACTTGAGAGCTTCCTGCAAGGTCTTCATATTCTTCTTCATCGTATCGATATAGGCATTCTTCGCCGCAGGAGTTGCCTCACCAGTCACAACGGGATCGAGTGTATAGATCTTCGCCCCCGTCTCGCGAGCGATGGTCTCAGCAGCAGCAGGGGAGTACTGGGGCTCCGTAAAGAGGACCTTTGTGGGGAGGGCATTGACCTGTTCGATGGTCTCCTGCAGCTCCGTCGGGGTCGGCTCTGTGCCGGGCTCACGCTCCACAACACCGATGATGTTCAGATTGAATTCCTTTGCAAAGTAGGGGAACGCCTCGTGGAACGTGACAATGTCCTTGTGCGGAACATTGTCGAGTGCCGCGTGCATTTCACTCTTGAGCGAGGAGAGCTTTTCAATGTATGCGACGGCGTTCTTCTCGTATGCCGCAGCATGCGCGGGATCAGCTTCCTTGAGCTGGTCGGCAATGTTCCGTACCTGCGTAATCGCATCCGTAACACTCAGCCAGACATGGGGATTGTCCCCCTCCTCGTCATCGTGAATGAGTTCGATGCCGCGCGAGGCATCGATGACCTTCAGCTTCTTCTGCTGCTCGGTCACCTTGTCCATGAAGTCCTCCATACCGGCTCCATTGATGACAAAGGCATCCGCCTTTTCGAGCGTCTTCATATCCTCTGTCATGAGCTGATAGTCATGCAGGCAGCCCGTCTGCGGCTTCGTCATATTATATACTTCGACGCCGTCCACACCGTCTGTAATGTTGATTGTCGCAACATACATGGGATAGAACGAGGTAACAATGCGGAACGGCTCTGCCGTTTTCTTTTCTGCGGACTTGTCCGTGCCGCCGCAGCCAACAAGGGCAACGGAAAGGACAAGGAGCAGGAGAGATAGAATCTTCGTTGTACTACGCATGGGTAACAGATCTCCTTAAAGCAGTTGAACATTATGTGAATTTGGTGAAATTTCACGAGTAGAATAATACCGCACGTTGAGAGGTAATGTCAATATAAAATATAATTTTTTTTAATTATTGCATACTATGTATAAATAGGTGTTCAAACGAACAGTTGATGATATCCTCAACTGTTTTGTGAAAATTTCATAACACGATTGACACGGATTATCCCTATGGGGTATAATGTCCTTGCATCATTTATTGGTGCAACATTACTCCGCGCGTGGAGGGAGGGGAAATGCATGGCAAATGAAATCAAGGTCGGCAAAAATGAGTCGATCGATAGTGCTCTCCGCCGCTTTAAGCGTATGTCACAGAAGGCCGGTACTCTTGCCGAAGTTCGTAAGCGTGAACATTACGAGAAACCGAGCGTTCGCCGCAAAAAGAAGTCTGAGGCAGCGCGTAAACGCAAATACAGGGGCTGATTGCAAAGAGACATCCGTGGACGCTGTGCCACGGATGTTTTTCTATTTTACGTTTTTACGAAAGGATGGACAACGATGTCATTGATGGAAAAACTGACCACAGATATGAAGGAAGCCATGAAGCAGGGCGAGAAGGAGCGTCTTTCGGTCATCCGTCTCGTGCGCGGTGCCGTGCGTCAGGCTGAGATCGACGGGAAGAAGACACTGAGCGACGACGAGATCATCGGTGTGATCACGAAGGAAGTAAAGATGCGCCGTGACTCCATTGAGGAGTTTGAACGCGGCGGGCGCAGTGATTTGGTCGAGAAGACGCAGGCAGAGATTGCGATTCTGATGCCGTATCTTCCCGCACAGCTCAGTCCCGATGAAGTGCAGCAACTTGTCGAAACTGCCGTTGCCGAGGTCGGCGCAACGACCGCAAAGGATATGGGCAAGGTCATGGGGGTTCTCATGCCGCGCGTCAAGGGTCGTGCCGACGGAAAACTCGTGAATGAAATTGTCCGCTCTCTTCTGAAATAAACGTTCTGATATCGTAAACTCCCCGTACATTCCTTTTGACAAAAGTGCGGGGATTTTCGTATAATTGAAACGAGAATAACATATTAAAGGAGCGGATGATATGGCGGAGAAGGACAAGAAGGACAGCAAACGCGACAAGCCCATGACGCGCGAAGAGGCACTGGAAAACGCGCTCAAACAGATTGAGAAAAATCATGGCAAGGGCGCGATCATGCGTCTTGGCGAAGCCAAGGCAAATATGAATATTGAGGTGATATCGACCGGCATCCTGCCGCTCGATATTGCCCTTGGCGTTGGAGGCATCCCGCGCGGCAGAATTATTGAGGTTTACGGTCCCGAATCCTCCGGTAAGACAACCGTTACCCTCCACATGATTGCGGAGGCACAAAAGGCAGGAGGACTTGCCGCGTTTATTGATGCGGAGCACGCGCTCGACCCGGAGTATGCGCGCAAACTGGGTGTCAACACCGAGGATCTCCTCATTTCCCAGCCGGATACGGGCGAGCAGGCACTTGAGATCGTGGATGCGCTTGTACACAGCGGTGCCATCGACATTATCGTGGTAGACTCCGTCGCGGCACTCGTTCCAAAGTCTGAGATTGAGGGCGACATGGGATCGTCCGTCGTCGGTCTCCAGGCACGTCTGATGAGCCAGGCGATGCGAAAGCTCACGGGCATCATCAGCAAGACCCGTACCGTTGCCGTCTTCATCAACCAGCTGCGCGAAAAGATCGGCGTCACCTACGGCAATCCGGA
>ERZ772955.1615-NODE-1615-length-13619-cov-9.250516_pt1 | contig 13619 bp, 13 predicted proteins | sample MGYA00511133_ERZ772955 | MGnify/ENA primary metagenome ERZ772955 (study PRJEB29015, sample SAMEA2737914) | human oral metagenome | biome: human oral; feature: human-associated habitat; material: dental | place: China | collected 2149 ... | reverse complement strand
TGATTGGTGGTTTCACCCCACGCATACCGTATGATTGTACCCAACCATTCTTAGAAAAGAGGTAACCTGACAGGTTTTGACCGAAGTACTCAACCATGTCGTTACGCTCGAACTCACCGTGCACCAGCACGTCAAAGCCAACTTCTTCTTGCCATTTGATCCATTCGTCAATTTGCTCTGCCAAGAACTTGTCATAGTCTTCTGCTGACAACTCACCCTTACGGAAGGCCAAACGTTTGGCACGAACTTCCTTAGTTTGAGGGAATGAACCGATTGTTGTTGTTGGAAGAGCTGGAAGTTTGAAGGCCTCTTCTTGGATCGCTTCACGTTCTGCAAAGGCTGGCAAACGAGTGTAGTCTGCGTCAGTCAAGCCAGCGATACGAGCACGAAGTTCAGCATTTTCACCCACACGCTCAGTTGCAAAGAGTTCTTTGTTGGCTGCAAGAGCTTCTGCACCTTGACCGTTGCGGATAGCATCCAAATCACGGATCTCATCCAATTTTTCCACCGCAAAGGCAAAGTGGTTCAAGATAGCTGGTTCAAATTCTTCATTAGCAGTTGTAAATGGCACATGGAGCAGCGAGCATGAGCTTGTCAAAACGATGTTTTCAGCTGGGATTTGCTCAAGAACAGCCAAGCTCTTTTCGTAGTTGTTGCGCCAGATGTTCTTACCATTGACAATCCCTGCATAGAGAGTCTTGTCAGCTGGGAAACCACCTTTGACCAATTCAAGAGTTTTCTTACCTTCGACAAAGTCAAGTCCAATCGCATCAACTGGCAAGTTTACAAGGTCAGCGTAAACGTCACGAACGTCACCGAAGTATGTTTGAAGCAAGACTTCAAGTCCCTTCTTGTCAGCCAAAAGCTTGTTATAAAGGTTCAAGAAGAGAGATTTTTCTTCAGCAGTCAAGTCTTTGACAAGAGCCGCTTCATCCAATTGGATACGAGTTGCACCAAGTTCAGCCAATTTTGCAAAAACTTCTTGGTAAGCAGCCACTAAGCTATCTACGAAGTCTTCTGCTTTCACGCCTTCTTCAAAGTCTGACAATTGAAGGAAGGTGAATGGACCTACAAGGACTGGACGAGTGTTGAGGCCAAGTTCTTTGGCTTCTTGGAACTCATCAAAAATCTTGTGACCTGCAAGTTTGACTTGAGTGTCTTTTTCAAACTTAGGAACGATATAGTGGTAGTTGGTGTTGAACCATTTCTTCATCGGAAGAGCACGCACATCCCCTTTTTCTCCTTGGTAACCACGCGCCAAGGCAAAGTAGCGCTCAAGGTCAGTCAAGTCCAAGTTTTGAACAGAAGCAGGAACCACGTTGAAAAGGAAAGCTGCATCTAGGAAGTTGTCATAGTGAGAAAAGTCATTTGATGGGATTTCAGTGATGCCTTTTTCTTTGACAATGTTCCAGTGTTTAGCACGCAAGTCTTTTGCTGCAGCAAGGAGTTCTTCTTCTGAGATTTCTTTTCTAAAGTATTTTTCAGTTGTAAATTTTAATTCGCGGAATTCACCCAAACGAGGGAAACCAATGATAGTCGTTGACATAAACGTCCTCCAAAAATTGTTGTTGAAACTATCTTAACAGAAAAGAACCCGTCTGTATAATTGGAATTTCCCAGAGTTTGATATAGCCTAAAACTATACCCTCATCATCTTCTAGGTCAGAAAACCTTATTTTTCAGCTTCCATTGATTAAAATTATTGTTTGCTATAGGTAGAAATTATGACCTTGGAAAAAGAAAAACCAGCGATTTTTATTTTCGCTGGTTTCATAATAACTTGTCTTGCTTATTCTGTTTCGTGGTAAGCCTTCTTAGCCTTTTCAATATCATAGTATCTGTCAAACTCTTCTTTGGAGTTGACGATATGTTCCTGACTGTCAACAGACACCTCTGGAGGAATGGTTACAGCTTCATATACATTCACAGTATCCGGCATAAGTAGACTGTAGACAGCTGCTTCCCTACTAAAACCTTCTGCACTGTTCTGCGAGTGTAATAAATACACTGTTGTTCCTTTTTTTTCTAAAAGCTTGTAAGCCTTTGAATTACTATCAAACTGAGTCTGTCCTAAAACGGATTTATCTACCCAAACTTCTCCACCAGGAGTAGTGGTATAAATGCCACTTGCTTTTTGGTCCCAATCAGTCGCTTGCTTTATAAAAGGTTTTCTCACGTAATCTTGAGCTAAGATCTCAATTTCCTCCATTTTTCGATTCTTTAAATTGAGGAAAAGCGGCTTCGTCTCCTGAGGATTCTTTAAATCTCGTATCCGAATTTTTAAATAGTCTTGACCCTGCCAAGTGTAAATTCCTCCTAGCTCTGCTGGTAAATAATTAGAATTGTAATTCTCTACAACTTTGTAGAGATCTATCTCCTTTTCTTCTTCAAGTCTTTTGTCATTGATACGATAGACACTAAGAGTCCAATAAGCACCGTCAGATGGTCTTTCCATCAAACGAAAGGGGAGCTCTTTCAGTTTAACATTCTGCCGCAGAATATAGCGAGAACTGTTTTGGTCAATTTTGTAAGAAGCATAACTACCGAACTCAGCCATCTTTTTGTCTTCTTCTGGGGTTGTTGAAACCCAATGGACAATAGCGCCCGCACCATCCGCAATCATTTCATAATCATCAATCTTTGCTTTACCCGTATACTTATGAAATTGTCCGTAATATTGTTTATTGCAGTAGAGATAGAGAGTCCAAGCCAGTAAAGATGAGAGTAATACTACTCCCAAGGTAATAACTGTTTTTGTTTTAGTCCATTTCATAATTAAGCTCCTATTTTTGCAAATTTATCGGCTAAGTAATTAGGCAACTTCTCCACTTTCATTCCTCTCCTCCTTCTCTACAACAAACTCTCTAACCAAGCGATAGATAACCGCAAAGATAGGAGTGAAGAAAATCATGCCGACCAAGCCAAAGAGATTGCCCCCAATCAGGGCTGCAGCAAGGGTAAAGAGAGTTGGGAGACCGACGGACTGGCCGACCACACGCGGATAGATGATGTTACCCTCAATCAGCTGCACCAGCTGAAAGACTGCGATTGAAAGAAGGGCTTTCCAAGGGCTGTCGGTAAAGATAAAGATAGCGCCCAGAGCACAAGCCGAGAAAGGTCCAATGTAGGGAATGAAAGAGAGCACTCCAGCCAAAACTCCTGTCAAAGCCGCATAAGGCAGGCCTGTCAGAGAATAGGCGATAAAAACCAAGACACCAACAATGACAGCCTCAATCATCTGCCCCATCAGAAACTTATCATAGGTCTCAACAATGACAGAGCCCACATAGGATAGGCGCTTCACAGCCTTCTCAGGAAGCAGAACCTGCAAAAGACGGCTTGTAATCGTCTGCAAATGCTCCTTGCTGCTCAAGAAGGCAAACATAAGAAAGATGGACATGATGACAGAAAAGAAATTGCCAAAAATAGCAGAGATATTGCCTGTCAGACTGCCCAGAAGAGAGATAGCTCTGTTGACAATATCGCTGTTTTGCAGTTGCTTGGTCAAATCTTGCAGCTGGCTAGAGGAAAGCAAGCCAGACTGCTGCAGCCACTTGGCTAACTGAGGCGCTACCTTGCCGACGGTCGTGCTCAGCTGATTGACAGCTGTGGTCAAAGTCGGCACGACGATAGAAACAATCCCCGTCATGATGAGAGCTAAAATCAGCACCTCCAAAACCAAGGCCAAACTGCGCTGCAACTTCTGGGGGACTCGGCATTTGTCTAGGAGGTCTTCCAGCTTCTTCATCGGAACGTTAAAGATAAAGGCTAGGACTCCACCCAAGATAATGGGTGAAAAAACCGACGTTAGACTCTGCAGGCCAGACCAGATATTTCCAATGTAGAGAACCAAAGCCAGAGCAAGCGCCGCAAAGACGATGAGTTTATAAGATTCATTGATTTTTTTCATAAGGCTTCCTTTACAGTTTTGTCATTTCCTTATTTTATCATAAATTTCAAGGCCTTTCGAGCAGGAGGAAACATGGATCAGTCAACTTTGCCATCACTCTTAAATTTTTAAAAATCTTGAAGATAGAGAACCCCAGCTCCTATGGATAGAAGGCCTGCAAATATAGCTAGAAAAGGAATAAATCCCATGACAGAGGCGCAGAATAGAAGCTCATGACTCGTCTTATTGACTCTTGGGTCGTTGCTATAGTGATACATTCCGACTATAGAAAGTCCCAAAAGCAGCCAGCTGGTCAATATAACCATATCGCCCCAGCCAGGGTTTTCTATTAGTTTAGGAACCGAATAAATAATTTCCCAATGCCATCTATTTAAAGAAGCGTAAAGAATCAGAAGACCTCCTAAAATGCCAACAATTCCATTTATCCATAGCAGTTTGTTTGATTTCATAAGCATCTCACTCTTTCTTTTTTAAATTAGTATATCGACACACTTTCTAATCTGTCAACTATTATAAAATAAACAGTGTCTCATCTGATAAATCCGTTTTCATTCAAATTATCTTATGATACAATAAATTCATGCACAAGAAAACGATTATTGATTTTAAAGAACTGGGTCGGCGCTTGATTTTCAGCCAGCCCATCAAAGAGCTCAAAACGCGCGAGTTGGCCGAAGTCAGAGCGATTCTGCAAGAGGTCGAGGACTGGCAGAAAAAGGGATTTTATGTAGTGGGCTATGTCAGCTACGAAGCCGCTCCTGCTTTTGAGGAAAAGCTACAGGTCCACAAAGCCCCTCTGCTGGGCGAGTACCTGATTTACTTTACCATTCATGACAGGGCTGATGAAGCCCCATTTCCTTTAGCTTACGACGAGGTAGAAATGCCGGCGCAATGGCAGAGCCTGACGACTGAGCAAGAGTATGAAAAGGCCATTGGAACCATTCATCACCATATCCGTCAGGGCGATACCTATCAGGTCAACTACACGGTGCAGCTAGGCGCAGAGCTTAATCCACAGGACAGCTGGGCTATTTACAACCGTCTGGTCGTCGAGCAAAACGCCGCCTACAATGCCTATGTAGAGCACGATAATCAGGCAATCTTATCCATCAGTCCTGAGCTCTTTTTCGAGGAGCACCGAGGTGAGCTGACAACGCGACCGATGAAGGGCACTACCAATCGCGGTCTGACGGTCGCTGCGGACTTGGAGCAGGCGGACTGGCTGCGTCAGGATCCTAAAAACCGAGCGGAAAATATGATGATCGTTGATCTGCTGCGCAACGACATGAACCGCATTTCAGAGATTGGCAGTGAACGAGTCGAGCAGCTGTGTCAGGTCGAGCAGTATTCCACTGTCTGGCAAATGACCTCCACCATCAAGAGCCAGCTGCGACCTGAGATTGGCCTAGGAGAAATTTTTGATGCGCTCTTTCCGTGTGGCTCTATCACAGGCGCTCCAAAGATTTCGACCATGGCTATCATCAAGGCGACAGAAAAAGCAGCTCGCGGTGTCTACTGCGGCACTGTTGGTATCTGCCTGCCAGACCAGAGGCGGATTTTCAATGTGGCCATCCGCACCATTCAGCTTGAGGCTGGCAAGGCGATTTACGGTGTCGGCGGCGGCATCACCTGGGATAGCACATGGGAAGCCGAGTACATCGAAACCCAGCAAAAATCGGCTGTTCTTTATCGGAAAAATCCGCAGTTTGACCTAGTTACGACAGGGAAGGTTGAGCAAGGCAGCCTGACCTTCCAAGACCAACATCTGAAGCGGCTATGGGAAGCTGCCCGTTACTTTGCTTATCCATTTGATGAGGAAAAACTGAAGGCAGAATTGAACCAAACCCTAGCAGAACTGGATCCAAGTACGGACTACCGCCTGCGGATCTCCATCGCTAAATCTGGAAAAGTGACCTGCCAGCTAGAAAAGCTGCAAGCACTCCCAGAAGCTTTCTGCAAAGCTATTCTCGTTCCACAAAATGCCGACTTACAACAGCCTTTCACCTACTTTAAAACCAGCTATCGGCCACACCTATCCCTAGGTCAGCAGGAGCAGATTTACTACAATGCCCAAGACCAGCTACTAGAAAGCTCCATCGGTAACCTAGTCCTCCAATTGGACGGCCACCTCTACACGCCACCAGTCAAGCTAGGCCTTTTGGACGGTATCTACCGCCAGCATCTCTTGGCAACAGGTCAGGCCACAGAAAAAATCCTCAGCCTAGACGACTTACAATCAGCAGAAAAAATCTACGCCTGCAACGCACTACGCGGCCTTTATGAATTGGAAATAGATAATTGAGGCTGGGACAAAAGTCCTAGCCTCTCAATTGTCTTTGGATTGTCGAGCAAGACGCAGTGGTTGAGTGGGCTCTACTAGGCTGATTTCATCAGCTTTTACAGCCCTACTCAACTGTGCGGAGGTGGGACGACGAAATCGAATTCTAACGAATTACCGATTTCTGTTCCACTCTCTTTTCTATAGGCCTCAGGCCGCTTAAACAAGAATTATAATTCCTATTTCAAGATTTTAGAAATATTTTAGAATTGCTTGATGAATACTTAATAAGTGTCCGATATACTGGATAGTGAGGAAAGGATTTCCAAGAATAAATCCAAAAGGAGAAGTAAAACCATGGAAAATATTTTAGTTTTACAAGGGGTCAGCAAAAAGTTCGGCCAGCAGCAAGCTCTGAGCGATGTCAATCTGACCATCAAAAAAGGAGATATCTACGGTCTCATCGGTAAAAACGGGGCTGGTAAAACCACCCTGATCAAAATCATAACCCAGCTGATGCATGCCAGCAACGGAACCGTTTCTCTCTTTGGTTCCAGCAATCAGACCGAATGGACACAAGCCCTCAAGCGGGTCGGCTCGGTCATTGAAACGCCCGTTGCCCACAACCACTTGACCGCCTACGAAAATCTCAGCTACTACTGCAAACTACGCCAGATTCCTAATGCCGATAAGGCTATCCAAGAAACGCTCAACTATGTAGACCTGACAGACACTGGCAAAAAGAAATTTCGTGACTTCTCCCTCGGGATGAAGCAACGTTTAGGCATCGCTATCGCCCTACTATCCAAGCCAGATCTGATGATTTTAGACGAGCCTATCAACGGACTAGATCCTGTCGGCATCAAGGAATTCCGCCAGCTTGTCCAAAAGCTCAATGAAGAGCTAGGCATGACCTTTGTTATTTCCAGTCATATCCTATCCGAGCTCTATCTAGTCGCTACGCGCTTTGGCATCATCGACCAAGGTCATATGATCAAGGAAATTTCCAAGGCTGAATTTGAAGAGCAAAGCGAAGATTATATCGTCTTGAAAACGGATCATTTGGAGGAAGCCAGCCAGCTGCTCCAAGACCAATTAGGCTACCGCATCAAGGTGGTCAATGCACAAAATGAAATCCATATCTTTACCCATTCGCACAACATCAACAATATCGTAAAAGAGCTAGCCACAGCTGACTTAGTCATTCAAGAAATCTACTACGCACGGCAAAATCTCGAAAATTTCTTTACAGATTTACTTGATCAAAACCAGGGAGGTCTATCATGATTCAAACCATTCGCGCTGACTTTTACCGTCTCTTCCACTCCAAGGGCTTTTGGATTACCGAGTTCATTTTGCTAGCCAATATCCTGATTGGCGTCCTCTATAAGGTTACCAGCAGATTTGGAACATCCATTGAGACGGATGGACAAAACGTCGCTCTGCAAGCACCAGTAAAAATGACGGGTATCAATGCTCTTGCCCATTTCTCTGGAAATTCTGACAATGTTATATTTTTCACTCTCATTGTCGTCTGCCTCTTATTAGGTGTGGACTTGTCCCGCAAGCTTTATAAAAACAGCCTCGCTCACGGTATTTCACGTACAGAGTTCTTCTTATCTAAAACTTTGGTCTCCTTTGTTGTCGCCATCTTCCAATTCATCCTCTTGCTAGGCATCTCCTTCATCATCGCTAGCTCTATCAATGGAATTGGGACAGCTCCGACAGGCTTCTTTGGCCAATTTTTCATAACTATTCTCGTCCAGCTCATGATAACCATAGCTTGGATTGGCATCGTGTCTTTCGTCCTCTATCTCAGTCATTCTATTGCCGCGGTCTTTATTACCTATTTTGTCGGAAGCGCCCTGCTCGCCTTTCCAGTCTTACTCTATCCCCATATAGAGTTGTTCCGCTATTTAACCTTACGATTTGGAATAGAGTTGGCTGCGGATCCTGCAGTTGTTTTGCAAGCTAGCTTGGTAGCGATTGGCATAGCAGTCTTCTTCCTAGGCAACAGCCTCCTCATTTTCAAGAAAAAAGATCTCTAAAACCAAATAATCAGCTAATCTTCTGACTAGCTGATTCTTTTTTATAAGGTCACAATCAATTCAAACCAATCGTTCTCTGCTTGCATGGTCAAATCACCACCTAAGATTTCGACCAGCTGCTGGGTGATATAAAGGCCCAGCCCAGAGGATTCCTCACTGCTGGAGAGGTTTTCAGAATAAAAACGATTGGTTAGTTTATCCAGATGCAAAATGGGCTTCTGAACCTTATTTTTGACTTGGAAAATAACCTTTTGCCCTTCATTTTTCAGACTGATGCTGGCTGCTTCTCGACCATGTTTGAGGACATTGCTGAGCATGTTCTGGACGATTCGATCAAAGATATCACTGCCCGTTTCCAGAAGCAGATTTTCAGACAAATCCACCTCTAAATCTATCCCTGCTCGCTGAAAGGCATCATAGTAAGCAAAGAGTTGCTGGGTGACCAGCTGAAATAGATCTACTCGCTGCAACTTCGGTCGAATGGCTCCTTCCATCAAGCGACGGTATTCCATCAGAGCCTCCAAGCGTCTGGATACCATACTTAGATTATCCGCAATCTTTTGCAATTGTTGTTCCATCTGCTCCTTATCAGAGTCCTTGAGTAGCTGTTGGGTATAGCCACTAGCAATGGTCAGCGGCGTTCGGATATCGTGGGCAATATTGCTGATGGCCATGTCCAAGGTTTTCTTTTCCTGCTGGGTCACAAAGGACATCTTATCAATTTCCTGAAAAAGCTGCTCCACCTCGTCAGTCAGAGCCACCAGACTCGGAGATTGATCTCTCAAGGTCAAGCGAACCTGACTTCCTGTGCGACGTTTGTCACGGATCTGGCTGGTCAGACTACGAACCGTCAGATGATAACGAACCAGCATGATTGACAAGAAGAGTATGGGTACGAAGGCTAAAATCAACCACATAGCTAATCCTCCTTGAGCCGCACACCCAGACCCCAAATGGTCTCGATATAGTCTGTCGAACTATCCAGCTGGGCTAATTTCTTACGAAGATTGCTGAGATGGGCATTGAGCGTATTATCGCCTGGCAGATAGGTCTCCTCCCAGACCAACTCATACAGCTCCTCCTTGGTAAAAATCTTTTTAGGATGAGCCAGCAAGGTCTGGAAGATCTGAAATTCCTTTTTCCCCAGCCGCATGGACTGGTCCCCAGAAGCAATTTCAAAGGTATCTGGCAGAAGGCGAATGTTTTTGATCAAGGTCTCCCCAGCAGGCTTAGACTGGGACTGCTGACTGCCTCGCAGTTGGACAGTGACACGCGCTGCCACTTCGTCTAGATTAAAAGGCTTGACAATATAGTCATTGGCGCCGTCCAGCAGATACTGGCTCACGAGACTCTTCTCACCCAGAGCTGTCAGCATGATGACCGGTACCTGACTCTGCAAACGGATTTCCTCAAGGACCTGATCCCCATTTTTCCCAGGAAGCATGATATCGAGAAGGACCAAATCAATGCTTTCTTGCTGGAAGAGTCGCAGCCCTTCTGTACCTGAAAAAGCCTGAAGCACCTCATGGTCTTCGCTTAAGAGACTATACAAAATTTCTTGGATATCATTATTATCCTCAATTAATAAGATACGTGCCACTTGCCTCACTCCTCTTTTCTATGCTTACGAAATCATTTCTATTCCCCTAGCCTATCAAATAAAGGGACCTTCGTCAATGAAAATCTGATAAAATCCTATAGTCCCCAGGTAGATCTGCATGGCAGGTCATCACAAGATGAACTTGACTATCCTTTCTTTCAAATGGTATAATAGGACCAATGACACAATAGGGAGAATCATCTATGAAAAAAAATGCCAAAACTCAAATCAGCCTTGTATCCATTCTCGTCATCCTGGGCGTTGGTGCAAGAATGATGCGAGTCATCCACCGCCAGCAAATTAGGGAGCAAAACAGACAAACCGTCCAAACGGCTAAAAAGGTTTCAGAGTTTCAGAAAACACTAGACGAAGAAGAAACGAAGAAACGGAATGAAACCTTCAACAAGATTTTTAATGATTCCCTAATTCAGAAAAATTTTGAAAATTGGCAAAAAGTCGATGAACTTCATGGTTTGGGACAAAGAACTGGGCAATTTTATATCTATAACTTTGAAAAAAAAGAAGAGATACTCTTAGAGAATACAGATCAAGCATTTGTTCTACCCATTCGGGACAAGAGTGATAACGTCACATTTCAGGCTATCTTTGCCCACAAGGACGGTCAGTGGCACATCATGAAACCAGACGGAAGTTCACAGTTGCAACTAGGAGAAGCCAACATTTCCGCTGAATCTAAGTTTGTCATCGAAAACAATGTCTTAGACTACGACCAGTAAATCAATAAGGACTTGCCTTAATGACATACAAAAAGCTTAGGACCCCAGCTTGCAGTTGGGATTCTAAGCTTTTTAGTTTGCTGTCAGAGAGTCATCCAGAAGTTGGCGAAGCTCTACAGGAGACGTTTATTTAACAGAGGCCCCATTGGTCGCAATGACTTCTTTGTACCAATAGAAGGATTTCTTGCGCGAACGGGCTAGAGTTCCTTTTCCTTCATTGTCCCGATCGACATAGATAAAGCCATAGCGCTTCTTCATTTCTCCTGTTCCGGCAGAGACCAGGTCAATACAACCCCAAGTCGTATAGCCCCAGAGGACGATGCCGTCTTCATGGATGGCATCTCGCATAGCCTTGATGTGGGCAGCCAGGTAGTCAATCCGATAATCATCCTCGATTTCCCCCGCTTCATTAGGTGTATCCACTGCCCCTAATCCATTTTCCACGATAAACATAGGCTTTTGATAGCGATCCCAGATGGTATTAAGCGTTATTCTCAAGCCCAGAGGATCAATCTGCCAGCCCCACTCAGAAGCTTCCAAATAAGGGTTCTTGAGAGAAGCAAAGATATTGCCTGCTGTCAATTCATTGACCTCAGGGTCGCCCGAAGCTACCCGGCTAGAGTAGTAAGAGAAGGAAATGAAGTCCACCGTATGCTCCTTGAGCAGCTGCAGGTCCTCTTCTGTCATTTCGACAGTGATGCCCTCGCGCTCCCAAGCTTTCTTAGCGTAGTTGGGATATTCACCACGCGCTTGCACATCGATAAAGAAATAGTTTTTCCTGTCTTCCTCCATACCAGCCCATACATCACGCGGATGGCAGGTGTTAGGATAATTTTGACCCGCTGCCAGCATACAGCCAACCTTGTTTTCCGGGTCAATCTCATGAGCCAGCTTGGTGGCAATGGCTGACGCGACCAGCTCATGATGGGCTGCTTGGTACTTGACCTGCTCTTCATTTTCGCCTTCTTCAAAGCAGAGCCCCGCCCCCATAAATGGTGCATGCAGGATCATATTGATTTCATTGAAGGTCAGCCAGTACTTGACCAAACCCTTGTAGCGGGTAAAGAGAGTGCGACAGAGACGCTCGTAAAATTCCAGCATCTTACGGCTCCGCCAACCGCCATATTGCTCAATCAAGTGCATGGGGCAGTCAAAGTGAGTAATGGTCACCAAAGGCTCAATGCCGTACTTGTGGCATTCCTTAAAAAGGTCTTCGTAAAATTTCAAGCCAGCTTCATTGGGCTCCAGCTCATCCCCCTTAGGGAAAATCCGGCTCCAAGCAATGGACAGTCGATAGGTCTTAAAGCCCATCTCGCCAAAAAGGGCAATGTCCTCCTTGAAGCGATGGTACATGTCAATGGCTTCCTTGGCTGGGTAGAAATAGCCATCCTCAAAGTCAAACATCTTTTTCTTACCCGTGATAATGGCCAGGCGCTCCTCACCAATCGGCACCACATCTACATTGGCCAACCCACGGCCATCTGCATCATAAGCGCCCTCACACTGGTTGGCAGCCGTCGCTCCGCCCCACAAGAAACCATCAGGAAAAGTCAGTTTTTCAGTCATATCTCTACCCACTTTCTTATTTTACCACTTCATTTACTTATATTATACCCCAATATTCAGACCTTTACTTGTGAAATACTGTTAAATAATGATATTATTCTACTATTTTATTCGATAAATTTTCAGGGTTCGGTTTTTAAAAGAAATCGTCTTCAAAGATTTCTTCATCAAAAAGAGAGTAGGACAGAAATCGGTAATTCGTTAGAATTCGATTTCGTCGTCCCACCTCCGCACAGTTGAGTAGGGCTGTAAAAGCTGATGAAATCAGCCTAGTAGAGCCCACTCAACCACTGCGTCTTGCTCGACAATCCAAAGACAATTGAAAGGCTAGGATTTCTGTCCCACTCTCATGATGGAAAGCTGAGATTAAGAACAAAGCAAGCAACTTCTATTTGATAAGATTTGGAAGAATAAACATGATGAAGACGGCTGAAGCAAGCATCATTAGGATAAGAAGATAGATTGAGATTTTCCTCAGCCATAAAAAGCGACCTGGTTTTAATGGTCTTTCCACGTAAGACAGTTTAGGTTTGTTCGGATCATAGTAAACAGTGACCTTTCCACCGATTGGGAAACGCTCCATAAGTGGTGATTTTGTTACAGAAATGAAACTATTTCGCCGTACCTGATACCTTAACACTTGTGGAATTTCTCCATTATCGAAATCTTCCAACTTTACTTCAGAAACAACAGAGTTAAGCGGTGTTGCCACTGTTTTTGATACGCTAGAAAGAAATCTTGGTCCTACTACCTTGTACTGATTCCCGGCAACAGTATATTCTACAACTGGGAGACTAATACCGTTATAAAGAACATTTGAGTATCTTATGATTTTTCCTTCAGTCTTTTCAGTACATTTTTTATCATCTAAATAACCACTAAAAATCAACTCATTGTACATAAAATATGTAAAGGCAGCAAACGCTAGCATCATACAGCCAAATAATAAAAAGAAACTCGTCGACATCTTGATTCACTCCTAAACCTTCGTTAGGCTTCTATTTTAACAGAATATAAAAAAGGATACAAGAATACTAACTATTCTCAACTTTTTAAACCAAAGCTGTGATGGCCGTCACCAGGCCAAAAATAATTCCCGGTGCATTCGCTGCTGCAAGGGGGATATCTCTTTCTTTTTTGAACAAGCCGTAGTAGACCCAAAGGCTACAGTTGATGGCTGCAACGAGCAGCTGGATAAAATTCCCTTTTTGACCCGTCAGGTTGTTCATGATTTGTGGTAAGTAAGACACATACATCATAACAGACATAAAAGTTGCAATCCAACCCAGTGTTTTCATTTGTTTTTCAAAAACTCTTTCGTTTTTAGGTTTATATTTATAATGACTGACCAAAACAATCAAGCTCTTTTATCCCTTTGTTATGAAGATGTAAACTATCACAATCTTGTGATAAGAAAGAGGACAAAGAAAAAGACCGGATTGCTCCGATCTTTTCAAGTTCCGCTCTATGAAAATCAAAG
>ERZ772955.1614-NODE-1614-length-13629-cov-3.156697_pt1 | contig 13629 bp, 13 predicted proteins | sample MGYA00511133_ERZ772955 | MGnify/ENA primary metagenome ERZ772955 (study PRJEB29015, sample SAMEA2737914) | human oral metagenome | biome: human oral; feature: human-associated habitat; material: dental | place: China | collected 2149 ... | reverse complement strand
GAATAGGAGGAGTAGCTACTGTTGGCCTGTTATATAGCGCTTGGCGAGAGAATCTCCTTCATATTCCATCGCAATTCTGGTTGATTGTCCTCGTGGTTACACTCATCCTGACTTACCTTTGCACACGAAATGAGCGCATAACGCCAACGTATGGGCAGCGCGATTTGCTGCTTGTCATCGGAGCAACGCTAATCGGTTGTTTTGTCTATAGCTATAGTACACTCGTCTTTTGCAATATAACTTTCGACCAATCTAAGCCAAAGTATTATGATTCGAACATCAAAGATAAGTCTTATACAAGTGGAAAGGGTCGGCGATATTACGTGAAACTCGCGCCATGGAATGGCTTAAAAGAAGATGAAAAGACATCTGTTTCTTATAAACTCTATAACAAATTACAAATCGGAGAGCCTGTAACAGTAGAGCAATATGAGGGTTGTCTCGGCGTAAGCTATTACTATCCGATATTTAATTAAAGTTCAACGGCATGAAGAAAGCTTTGTTATTGTTGCTCGTTATGCTTTGTTTTGCACTGCAAGGGCAAGGCATAAACATTGGAAAACCAAGCTCGTCAGCCGATAATAAACGTTGGGACGTATGGCAAAGACTAACATTAAAGGGGCAGTTATATGGCAAAAGATGTTATCAAATAAGGTATGTCAGAGACCATAATGATGCGTTTCGTCGTGGATATATCCTCTTTTTAGATGGTAAAACAAGCTTTGCGAGCCTCAAACTACCACTTACTGACGACGAATGTAAGAACTTCTCAGTGGATAGTCTCATGCAAACCAAACGTGGTTTCATGTTACTTGTCACTTGGGGAGGAGGCAAATATCTCTATACTTTGAAATATATTGTCTGCTATCGACAAGCGTCTTTCTTCCTCGATAGCATCATTACGCAACTTTATGAGCCTGAAAAGGGGCGGAAAAAGACCACATATAAGCGCATGAAAAGGCCTTTAGAAATGAAAGGAATGATTGCTCTTCCCGAACTATTAGATTGAAAACATCAAATACATAAGGCTTGCAGACACCATCGTTTACAAGCCTTTTTCTTGTGATATCATTCTTCTTCTCTTTCTTTCTTACCGAAATTAGCGTCTATTTTCAGGAAAGATGCGACGCAAAACGGCAGCAAACAGCTTATCATCACAATGATAAAGAACAGCCGATAGCCTGCCGCCTGGGCCAAAGCACCGGCAAACAAGCCCGGCAACATCATCGAAAGGGCCATGAACCCCGTGCAAAGTGCATAATGAGATGTCTTGTGCTGACCTTGAGAAAAGTATATCATGAAGAGCATATATGCACTGAAACCAAAGCCATAACCAAAGTTCTCAAGACATACGCACACGTTGATTGCAATCAGGCTTTCAGGCATTGCATAAGCTAAATACACGTAAGCAACATTGGGAATTGTTATTGCACAGGTCATAGGCCATAGCCACTTCTTCAGTCCATCACGGCTCGCCAGCATCCCACCGATAACACCTCCTACCAACAAACCTATCACTCCGACAGTTCCATTGACCAATCCGAACTCCTGAGGTGACAGTCCTAATCCGCCTTTACTTGGCAAGGCTTGCAGGAAAAGCTGTGAAACAGGAGTCAACAATGCCTCTGGAAGTCGGAAAAGAAGCAAGAAAGGAATGGCCACAAGCACTTGTTTCTTGGAGAAGAATGTAACGAAAGTCATCACAAACTCCATCAGAATATCCTCTGCACACCGCTTCTTTACATGGTCAGCATCCTCTTTCGGGCGTGGAAGAACATAGTTATGATAGAGATAGAAAGCAATGAAAAGCCCCGTCAGTCCATAGAAAATAAGACTCCATGAGAATTTAATCTGATAACGGAATACCACTTGAAGCACACCAGCAAGCATGATAAGAACTCCTTTCCCGACTATCATTGAAAGACGATAGAACGTACTTCGAATGCCCACAAAGAACGCTTGGTCGTGTTGGTCAAGTCCCATCATGTAGAAACCATCAGCAGCTACGTCGTGAGTTGCACTTGAAAAGGCCATCATCCAAAAGAAACAAATCGTTCCTTGCAGCCACCATGAGGCCTGAATGGTAAAGGCAACGCCCGCAAAAGCAGCGCCAAGAAGCAGTTGCATGGCTGTAATCCACCAGCGTTTCGTCTTATACAACTCGAGAAAAGGGCTCCAGAAAGGCTTTATCACCCATGGTAAATAGAGCCAAGAGGTATAGAATGTCACTTCTGCATCACTCAACCCAAGCTGCATATAGATTTCGATGGCCAGCACTGTCACGGCAATATAAGGCAGCCCTTCAGCGAAATAAAGTGAAGGAACCCATGTCCAAGGTCTTGAATTCTTCATGTCTAATGATAGATTTGTTCGATAGTTGCACCTTTATAATAATGCAACAGGATTTCATTATAATTGTAACCACGCTCTCCCATGACGGCTGCGCCAATCTGACAAAGCCCTACACCATGCCCCCAACCGGCTCCAATGAGGACAAACCGCTGCGGAATTCCCTGCTCATTGCGGTCAAGTGCATCGACCACAAAAGCCGAACTGTAGAGATGACTCTTGCTCAAAGCACGGCGAATCTCCAGTTCCTTGCCAATGACAAGCGTCTTTCTGTCACCTATTATCTTAAGCTTTGAAAGTCTTCCACTCGTTCCACGCTCCACAGGAATGAGGTCAATGATATGCCCAAAGTCTATTTCAAGCTTCTCGGTTATCAGCATCTGAAGCTGCTCCTGCGTGTATTCCACGCGCCAACGGTAGAAGTCTGACGTCTCCTGATCATAGTTGTTGAGCACTTGTGAAAGCACTTTTGCATCGTGTGTATTGCAGAAACTCTCCGGATTTGAGCGTATCCAACGGTCTGCATCAGCCTCAATATTCAACTGAAGTGACTCATCATGCGGCGCATCACGTAGGGCAACGAGATAAGGTTTGCGCAAGTTCTCCCAGCAATATTGGAACTCTTCAGTCTCACCTCCACAGCATTTAGAGAACCTTGCATCGCAGATTTCACCGTCATACAGCAGCACCTGCCCCTTAGTTTGCCTGATAGCTTCTGCCACCTGTGGGCTTGTTTCTTTCGTTATTCCTTGATAACGCTGGCAATGATCATCGGCACAGACATCGAAAAGCGTATGATCTTCGCGGTCATACCAGCGGATAAGTTCGCCTTCGGTAGGCATTTCAGACGACATGGGCTTGCTTTTTCCATGATTATCCTTGCGGTTTTGCATCTGCACCAACAGCCAACTACGCGATATCACAGCATGAGCCTTGAGCAGTTCGAGGCTCGAAGTAGCACTCATTTCACTTGAGATAACACTCTCCAAATAGCTTTCAACCGGCAATTCATTGACAGCACACACCTTATCTTCATTGACTATGAACTTCAATCTGCCAAGAAAAGTCTGCGTTTCCTTACGCTCCCAATGAAAGTTTACACCTATAGTGACATCGAAAAGTGAGAAAGAAGCATCGCTTTGTTGTGGTATGAAAGTCAGCTCTTGATAGCATTTTCCTTTCCAATGTATGCTTTTTTCAGCAAAAGCAACCGTTTGTTCGCCCTCTGCAAGCGTCCCCTCTACAAGATAAGGCGCATCAAGACGAAACCTAATCTGACTTCCACTGACAATGCCTACCGACACATCCGGCTGTGTATCTACCTGCATATGATTATCTTTCAAGACCATTTTCAGTTGTTTTCTTTTATGCGTTCAACCACCGCCTGCATTGTCTTTTCAGTGACACCACACTCTTTCAGGATGGTTTCAGCCTGCGTTTCGGTCAGTTTATTGAAGTCTTCTTCGCGCGGAACTATCAGTAATCCCGACATATCCAAGGCTCCGGGACTCACCAACAGCCGCTTTTCGCCCTCGTCAGAATAGCAATCCGGGCGATGCTTTTCACGCGGAATAACCACTGAAATATACTGTCTGCCTTCACGCCAAGCCACGATATTCATCATCGGCTCGGTCTCTCCGTCACGTAACGGCAAGCACTTATACACAAGATGAAAGAGCTTTTCGTCGCTCTCGGCACTCGTACTGCGAATGACAAGCGCTGGAACCACGAAGTCACGAAGCAGACAAACATCGTTATCTTCATTCAATGTGACTATCGGCTCAAGGCTTTTTTGCATGCGTTTCCATTCACGTTGCAAGGGCACAAGCCCACTTTCACCCGCTTGCAGATGCTGATGATCGGGAGCACTCGCCCCACATTTTGGGCCATTATAGAACACCATGAGCGCTTTATACCTTGAAAGCAGCTTATGAACCTCACCATAATGCGACAGAATAGCCTGGGGCTCATGGCGCAAAGCAGGGATCGTGAAGTGGACAGGAAGGATAGGGAACGGATTAACAAGCAGGCAGAAGTCATCATCAAGCCTTTCCGTCAGCTGTTCTTTCGGCCGATTTGATGCACAAAGAAAGCAAGGACGCTGTGCCAATGTGTGTGCATCAATCTTCGCTCCAGTGCTTACCATGCGTGCCGGATTATACTGCACGCGCAATATGCCTAATTGTTTTGTCTTCACATCCCGCAGGTCTTGATAGCGTTTTCGGGCATCCTCCCACTGTTTCAACTGTTGATTGAAAAAGCGTTTCAAGTCGTCATCGCCACCAAGAGAAGCCTTTTTGCTCACCAACTGACGGCGTGCCTTCAACTCTATCGTGCGCAAACGATCCTTATAAAGATTGTTGGCATTCACCTTTTCAATGCTCAATGCAGCATCGCTGTTGCCTCCCCACCGCCTGCAAAGATAGAGTTCATCGTATATTCTGCCTATACGATAGCGGCGACTGAAAGCCAATCCCAACGCATAATCCTCGCCATAACTGGTGTTGGGGAAATGAATTTCACGCAGAAGTGGCGTAAAGAATGCGCGTGGAGCACCCAAACCATTGATGCGTAAGGCATTGTTGCAACCGTTATCTTCGGTCCATTCACGATGTTCTATCATTCCCGGAGGCAGTGTTTTCAGTTCAAAATCACACATACGATAGGCGCCTATAATCATTGCTGCATGCTGTTCATGGAACGCATCAACGATTTTCTGCAGCGTATGTGGGGAAGAATAAAGATCATCGCTATCCAACTGAACGGCAAAACGGCCACACCTTGCATCGTCAACAGCTACATTCCAGCAGCCGCCAATCCCCAAATCAGTGCGTTCAGGCTCAATAACTATGAGGCGTTCGCAAGCCAACTCGCGCAGGATATCACCCGTATGATCACTGCTGTGATTATTGACAACAATCACATTATACTTGAAATCGGCCTCTTGTTGCAATGCACTTTTCACGGCATCGGCTATCGTTCGCTCGCGATTATACACTGGAATGACGACAGAGGCCTCGCAATTGAAAGGCTCACGGTCAAAGTCTGGCGCTTCATAATCATGCGTATCAATGCGTGCACCAACGGCTTCGAGATGCAAAGTAACAGCCTTTTCCATTTCTATCTGCACCTCGCGGTTGCGCGGATTGACGTAATCGAACTGGCGTTCACCGCTCTTTCGCGTATCAGACTCCTGTGCTGTGTAGAGATATTCATTGATATGGAAGAGTTCCCCCTTGCGACTGAGGAACAGACGCAGGTCGTAAAGTCCGGCAAAAGCAAACTGATGACCGCCCTCTTTGCCGCAAGTTGCAGCATATTCATGCAACAGATCGGCACGAATGAACAGCAAGGAACCGAAATCAAAATCGTCACGCAGACTCCCCATCTGGTAGTCTATGACAGGATGTTGCTCGCGTTTTCCGTCAACAACCGCATGATAATCGCTGTAAACCAAGGCCGCATGGGTATCTGTGGCCACACGAAGCAGGCGGTCAAGTGCATGCTGTCCTAACACAAGAGGCGTTGATTTGAGCGCAAGAAGCACATAGTCGGCCTCTGCATTCTCACTGACTTTGCGCATGGTGTCGGTCGAAAGCAAATTGTCAACAACGATAGTCGTGCAGTCATCAGCCCGCTCCGCGACCTTGAAATCCGAGTCCACGAGTAAGTTTATCTGTCGGATTGTCTTACTCCTCCGCAACATCTCGATGGTCTCTTTCAGGTCGTTGGGATTGCTGCAAGGCAGAAAACAGTCTATTTTTCCAATCATAAAAATGTGTTTAACGCGTGTTGAGGCACTGTTGCAACCGCCGGATTGCCCATTGGCATGTCAGCAACGACACCATATTTCCTGCAAAGATAGCAAATAAAATCGAATTACATGCTGCTGAAACACGATTTTTCCACAGGCGCTTTAATGTCGCTCTAAAAGTAAAGATATTTCATTATCCATTTGCATTTGCCTCAAAAAATGATTATCTTTGCCGTAGGGAAGACCGCAATTTGGTTTTCCCTTTTTTGTTACTCCTTCCAAGAAGGCATCCAATATGCGTCAAATCAGTGTGTAATATGCGTCAAATTGCGAGATAAAATGACGCAAAACACACTGCAATATGCCTTAGATGGCAAGACGAGATGATGCAAATGGCAAGACTGAAACATTCATGTGAGAAGATAATTTGCCTTTTATGGAAAAACAGAACCATGCGGAACAATTCTTATTGTCATGTTTTTTGATTATTTTTCAAAATCTTTTTTGCTGCTTTCCAATATCAAATTACAGACCTGTGAGCCTATACCCAAGTCGCAATTTGCAAGGGCTTAAAGACTGTCTGAAAACAAACCACACTCCTACCCCCTCCATTTCACCCTCTCTCCACAAATCAAAAAAACAATACAAAGCGTGAAACATTCAACATTATTTATTATCTTTGCAGTATGATTTCTTCGAAGAAAGCACTTTTAGGCATGACCTTGAACGAGCTCAAGGAAGCCTGCAAGCAATTGGGAATGCCTGCCTTTACGGGCGGACAGATTGCAAAATGGCTATATACGCATCACGTGAAGCACATTGACGAGATGACGAATATATCCAAAACCAACCGTGCAAAATTGGAAGAAGCCTACACTATAGGTTGTGCAGAAGCTTTGGAAGCACAGCATTCCAAGGACGGAACCATCAAATATCTATTCCCCACAGCAAGCGGAAAGTTTGTAGAAACGGTGTATATCCCCGAGAATGACCGCGCCACTCTTTGCGTTTCGTGTCAGGTGGGCTGCAAAATGAACTGTCTTTTCTGTCAAACGGGAAAGCAAGGCTTTGAGGGAAGCCTGACAACTTGTGACATCTTGAACCAGATTTATTCGCTTCCAGAAGTGGATAAACTTACGAATATCGTGTTCATGGGACAGGGGGAGCCGATGGACAACCTTGACAATATTCTGCGAACAACGGAGATTCTCACGGCCGACTACGGCTGGGCATGGAGTCCGAAGCGCATAACAGTGAGCAGTGTCGGCGTTAAGAACAAACTGAAACGCTTCATTGAAGAGAGCGATTGCCATGTAGCTATCAGTCTTCATTCGCCGATAGCCGAGCAAAGAGCCGAGCTTATGCCGGCCCAAAAGGGCATGAGTATTGCGGAAATCGTGGAACTTCTGCGCAATTATGACTTCTCCCACCAACGTCGTTTGTCGTTTGAATACATCGTCTTCGGAGGCGTAAACGACTCTATGACGCATGCCCGTGAGCTTGTAAAACTGTTGAAAGGTCTTGACTGCCGCATCAATCTGATACGCTTCCACCAAATACCTGACGTGCCACTGCATGGTGCCGACGAGAAGAGAATGGAGGAATTGCGCGACTATCTGACATCACATGGCATCTTCACGACTATCCGTGCGAGTCGCGGACAAGATATCTTTGCAGCCTGTGGACTGCTTTCTACGTCGAAGAAAATCGGCGAAATCCGTCATGAGCAATAAGATCATTGTCTTCATGTTGGCTGCAATGCTCGTGTTTTGTGGCTGCAACGGTCGGCGAAAGGGAATGCTCGGACGGCTCAACCGCCCGTATGAAGACAATCCCGAGATGCAGGAACGAGTGCGCAAACTGATGGGAATGAGCATTGAATTGCCTGCTGACATGCGGTCGAGCAAACAAGGAAAAGGATTTCTATGGATATCCAACAATGCCACAACAGGCATGAAAAACGTAGCTATCTACAAAGTAACGACTGCCGACACACTGCCACTAAGCGTGGAACGTTTCTGTCAGTTGCGCGACAGTGTGATGCAAATCAATATTAAAGGTGAAACCGATTCGATGTTCATCACAACGCTGAAGGCCTCTGTCAAGGGGCATTTCAACCCAAAGAAAAGGCGATGTCGCTATGAAGGACTATGGGAAATGCAGGGCGATGCCATGGGAGGGCCATTCATCTGCAACGTCTATAAGCGCCCTGAAGGAGAGGGACTCATCTTCGCAGAAGGCTTCCTCTATGCGCCCGAAATAAGCAATAAGAAAACTCTGCTCGGTCAGCTTAACGCCATACTGGGCTCTATAAATATAAAGAATAACAATGGAAAATAAGAAAATTCGTGTGGCTATCACACATGGTGATACTAATGGTATCGGATATGAACTCATCTTTAAGGCTTTCTCTGAACCCGAGATGCTGGAGCTTTGCACGCCAATCATCTATGGTTCTCCCAAGATAGCATCTTATCATCGCAAGGCACTTGACATTCAAGGAAACTTCAGTATCATCAATACTGCCGATGAAGCAGTTGAAAACCGCATTAATCTGCTGACATGTTTTGACGAAGATGTGAAAGTGGAGATGGGCATAGTGTCGCCTGAAAGCGGGGCAGCTGCATTGAAAGGACTTGATAAAGCCATGACCGATTATCGGGATGATGCCTATGATGTGCTCGTGAATTGTCCGGTGGAAGACAGCAATATTCATATTGAAGGCTACAAATTTACCGGCATCAGCAAGTATATTGAAACTTGTTTAGGCGAAGGAAACAAAGCTTCTACCCTTTATATCAGTGACAACCTGCGGCTGATGGTTGCGGCAGAAAGGGCTTCTGTAAAGGACATTGCAAATGTGTTGACCAAGGATTTAGTAAAAGAAAAGGCTACATTATTATTCAAAACCATTCGCCGCGACTTTAATATTTCCAATCCACGCATTGCTGTTTTATCCTTAAATCCTACGGCACAAGGCAAAGAAGAGCAAGAGATTATCTTGCCTGCAATTAAAGAAATGGAAGAGGACAGCGTGCAGGCATTCGGTCCTTACACTGCTGAAGAATTCTTTGAAAATGGTTATTACGACCAGTTTGACGGCATCTTGGCCCTATATTACGACCAGGGAGTGCCTCCATTAAAAGCTCTTGCTACGGAAAGTGTGGTAAAATTCAATGCCAACCTACCCATTATAGCCACTGAACCCGATTGCCATACTCGCTTTGATATTGCAGGTCAGTGCATAGCCGATGCTTCTTCACTGCGTCATGCCATTTATACAGCCATCGACATCTACCGCAACCGCAAGCGTTATGACGAGCCTTTGCAGAATCCTTTGCCTAAGCTTTACCGCGAAAAGCATGATGATGGAGAGAAAGTTCGCTTCTCTATACCAAAGAAAAAGCATGAATAAGAAGTATCAGAACGGATTTTTCATCTTCGGGATTGTCGTTCTCGGCATCATGATTACACAGCTTGATTTCCACCAAGTGTGGGAAGGGCTGTGTCATGCAGGCTATTGGTTCATTGCCGTTGTCGTGCTTTGGGCCTTTCTCTACATCTTCAACACTTCGGCATGGTATATCATTATCAATTCACAGAAAGCCGACAAAGGACAAAAGAAAATATCCTTTGCATGGCTTTATAAGATTACCGTGTCGGGATTTGCCCTCAACTATGCCACTCCCGGCGGTCTGATGGGGGGCGAACCTTACCGTATCATGTCGCTTTCTCCATACATAGGACCGGAGCGTGCATCGTCATCGGTAATCCTTTATGCCATGACTCACATCTTCAGTCATTTCTGTTTTTGGTTACTTTCGATAGTTATTTTCATGCTCACACAGCCTATAACGCTGCTCTTGGCAACGCTGCTGGCTGTCACAGGTGCCTTCTGTCTACTAGGAATTTGGTTCTTCATATCGGGCTATCGCAAGGGATTGGCCAACCGAGTGATGAAGTTTCTCGGGCATATTCCTCTCTTGAAGAAGTGGGCACAGCCTTTTGTTGAAAGTCATCGCGAGCAACTTGACACCATAGATCAACAGATAGCAGCTCTTCATAAGCAGAACCCCAAGACCTTTGTTTCGGCAGTTCTGTTGGAATTATCATGTCGCATTTGCTCGGCTTTAGAAATATTTTTCGTGCTATTGGTGCTCATGCCGAATGTTGATTTCTTGCAATGTGTGCTCATTCTTGCCTTTACAAGCCTCTTTGCTAACCTGCTTTTCTTCATTCCTTTGCAGCTTGGAGGACGCGAGGGTGGCTTTCTGATGTCGACAACGGCATTGGGTATATCAGCAAGTTCGGGTATCTTCGTAGCATTGATTGTAAGACTCCGCGAGTTGCTTTGGACGGGAATAGGCCTGCTACTCATCAAGTTTGGCAAACGAAATTAATGGATTGGCGAAACCACTGCACGGTAATCGCTACCCTAAAAACATATAAAAAGTCTGCCAAATTAGCAGGATTATGGAATAAAATATGTAATTTTGTCATCCAATGAATACTTCAGAACTGCAAAAAATAAAGCAACGCTACAACATTGTAGGCAATAGTGATGGGCTAAACAGAGCTTTAGACATAGCCCTGCAGGTAGCCCCAACCGACCTATCTGTATTGATTGTAGGTGAAAGTGGCGTCGGCAAAGAGATTATTCCACGTGTTATTCACGACAATTCTCCCCGCCGTCGCGAGAGATATTTTGCCATTAACTGCGGTTCTATCCCTGAAGGAACGATTGACAGTGAACTGTTTGGCCACGAGAAAGGCTCGTTCACAGGAGCTATTGGAGAAAGCGAAGGCTACTTTGGAACAGCAAATAAGGGTACGATTTTCCTTGATGAAGTGGGCGAACTGCCACTTGCTACACAGGCACGACTGCTCCGTGTGCTCGAAACGGGTGAGTATATTCGTGTTGGAGGACAGGAAATCAGGAAGACAAATGTGCGTATCGTGGCTGCAACAAACGTCAACATGCGCAAGGCTGTCAGTGAAGGCAGGTTTCGTGAAGACCTCTTTTACCGTCTGAATACTATTCCCGTGCAGATGCCTCCCTTGCGAGACAGGGGCGAAGACATCGTACTTTTGTTCCGTCTTTTCGCCATGCAGATGGCTGAAAAGTATCATCTTCCGAAGATTACGCTTACAGATGAGGCCAAACAATTACTCATGCAATACAAATGGCCAGGTAATATTCGCCAGTTAAAGAACATCACAGAGCAGATGTCGGTACTCAGTGAACAGCGCGAAATCAATGCAGAGGCCTTGTTACACTTTATTCCAAAGGATACGGAAAGCACACAGTTGGCCACCATTTCGAAGCCAGGAGAGCACTCTTACGAAACAGAACGCGAGATACTATATAAGATATTGTATGAACTCCGAGGCAATGTCAGCGACTTAAAACGCGACATGAACATGCTGAAAAAGCAGCTTGACGAGACCCGTTCGTTATCCGGTGCACAGGGTTTTCAAAGTCAACAGCTCGCTTCTCCACAGGAAACAGCGCTTATACGCGGTGAGAATAAAAATCCTTATGGTATCATCAGTACACCAAGTCAGCAAACACAACCTGCTGCCTACGATGTTATTGCTGAGGAAATACGTGAACCCGAAAGCTTGAACCTCAATGACTTAGGGCGTCAGATGGTAGAGAAAGCCCTGGAACGCAATGGTGGAAATCGCAAGAAAGCAGCACAGGAATTGGGTATTTCAGACCGTACGCTCTACCGACGTATCAAGCAATACGGATTAGATAAATCTATTTGACGTCATCAACTCCCACGAAAATGAAGAAACTGAAATACATATTGGCAGTCTGTCTGCTTATACTGATAAGCTCATGTGCCTTCAAAGGCTACAAGTTTAATGGCGCCAGCATCGACTACAGCAAGACAAAGACAATACAGATTGCCGATTTTCCCATTCGTTCCAGCTATGTATGGGGACCTATGGGGCCTCTTTTCAACAACCGATTGAAAGATCAATTTGCCGATCATACGAAACTAATTCTGGTGAAACGCAATGGAGATATAAAGATAGAAGGAGAGATTACGCAATACAACCAGCGCAATAAGTCGGTGACAAGTAATGGAACTTCGGCCCAGACTGAGCTCTCTATGACTGTCAATGTGAGGATTACCAATCCCAAAAACCGCCCGGAATTCATCGAGAAACAGTTTACATCGACAGCCAGTTACGAGTCTGCCAGAAGCTTGAATTCCGTTCAAGAGGAACTCGTTACACAGATGATAAAGGATATTGTCGACCAAATTTTCAATGCAACTGTAGCCAATTGGTAATAAAAGATGGACATTAAGCGCCTTATACTGCATCCCGAATACATGGATCGCGAGACCCTTTACGATCTCCGTAGCTTCATTGCACTCCACCCCTACTATCAAACGGCACGCATACTGATGCTGCAAAACCTTTACATTCTGCATGATCCTGCATTTGATGAAGAATTGCGTAAAGCCGCTATCTGCATCACCGACCGACGCATTCTCTTCAATATGATTGAGGCTGCCCATTATAAAGTGCATGCAGACAAGTCTACTTCAACCCAAAGGAAGCTACACGAAACAACGGCCGAGAACGGAGATCGCACAACGAAACTCATTGACAGCTTCCTCGATTCCATTCCCGAAGACACAGAAGAAGAAGCCAAGGACAAAACCCGCCGCCCCACTCCAGCCGATGCAACCGTGGACTACGTCTCCTATCTGCTTAACCTTGAAGAGGAAGAAGAACAGGAACAACGCCAGCAGAAGGCCCAAGACCGCACAACAACTCTGATAGACAACTTCATTGAAGACGGCGGTTTCAACCTCAGAACAGAAGATGATACGAATGAAGAACTGACAAAGAACTACGCCATAAGCTATCAGATAGAAGATATTGAAACAGAAACGCCGACACCAACACTCCCACTTGAGCCTGAACCACAGCCCCAAGAAGAGAACGAAGGCGATGAAAACTATTTCACAGAAACGCTGGCTCGCATCTATGTCAAACAGGGACGATATGAAAAGGCATTGGAAATTATTAAGCGTTTAAATTTGAATAATCCAAAAAAAAATGCTTACTTTGCAGACCAAATACGTTTCTTAGAGAAATTGATAATAAACAATAAAAACAAATAATAAAGAAATGACTTACACATTATTCGTAGTATTGATTGTCTTGGCGGCCATCTTGATGATACTCGTCGTGCTGATTCAAGAATCAAAAGGGGGAGGCTTGGCTTCAAACTTTTCATCATCTAATGCCATTATGGGCGTTCGCAAGACAACCAATGTGGTGGAAAAAACAACATGGGGGGTGGCTATTGCAATGGTAATCCTCAGCATAGCATGCGCTTATGTGGCTCCACAAGCATCAACAGAGCAAAGTGTCATGGAGAGAAGCGCTACAGAAACACAGACCACAAATCCGACCAATACACAGGGATTTGGTGCAAGCCAGCAGGTTCCGCAAATGCCTCAGACTCCAGCCAAATAAAAATGACAAAAAAGTAAGAG
>ERZ772955.1612-NODE-1612-length-13644-cov-61.535065_pt1 | contig 13644 bp, 13 predicted proteins | sample MGYA00511133_ERZ772955 | MGnify/ENA primary metagenome ERZ772955 (study PRJEB29015, sample SAMEA2737914) | human oral metagenome | biome: human oral; feature: human-associated habitat; material: dental | place: China | collected 2149 ... | reverse complement strand
GGCAAATTCGAGGCTGCGGCAGAGCCTGCGCCCGCCGCAGCAGAAGCCGGCGCACAGGCAACCGCACCGGTCGAAAGCACTGCAGCTCCTGCGGCAATCACCAAGAAGATTCTCGCCGTCACGGCTTGCCCGACGGGCATCGCCCACACCTTCATGGCGGCGGAAAGCCTGGAGCAGCACGCGAAGAAGCGCGGCATCCCCATCAAGGTGGAGACGAACGGCTCGGGCGGCGCGAAGAACATCTTGACGGCAGCGGAGATCGCCGAAGCCGCATGCATCATCGTCGCGGCGGACAAGAACGTGGAGATGGCGCGTTTTGACGGCAAGCCCGTCATTCAGACGAAGGTCGCGAACGGCATCAACAAGGCGGACGCGCTCTTGGACGAGGCGCTCTCCGGCACAGCGCCGATCTACCACCATGCGGGCGGCGCAGCTGAGACCGAAGAGAGCTCGGCAGATGACGAGAGCATCACGCGCCAAATCTACAAGCATCTGATGAACGGCGTCTCGCACATGCTGCCGTTCGTCATCGGCGGCGGCATCCTGATCGCCCTCGCCTTCCTCCTCGACACCTTCGACCCCGCCAACCCCGGAAATTTCGGCTCAAATCTCTGGTACGCCAAGACCTTCATGGACATCGGCGGCATCTCCTTCGGCTTCATGCTGCCCGTGCTCGCAGGCTTCATCGCCATGAGCATCGCGGACAGGCCGGGACTCGCCGTCGGCTTCGTGGGCGGCGCGCTCGCCTCTTCGAGCGGCGCGGGCTTCTTGGGGGCGCTCATCGCAGGCTTCGTCGCGGGCTACGTCGTCAATGCGCTCAAGAAGGTCTTCGCCGATCTGCCGCACTCGTTGGAAGGCATCAAGCCCGTGCTTCTCTATCCGCTCCTCGGCGTCTTCCTCGTGGGCGTCATCATGATCTTCGTGATCAACCCGCCCGTCGCCGGCATCAACAACTGGATGATCGAGACCTTGAAGGGCATGGACACGTCGAGCCGCATCTTCATCGGCGTCCTCATGGGCGGCATGATGGCGGTTGACATGGGCGGTCCCGTGAACAAGGCGGCCTACGTCGTCGGCACGGGAATGCTCGTCTCGGGCGAATACGGCATCATGGCGGCGGTCATGGCGGGCGGCATGGTGCCGCCGATCGCCATCGCTCTTGCGACGACGTTCTTCAAGAGCCGCTTCACGGAGCAGCAGAGGAAGTCGGGCGTCGTCAACTACATCATGGGGCTTTCGTTCATCACGGAGGGCGCGATCCCGTTCGCGGCAGCCGACCCCCTGCGCGTGATTCCGTCGTGCGTCATCGGCTCGGCGACGGCGGGCGGCCTGTCGATGTTCTTCGACTGCACGCTTCGCGCCCCGCACGGCGGCATTTTCGTCGTGCCGACGATCGGCAACCCGCTCCTCTACCTCGTCGCGATCTTTGCCGGAGCCGTCATCAGCGCGATTTGCCTCGGCATCGTCAAGAAGAAGGTGGCATAAGTGACTGCGCCGATAAAAAAAGGCGGCGCAATTTTACTGGCGCTCACCCTCATCTGCCTTGCCTCCGTCGCTTCGGCAGCGAACGAGAAGATCACGAAGGACGGTTACTACAAGGGCATACGTCTCGCGGGCAAGGTGCGCGTCGTGGAACACTTCCCCGACATCAAGGTCAAAGTGAACAAATCATTCCCCGACCTCAAGGTCAAGCCGGTCGAGGCGTTTCCCGATGATGTGGGCGAGTGGCAGTTCGTGGACTTCGGCGAAGATTTCACGATCCAATTCGTGGAGCACTTCCCCGACATCACGATCAGATTCGTCAACGCCTTCCCCGGCGTGGTGGATTAGACAATACAGCAAATCGTTTTGAAGGGACTGGAAATATATGCAGGAAACTCCCGTGCGTCTGCCGCACGATCACGGCCATCAAGAGGCCGCCCTGCCGCACATGCCCGATGCGGATACGCTCGCCACGGTATCGGCGGCCATGAAGCAGCTCGGTGACGCGACGCGGCTGCATATCTTCTGGTTCCTGTGCCATTACGAGGAATGCGTGATCAACATCGCCGCCTACATGCAGATGTCGAGTCCGGCAATCTCGCACCACCTGCGGCTCTTGAAGGCGAGCGGCCTCATCACCTCGCGGCGCGAAGGCAAGGAGATGTACTACCGCGCGGCCGAGACGCCGCTCGTCGAGGAACTGCACCACACAGTTGAACGAGTCGGGCGCATCTCGTGCCCACGATAAAGAAAAGCGCCGCGCCGGAAACGATACATTCGCGTGAGACGGCGTCCAACACGAACGCGGAATCTCGCAAGCTAAAGCCCGCCCATTCCCCTAAAGAACGACCAAGGGAATCGCTGATAAAATGAAGTCGCCCAGATTTGCATAGATGCGCTGATTCTATCTAGGAGACAAACCACAGGCGTAGCAATGCTACGTCGAGGATTTGTCGACGACGAGAGAACAGCGCAGATGTGTGAAGATGGGCGGCTAAATTTATCAGCGCTTCCCGAGATTCAAACGCGCTTCGCTTGAACGAGAATCTTGGTCGATGGGGAATGTGCGGGCTTTTTGACGCTTGCTCAAAACGGTTCGCTTATGGCCGCCGCCCCACGCCACGCTCCAGTGTCCGCGCACCATCCTTATCGTTTATACCAAAGGAGGATTTCATGTCATATACGGATTTTCAAATCGGCGAGAAGTTTCCCCTGCCCATCCGGCAGCAAGGCGAGGGCGGACTTTTCCAGGTCGACGCGAACGGCGCGATGTTCATTTTGCAGCTCGCCAAGAGCGACATCATCGCCATCGAGGCCTTTCGCACGGGAGAGATGGAGCTTGCCCTCTACGAGACGGAAGGCGTCCTTTTCCTTCTCTATCGGATTCCCGGCATCTTCAAGGACGGCTGGGGCGACGCGCCGCTTTCTTTCGGCGGCCTTTCCAACGAGCATCTGCCGTCAGAGGAGTCGCTCGCGAGAGCATCGCTGCACCTCTGCCTCGTCGACGCGCGGCTTTCCCTGCTGCTCGCGCAACGCGAGGCGCAGATGCCCGCCCCGTTCGCCGATTTTTTGCGCCGCCACACGCTTTCCACCTTGGGAGCGCCTCTCGCGCCGCAGGACTTCGCCGTGCGCGTGCAAAGCATCTGGCAGCGCATGAGTCCCGCCGAGATGCGCGAGAAGGCCGCCGTCGTCTGGGAGATTCCGCTCGCGCTCAAGGGCGCTCCGCTGCATTGACACGCACGAGGAAAGGAGCATTCGCATGAAGCCAAAAATCTGCATACTGACGACGGGCGGCACGATCGCGGGCGCGGCGGCACGTTCCGATGCGCTCACAGGCTATCGCGCGGGCGCACTCGGCGCGGACGAACTTCTCGCCGCCGTGCCCGAAATTGCAGACGTCTGCGCCATCGAGAGCGAGGAGGTCGCCGCCATCGACAGCAAGGACATGACGGAGGCGGTCTGGCTGCATCTTGCCGCCCGCATCGAGGCGGCGCTCGCTGCGGGCGCGGCGGGCATCGTCGTCACACACGGCACGGATACGCTCGAAGAGACGGCGTACTTCCTGCATCTTATCGTAAAGAGCGAAAAGCCCGTCGTCCTGACGGGCGCGATGCGTCCCGCGACGGCGCTATCTGCCGACGGCCCCCTGAACCTCCTCGACGCCGTGCGACTTGCCGCCAGCCCCGAAGCGCACGGACAAGGCGCACTCGTCGTGCTGAACGGCGAAATCCACAGCGCACGCGATATACAGAAGGTGCATACAACGGCGGTGCAGGCGTTCGCCTCGCCCGACGTCGGCACGCTCGGCCGCATGGAAGACGGGACGCCGCATTTTCGTCGCCGCGTGCTCACACGTCATACGCGCGAGAGCGAATTCGACCTTGCGGGCGTGACGACCCTTCCCTATGTGCCGATCCTCTACGGCCATGCAGGCGCGGACGTCCGTCTCGCCCGCGCCGCCATCGAGAGCGGCGCGGCGGGCATCGTCCACGCGGGCACGGGCAACGGCAGCATACACGAAGCGCTGCTCGCGACACTCGCCGATGCCGCAGGAAAAGGCATCGGCGTCGTGCGCGCGAGCCGCACGGGCGCGGGCGCGGTGCTCTTCGCCGAGAGCGCCTACGCGGACGCGGGCTTCATCGACGCCGACACGCTGCCGCCCGCCAAGGCGCGCATCCTGCTCGCTCTCGCGCTCTTAAAGACAAACGACCGCGACGAAATTCAGCGCATGTTCCGCGAATATTGACACAAAAGGGCTTTCATGCACAAGGGAATCACTGATAAATTCAGCCACCCATCTTCACACATCTGCGCTGTCCTCTCGTCGTCGACAAATCCTCGACGTAGCACCGCTACGCCTGCGGTTTGTCTCCTCGATAGATACAGCGCATCTGTGCAAATCTGGGCGACCTCATTTTATCAGCGCTTCCCAAACAACAGCGCATGAAAGCCCTTTTGCAAAAAGACGCGCGAAGAAGTCTTGTGCGACCCACTGGAATAACTGCCCGTGATGGAGTATAATAGAGAGAGTATGATTTGAGGGCGTGTGCCGTCCGAAGGGAGAGTTACATGAAGGCCTATGAGTTGAAAATCGCTTTGCGCGGACAGTCGCCGGAGGTTTGGCGGCGCGTTCTCGTGCCGGAGGAGCTGACGTTTTCACAGCTCGCGCTCGTCTTCAACCTGGCGATGGGTTGGGAGAAGGAAACGGTGTTCTCCTTCCTGCTGCCGCACAAGAAGATGGTCATCACCGAACTGTCGGAAGAGCAGGCGCATGGCGAGCGCCTGAAAGAAGCTGCCGTGGTGCAAATCTGCCGCCATCTGGAACGTGCGGGCGCCTTTCTTTACCTCTACGCAAACCGGCGCGAGATGCGCCACGACGTGCATCTGGAAAAGATTGTCGAGCCGTGGAGCGGCAGAGCGCCGCAGGTGCTCGAATGGAGCGGTGCGCGCACGGCGGCAGCAGTACTCGAAGGCGTGAAAGATGCAGAAGACAGCGTCCACTACGACATGGACGCCGTGAACGAGAAGCTCGCCCTTTGGTGCCGCCTTGACCGACGGCGCTACGAGGATCGCCCGCTGGCAAAGCTGTACGAGGATATGGAGGCGGGGAGATACGGCTTTTCCGCCTACAAGTACAAGATGCGCTCCATCGAGGGGACGAACGCCACACCGGAAGCGCAGAAGACCTTCTTCTCCACGGTCTTTCACCAGCGCCTGCAGGATACGAAGGACGAAGAGCGCGTGCCGCCGACGCTTCGCGACATGTTCGCAGGCTTCGCCAAGGAAGAACTTCTCTCGATTGCCGAGCAAAAAGGCATCGAGGTGCGCCACGGCATGCGCAAGCAGGACATCATCCGTCAGCTGACGAAGCAGATGCTCGATCCTCGCGTCATGGAAGAGTACTTCCTCTGCCTGAGCGACGAAGAGGTTCTTTCCCTGCAGCAGCTGCTCGCAAACCCCGACGACTTCGAGGAAGAACCGCAGCACAACTTCGAGACCCTTTCGACTGCGGGCTACATCGCCGAAACACCCGAATTTGAACTCGTCATCTCGCGCGACGTCGCCGCAGGGTTCATCCCCTTCGCCGTGGACATGGGCGAGGAGCTGTACGACAGGCGCAGAAGACGCACATGGCTCATCAACACGATTCTCACGGCGAACGTCCTCTACAGCGTGACGCCGCTCGATATCCTGTGCCGCATCTACAACCAAGGCGGCATCGGCGACCTGAAGCCTGCGGAACTCAAAAAGGAAATGAAAAAGATTCCGCCCGAGTTCCTCGCCGGCTACTGGCAGCGAGGCGACGTCTTCATCTCCGAAGGACTGGACGAAGAGGAGATCCGCGTCATCTTGGAATCGCAGGGCGACGGCGACTTCTACATCCCTGCCACAGAGGAAATCCCTCTCTTCGCGCAGGGGCTTGCGCTCTCCGATCCGAACGACGAGCAGGCGCTGGGTCTCTTCTTCCACGAAACGCTCTCCTACGATGAGGAGGAAACCGTGGAAATCATGCGGCACATCCATTGGACGCTGCTCGCGGGCGCTCCCGTTTCCTTCGTGCGCGACATGCTTAAGGACGACGGCTATTTTGACGCTCTGACGAAGGAACAGGACGTCACCCTGCGCCGCCTGCTGAACCGCCTGCACGACAGCACGCGCTCCGTCGCGAACCGCGGCTTCACGACGAACGAGAGCAAGGAGCTGCAGCAGGCAGCCCGCGCCAAGAAGGAAGAGCGCAAGAAGGCCTCGCGCCAAAAGGTCGTTTTTTTGAAAGACAGGAACAAGGAGAAATCACATTGAGCAATCTGGACGTAGGTATCGTAGGTCTGCCGAATGTCGGCAAGAGCACCCTTTTCAACGCGATCACGAAGGCGGGCGCAGAAGCGGCGAACTATCCTTTCTGCACGATCGAGCCGAACGTCGGCGTCGTCGACGTGCCCGACGCTCGCCTTGCGGTGCTGCACGAGATGTACCAGTCGAAGAAGACGACGCCCGCCTCCGTGCGCTTCGTCGACATCGCCGGCCTCGTCGCTGGCGCGTCGAAGGGCGAAGGACTCGGCAACAAGTTCTTGGAGCACATCCGGCAGGTCGACGCCATCGCCCACGTCGTGCGCTGCTTCGAGGATACGAACATCACGCACGTCGCGGCGACGATCGACCCCGTGCGCGACATCGAGACGATCTTGACGGAGCTGTGCCTCGCCGATCTCGAAGTCCTCGAAAAGCGCATCATGAAGCTCGCCAAGCTCGCCAAGAGCGGCAGCAAGGAAGCGAAGGCGGAGGACGAGGTGCTGCGCCGCATCAAGGCTTGCCTCGAAGAGGGCAAGTCGGCCAGAAGCCTCGACCTCACGGAGGACGAGCTATCGCTCATCCGCGAGATGAACTTCCTTACCTTGAAGCCCATGCTCTACGTCGCCAACGTCGCCGAGGACGAGGCGGCAAAAGACGGCGCGGGAAATGCGCACGTCGCCGCCGTGCGCGACTACGCGGCAAAGGAAGGATCGGAAGTCGTCGTCGTCTCAGCGCGCGTAGAGTCGGAAATCGCCGAACTCGACGCGGAGGACGCGAAGTCCTTCCTCGAAGAACTCGGCCTTACGGAAAGCGGACTCGACCGTCTGATCAAGGCGGCATTCGAGCTTCTGGGACTCTTGACGTTCCTGACGGCAGGGCCGGACGAGTGCCGCGCCTGGACGATCGTGCGCGGCACGACGGCGCCCAAAGCGGCGGGCAAGATTCACTCCGACATCGAGCGCGGCTTCATCCGCGCGGAGATCGTCAACTACGACGATCTCGTCGCTGCGGGCAGCACGGCGGCCGCTCGCGAAAAGGGGCAGGTGCGCCTCGAAGGCAAGGACTATGTGATGCAGGACGGCGACGTGACGTACTTCCGCTTCAACGTGTGAGGTTGCAGCGCGTGAGACGAGGGACGGGGCGCGCATGCCGCTTCCTCGTCTATTTCTATCGCAATAGGAGGCGGCGGCCATGACAGCACAAAAGCGGATCTTTGCGGCAGTCCTGCTCACGTCCTTCATGGGGCCGTTTCTCGGCAGCTGCATCAACATCGCCATCCCGACGATCGCCGTGGAGTTCTCGTGCCCCGCGACAGATCTCTCGTGGCTCGCGACCGCCTTCCTCCTGGGCGCCGTCGCCCTGCTCCTGCCTTTTGGCCGCATGGCGGACATCCTCGGCCGATGTCGCATCTACGCGATCGGCACGGCGGCGATGGCTGCCGTCTCCTTCGTCGCGGCGTTTTCCCCCTCGGCCTCCTTCCTCATCGCCATGCGCGCCCTGCAGGGACTGTCCCTGGGACTCGTCTTTTCGAGCGGCATGGCGCTCCTCGTGGCGGCACATCCCGCGAAGCAGCGCGGGCGCGCTATCGGCTACTCCGCCGCCGCCACCTACGTCGGACTGTCCTTGGGTCCTGTGATCGGCGGTCTCGTCACGCAGCACCTGGACTGGCGGCTTCTCTTCGTTCTCACCTCCATCGTCATCCTCGCGAGCAGCCTGCTCGTGCGCACCATCAAAGAAGATTGGTACGGCGAGCGAGAAGGCGGCTTCGATCTGCCCGGCGCCGTCTTCTACACGGCAGCGAGCACGTTGACGCTCTACGGGCTTTCCTCGCTTGCCGCTTTCCCCTGGATGCGCTTCGTGCTGCTCGCGGGACTCGTCTTTCTCGCGCTCTTCCTTTGGCAAGAACGACGGGCGAGCACGCCGCTCCTTCATCTCTCGCTTTTTAAAAACACGGTCTTTGCCATGAGCAACCTCGCCGCGTTTTTGAACTACAGCGCGACCTATGCGATCGGCTTCTTGCTCTCGCTCTACCTGCAGATCGTGCGCGGCCTCGACGCTTCGACGGCGGGCGTTCTCCTGCTCCTGCAGCCCTTGATGATGGCGATCCTCTCGCCCATCGCGGGAGCGCTCTCCGACAAGCACGAGCCGCGCCTCGTCGCGAGCTTCGGCATGGCGCTGACGACCGCGGGCATCTTCTTCTGCTCGCTCTTCGATGCCGGGACGCCGCTTCCCCTCATCGCAACTGCCTGCGTCATCATCGGCATCGGTTTCGGCTTCTTCTCGCCGGCAAACAACAATGCCATCATGGGCGCCGTCTCCAAGAAACTCTACGGCGTCGCCTCTTCCATGGTCTCGGTCATGCGCCTCTCGGGACAGGCCGTCTCCATGGCGGTCGTGACCCTGCTGCTCGCACAAGCGACACTTCCCGCAGCCACCGATTGGACGGAGGAACTTTCAGCGGCGATCCGCCTCATCTTCTCCTGTCTGACCGTCTCATGCGCCGCCAGCGTCGTCGCCTCGCTCATGCGCGGCAGGAGGAAAACAGCCGAAGAGGACGCGAACGGATATGAATGACGGAAAGGAGTGCAGCCATGCAGCGCTATGAACCGGGCGACATCGTGCGCATGAAGAAGCGCCACCCGTGCGGTAGCGACCTCTGGCGCATCCTGCGCACAGGCACGGACTTCGGCCTCAAGTGCGAAGGCTGCGGGCGCTTCGTACAGATCGGGCGCGAGAAATTCCTGCGCCTCGTGCGCGAGGTCAAGGAAAAGACGGACACTTAAAGCCATTCCTTCGGGTGATAAAAGCATGAATGAAAGGAGGAGAAGCGACATGGAAAGCGGCAAGAGCGATAAGAGTGGCAAGACGAGCCTTTTTCCTGTCGCCATGCCTCCGGCATCGACGAAGGAAAAGCAGCTGATCGCCATCGGTGCCTCGACGGGCGGTACGGAAGCGATCGCGGCCATCCTCAAGAACCTCGCGCCGCCGCTCCCTCCCATCGTCATCGTGCAGCACATCCCGCCCATCTTCAGCAACCACTTTGCGCACAGACTCAACGCCATATCGAAGCTCACGGTCAAGGAAGCCGAGGACGGCGAAACCATCAAGGACTCGACCGCCTACATCGCGCCCGGCGGCCAACACATGAAGCTCGAAAGGCGCTCGGGCAGGCTCATCGTCACATGCACGAAGGGCGACCCCGTGAACTGGGTGCGCCCGTCCGCCGACGTCCTCTTCTTCACCGTCGCAGAACTCGTCGGCGACGCAGCGCTCGGCGTCATCCTCACGGGCATGGGCGCGGACGGCGCGAAGGGACTCTTCGCCATGCGCCGCGCGGGCGCCATGACGTTCGGTCAGGACGAAACCTCATGCGTCGTCTACGGCATGCCGCGCGCGGCCTTCGAGCTGGGAGCGGTCGAGCGGCAGATGCCGCTCGCGATGATGGCGGGCGCGATCACGCAGGCCGTGCGCGGGCGATAGAAAGGACTTTTATGGAAATCAGCAACCTCGCCTGCCCCAACTGCGGCAGTGAAAACACAGTATCCGTTCCTCTCATGTACAAGAGAGGCCACGCCACGGGAACGGCAACGCATAAGGAAATCGTTGGCTACGACGTAGAAACGACGACCACCACCTATTCAGACGGCTCGAAAAAAACAGAAGAAACCGGCCGGCATGCCGTCTACGGCGATGTCACGCGCCCAACTTACACTGTAACTGATCTTGCCCGTGAGATCGCTCCACCGTCCGAGCCAAAGCTCAAGCAACTTGAACATGACACTATGACGGTTGGCTGCGTTTCTTTTGGCTGCCTGCTACCAATCCTGTCACTTGTCATAAGCCTAGTGGCCTACAAATTTTCAAAGCTCTCGGGTCTGGAAAATACCTTGACCTATATCGCTGCGGCATTCGTCATTTGGAAACTCTGGAACGACCGCAGAACTACAAACAAGAAAAATCGCGCACGGAAAGAAGAATATGATCAAGCCATGGAAGAATATACGCGCCGTCTTGCGGAGTGGGAAAAACTCTTCATCTGCATGCGCTGTGGTCATATCTTTAGGCCATAGCCTCCTTCTGAAAAAAACGAGCGACTGTATGAGACATCTCCCCGTTTCATACAGTCGCTCGTTTTCTTCTCTACAAATCCCTTATATCTCACAAATCCCGATCCTGCGCAGATAATTATATGTTCCATCATAATATTCTGGTCTACGCGTAGCATCACTTAAGTCACCTTGCGGTATGAAAATGACCAGTCCCTGTCTCGCTCTTGTCAGAAGAACCCGATAGGCATTCTTCAGATACTTCTTCCTCCGCTCTTGATGAATGTGATTCCATTTTGTGCCTCGGAACTGATAATATTCGAAATCCCCGTCTATATATCGGAAATCTGCATCCCATGCTAACAGTGCATAGTCTATCTCTAGGCCTTGAACTTTAAATTCAGAAGCTGGAACCTCCAGATAATAGGATGAATTTACATGTTCTTTTCCATTCAAGAACCAGCCTACATGATCTATTTTAGACGCCACCTGTATACCGATTGCCCTAAGGCGTTTTCCTTCTGCCGATGTCAGTAAACCATAGCGTTCTGTCCCTCTCGCCTTTCTTTTCAGCCAATCTTTTGCTCGCTCTAGTTCGCGTGTCAGAACGATTGGATACTCTTCCCGAATCATTTCACACATCTTCAAAGCTACAACCATATTACCATCAAGCAGTGCTTTGACAAATCCCGATAATTTGTCACTACGAAAAGAGCGCAAAGATATCCCCAAATGAAGAGATGGTTCGACTTCATAACGAAGAGTTCTAAGAACCTCTTCCATACTTCCATCTCCTACATATTCAGAGTCAGTCATCTGATCAGAAAGATAAATATTCCAAAAAGGATATTTTTTCTGCACCGCATCCAGCCATTCGGAAATCCCCGCTTCACCTGTATGTATCTCCTGTCCTCCACCAACAAGACATACGATCACTGCCCAATCCTCATGCCGATCCATCACACTAATAAGAAATTCAGGTTCAGATTGCACAAAATTTGTTATGCCCTTTTTCTTAGCCATAAACGAACCGAGCGCCTGAGCATCCCACGCACGCTGAGCCTCATCAAAGATAGCAACCTTCTCTATAGGTGGACCATGTGAAACTATCGCTTCATCGCGAAACTTATGAATCGCCTGAATAAAGGCCTTCGTTTCACGCTTTGCCTCTTCCTTAGTCATCCCTGTTGCTTTTACACGATCGCGCGCAAGGGCCTCTTGCAAAACATCTACAAGAGGTCCGTTCCCTGAAAGAAATACTGCATGCTCCTCTGAATCAAACTGATGACGTTCATTAGCAATATTCAATCCAGCCAAAGTTTTCCCTGCTCCCGGAACACCTGTGACAAAACAAATCGCTTTTCTGCGTCTCGCCTTACAACAATCGATAATTCGATTTATGGTTTTGGTAGTCTCTGTTAAATTTGTTGCGCCCGCATCATTGCGAGAGATCTCCTTTACCGAATGATTACGGTAGAGAATCTGCGCTGCTTCGATAATGGTTGGCGTAGGTGCATAGCGTGCATTTAACCACGATTCCATCGTCAACGGAGTCGCCTGTAACTGCGACAATACAAATCGTATTGTGTCGCCAATATTATACCGATTACAATATAACACCTCACTGATGCAATCATTTGACAAGGATAGCTCACGAACCATCTCCATAGCCTCTGTCGCCACAATCATCGGCACAATTATCCGTTCTTTACTCGCTTCATGAAAATATTTCAAATCAAGTGCATAATCTATCACTTGATCTTCTGTCGATTTTCGATACGCTCTGTCCCCCACCTTAAATTCTAACAAGAAGAGGATGCCATCAACAATAAGAACGACATCTATTCGGTGCCCTATCCGAGGAATCGTAAACTCAAAAATAATCCCGCCATTTGAAAATTCGGCAAGCTGTTCTTTCAGAATGAAGATTTCTTCACGCCATGCATTTTTTTGAGAATCTTCCGTTTTGAACGCATCATTGAGCAACAACTGCCCTAAAATCTGATCTACTTCACATGCAAGAAAACCTTGGATTTCACTGGAATAATACGCTCTTCCCACCTTATTTCCCCCCTGAATATCCGTCACATTCCTCCTTCGTGCCTTTTCACGCCCGCGCCTCGTACGGATAGACCGTGAGTGCGCCCTCCTTGTACTCGCCGATGTAGACGTCCTTGAGTTCATATCCCTGCTCTCGAAGTGCCGCGTCGAGCCAGATCCGATCCTTGTCGGCAAGTTCCAAGGCTTCCTCATCTGCCTGTCCGTCGACGACGACGGGATAGCGTGCGTTCTGCTCGCCGTACTGGATGACCGTGAGCTGACCGTTCGGCTCAAGAACGGCACGCTTGACGTCCTTGACGAAGTAGACGCCCGCCGTGCGCAGCTTCAGATGGATGTCGTGCGCCAAGAGTCCCTGCCTCATGCACTCTTCGACGTCGAGCTTGCCGCGCTCGATGATGCGCACGGGATGTCCGTCGACGAAGGATTTGACGGCGCTGCTGTTCGACTTCATGTATTTCAGGAGCAGGACGAGCATCGTCCAAGGGATGAGCACGAGGATGAAATTCATGACAGAAATATTCTCGTTGTATATGACGCCGCCGATGATGCCGCCGAGGACGTAGTTCTGTACCTGATCCGTCGCGGAACTCGGCGCGAGATTGCCCTTGCCGAGGAGATTGATCTGCAGCACGAGGCACAGAAGCCCGAGCGCGAGTTTTGCCAAGACCAGCGAATATGTGAGCATTGCGCTTCCCTCCTAAGAATCCTTGTCAACGATCTTTACGTCGCGCGTCATCAGATGCGTTTCCTCGTACTTGAAGGACGTGTAATCGCCGTTGAACGTGATCTCGTAATACTTGCCCTCCGCTTCGACGAGAAGTCCCTGCTTGAGATGTGTGGAACTCGTGCGAATCTCCTCGGGCGGCACCTCCATCTCCTCGCCGAGATTGTGCAAAAATCCCGCCATGCGCGAAGTCTGCTCGCGATCGCTCTTCGTCTGGCTGAAATTGTTCCACTGTGCGCCGCCCAGGAAGGCGACGGCAAGGAAGAGGATGACAATGAGGTCGCGATAGCGCGTGACGAGACGGTTGCGAAAATACTTGATGATGGCAACGAGCAGCGCGAAAAGCATGAGAAAAGACACGCCGTACCGTACAGCGTCGTTGATCTGACTGTGCTGCACGATGTAAGCATAGGTATAGAACTGCAAGAAAAGCACCTCCCATAGTGCGGCGAGCTGCCGCAAAAAAAGAACTGCCGCGAGAGCGCAGCCTCAGCGCACAAAGTACGGTTTCAACAGCAATGTGAGGAAAAAGACGGCGGC
>ERZ772955.1611-NODE-1611-length-13647-cov-6.322984_pt1 | contig 13647 bp, 14 predicted proteins | sample MGYA00511133_ERZ772955 | MGnify/ENA primary metagenome ERZ772955 (study PRJEB29015, sample SAMEA2737914) | human oral metagenome | biome: human oral; feature: human-associated habitat; material: dental | place: China | collected 2149 ... | reverse complement strand
TTGTGCCGGCATATTTTTCGATGAGATCTTTATATCTTGCGTGAAGTGCAGTGGCATTTTTGTCGTCCTCTTCAAAAAACAGCCCATCCTTTGCCTTAGCGACCTCATCGATATAATCGCCATATTTAAACTCTTTTTCGTATCTGTTTAGATACTCATACGCCCTTTTTTCATCTTTAGTTTTGGCTAAATTTAGCGCTAAATTTTTTAATGCTGCCTCGTAAAAATCCTTTGTCCTGTCGCTATTATTGACCAAAATTTCATAAATTTTAGCAGCCACGTCTGGCATATCTTTGCTGGCAAATGTATAGGCTAAATTCATCGATTTTGTCGGATCGTTCATGAAAAATTTTTCATTTGCATTTGCGATCTTTAGTACAAATTTCTTCGCCTCGTCAAATTTCTCTTTATCGATATTTGCGTCCGCTAGGCTTAGTGCAGCTCTACTTGCAAGGTCGATGTCGTTTGTTGAGTAGAGCACCTTTTCATAGTCGCTTAGCGCCTCTTTTTGCCTGCCTATTTTATATAGGTAGTCAGCATAATCAAGCGTGGCAAGTTTTGTAAATTTAGACTCCGCATGCTCTTCACTTAGTATGTCAAGCATATATTTTGCATCACTTGCGATGCTATCTTTGAGGTAAGCTCTGGCGATGAGATATAGCACCTCTGAGTAGTTCTCGTCAGATGGGAATTTTCTTATCCAGGCTCTGCCTTCGCTTACGATGTCCTTTGGCTCAAGCCCCTCAAACTCGCTCTTTGTCTCAAAAATTTTATCAAGCGCTCTTAGTCTAAAAAGTAAAAACTCACTTGAGAAAAGACTGGCTGGGTGCCTTTTCATCGCTGTTTGCGTATCTTTTACCACGCTTTCATAAGCGCCCTTTTCGTAAGCTCTTTTTATATTTATGTAGATGTCTATATCGTTGCTATCAAGCCCAGCGATAGGCGCTTTGTTAAGATCAAGCGCTCCGATGCTTGGGCTTAGCATATCTCTAAAATCAGGCGAGAAATTTAGCCCAGATACTCTTTTGTTGTTTTCACTGAGTGAAGTATCGATGATGATGCTAAAGTGCTTTGAAATGGTCGTCTTTGGCGTATCTTGCACGCTTGGACTGCTGTAAAGCTCAGTTTGAACATTTAGAAGTTTTGAAGGCGCCTTTGGCATGATGACGATAAAGAGTTTGCCGTCTTGCTTTTTATATTTTATGTCCATTAAAGGCAGTGTCGTATCTTCGATCTTTGGCAAGATCCCATCATCGAGCATACAAACGTAGCGCTTCGTGTCGTAGGCTAAAATTTGCTCCACACATTCAAATTCTTTCTCGTCGCTTAGCTGAAGGACGCTATAAGGCTTATTTGCGTTTGCGCCGCTGTTTAGGCTAAGGCTAAAGGCGGATAGATAAAGCGGTAAAAATAAGATGGTTAAGAGCTTTTTCATGCCACCATTATAGTTAAATTTTCTAAAATCCTGAAGCAAAGACAAAATGCTCGATAAATTCCAAAATCGCCCCAGAAAATAAAAAGGCAAAGACCGTGCCAGCAACGGCGACTCCAACGATCACTTTTAGCGCCATCGAGACGTTTGAGATGTAGATATTTTTATCTTTTGAAAAAGTATAATCATTTCCATTCATATCTACTAATTGTATACTTTCCAACAAGTCTTTCTCGGCCTCCGTTTCCTTATTTACATTGCTACTAAGCATTTTAGCAAAAACAAATGTTCCAATTAAAAATACAAGAATTAAAGGTAAAATAATTTTTTTCATTTTAATTTCCTTTCAATATTAAGTTAAACAGTTAAAAATATGTTAAGTTTATTAAAAATTAAAAGTAATCCCATTATTATAATTAAGAAACCACCTATTTTTTTAATAAGAGGTAAATGTTTTTTAATAAAAGACATCTTCTTAAATAGTGTTTTTGAAGCTAATGAGAATATTACAAATGGTGTTGCCATTCCTAATAAATATAGAACCATTAACATTACACTATTTCCTGTATCTCCTGATGAACCTGCTAAGATTAATATTGAAGCTAATATTGGTCCAACACAAGGAGTCCAACCAAGACTAAAAGTTAAGCCTAAAAGAAATGTTGAAAAAATACTTTGATTTTCTCCTTCATAATTCATAATTTTAGTTTTTTCTAAAAACTTTAATTTTAAAACATCCATTTGGAAAAGTCCTAAAATTACAACTAAAATTCCTCCTATAACTCTTACCTTACTATTAAGAAATAATTCTCCAATGAACCCTGCTCCAAATCCTAAAACTATATAGGTAACAGAAAGTCCTAAAACAAAAGCTAGAGTTTTACTTACTGATTTTTTCTCACCATTACTTAAAATTGAAATATAAACTGGAATAATTGGAAATATACATGGTGAAAAAAACGAAGCAACCCCTGCTAAATATGCTGTGCTATAAGCAATTTCCTGTGTAAACATAAATGTCCCCTTTCTAATATAAAAATAAAATTTTTTATTACTTGTCTATTATATACCTTTTTGACTTTAAAGTATACTAGAAAAGTTTAATAAAATAAAAAAAGCTGGACTAGATTATAAAAATTAAATGAAAATGGGATTGAATGAATTAAAATTTTAAATTAAATAAAAAAGTCAGGTAAAATAAAAAACCTGACTTTCAGTATTTATTTTCTTTTAAGAACTAGAATCTTTTCTTTTTCTTCCTTTGTAACTCTTAAAGATTCTCTAACTTTTTGTATAGACTTATTGACTGTCCAATTATCTAGTTTAGTTTTCTCTAAGAATTTATAAGTTTTATCTCTAAATTTAATATAGCAAACTGATAATAACCATGCCTTAGCCATCTTTACATAATATTCATCAGATTTTATTTTTTCACAGATTTTAAAAATATCTTTTAAATATTTATCTTCTATATAATAGGCTAATAACATTACAAAAATAAATCTTTGTTCCCAAGGATTTGTTGCAGATAACTTAGAAGTCAAATAATTATAAAAATCTTCTTTATTTTTATTGATAAATTTAAAACTTGAATCAACTATATCACAGACAGCCCAATTATCAATAATATTTATAAAAAAATCTATTCTTTTTAATCTTTCTTGAAAATCTATCTTTGAATAGCCAAGTATAAAACCATATAAAACTTTTTCTTCATGATATTTAATTTTCTTTTTAATAAATAATTTTTCAAAAAGATTTAAAAAATTCTCAGCTGATATTTTAGCAATCTTTTTTCCTATATCTCTTAAAATTGGAGTTCTTATTCCAATTATTTCAGAATCCACAGGTACAATTATTTTTGCATTAAAATCTCTATACTTTATATCTCTTATTGAAAAAAGATAATCTAAAAATTCTTTGTATTCTTTTTCAGTCTTAAAAGTTAAATTTTCAATTTCCATATAAACTCCTATTACCATACATTAGAAGCATGGCTTGTAAATCCAGCAGATGTTGAGAAATATTTAGCATCTATTGGCATGCCATTATAAGTCATAATTTCACCAGCAGTTTCCTCTATTGCACGAGTAGCTTCTTCATTTTCAACTTGGTTATTATACACTTGGCTTTCAACAGTATCTTTTATGTGGAAACCATCATTTGCATATTTTCCTTTTAAAATATCACTCACTGCATAAGTTCTGGCTGCAACAGCTTGTACTTTTAATGCTTCAACACCAAAACTTTTTGGCATTTCACTTGGAACAACTTGTAATAAATATTTTTCAATATCCAATGTATTAATCACTCTTAAACTTGAACCTCTTGGTATAACAGTAATAATTCCTCTATATTTTGGAGAAGATGTATGTCCTTTTCTTACAGGACTTAATGTTATATATTCTCCTTTTGCATAGAAATTAAGAGGATTTTTAGTTTTATATGTTTTTCCATTTTCAAGAGTTATAGTAACTGCACCAGAAGTATTTCTTACATCAACTCTTTCATTTTCTCCAACAGTTATATCAAAATCATCATTATATATTTGAACTTTATTTTCTGATGAAGAAATAGAAAGTCTACCATGTTCTAAACTTCCATTAGTTGTAATTCCAACTTTAATTTCCTTGTCTTTTCCTAAAACAGATTCAACAGTTGAAAGTTTTATATCTGTATAGTATCTTTTTAAAATATTTTTATAGCTTTCTCCATTTTTAGCAAGAGCTCCTGCTGCAAATTGAGACATACCAACTCCATGCCCAAATCCACCACCATAGATATTAATATATCCTCCTTCTTCTTCAAGAGCTAAGTATGCAGAAGGTAAAGATGTAACATTTGGTATAACAGGTTTACTATTATATGTTCCTTCTTCCCCCTTTGAACCATAAAGAGCATTATTAGTTGCTAAAAGTTTTCTTACATTAAATTCTTTGGCAACTAAGTACTTTCCATTACTTGTTATTACAAGCATATGAGTTATTATTCCAGATTCTCCTCTTGCAGCAACAATAATATCTTGAACTGTTCCAACATTTTTTATAGGAACTTGTTGCCATTCACCATTTACAAGTGTTAAAACATTTCTAGGGTTATTTCTATAAATGGCTATTAACCTATTTGCAGCTTTGTTATATAAATCAGATTTTTTAATGCTTGTTTTCCATCTCCAATAAGGCGAATTATCTCCATGTCCTCTTACACTTAGATCTTTAAAATATTTTAGTGCTCTATTTTCATTATATTCTTCAAATACAGAAAAACTTTCTTTGTGGTTGTCATTTACAGGTACTAAATATGGGATAGGTTCTCCAAAAGTATTATAAGGTAAAGGTAGTCCCATTTTTTTAAATACAGTATTTTCCAATTTTATTTTTTCCCTAGTTCCTCTTTGAATATTAGGTGGTAAACTATGTCCATAATCTCCATTAGGTTTGACAGGTTTAACCCTATTTACTGCTTTGTTACTTGAACATGAAATAAGTACAAGTGCTGATAAAAAAATTAAAGATATTTTCTTTTTCATTATATTTGTGAGGTTATTACCTCAACTCCTCCTTTATATATGATAATTAAATACATTATATTTTAATATTATTTTTTCTAATAAATGTAATTACTTGTTCTAAATTTTCTTGTGTATCAACTCCAATTAGACTATGAGTTGTTTCTAAAACTTTTATTTTATATCCATTTTCTAAAACTCTAAGTTGTTCCAATGATTCAGTTTCTTCAAGAGGTGTTGCTGACATTTTAGAATACTCAATTACAAAATCTCTTTTATATCCATAAATACCAATATGTTTAAAATATGCTATATTTTCATTTTTTCTTGGATATGGAATCACAGATCTTGAAAAATAAATTGCATAGTCATTTTTATCACAGACAACTTTTACATTATTTGGATTTTCAATTTCTTCCTTATCTAATAATTTATGTTTTAATGTTGCCATTTTTAAATCTTTGTTCTCTTTAAATGTTTCTATTAAAGAGTTTATCATTTCATATTCTATTAAAGGCTCATCACCTTGAATATTTATAATAGTGTCAAAATCTGTCATCTTCTCACAAACTTCTGCAATTCTTGATGTACCATTAGTATGATTTTTATTTGTCATTATGGCTTGACCACCAAAATTTATAACTTCATTATAAATTCTTTCATCGTCTGTTGCAACAATTAAAGCATCAAGATTTGATTTGTTTGCTCTTTTATATACCCACTCTATCATAGTATGTCCTTCAATCATTTTTAAAGGTTTACCTTCAAGTCTAGTTGAAGAATATCTGGCAGGAATTATTCCTAAAAATTTCATTTTTCACCTCAATTTTTAAACTTAATTTTACATAAATAGTAAAATTTTGTATAATCTATAATATATTAATCAAATATTATTATAACAAATTAAATGGAGGCATTCAATATATGGAAATTTATTTTGTAAGACATGGGCAAACGATTTGGAATGTTGAAAAAAGATTTCAAGGACTTTCTGATTCTCCACTTACTGAACTAGGAATTACACAAGCAAAATTATTAGGTGAAAAATTAAAAGATATAAAATTTGATAAATTTTATTCAACTTCTTTAAAAAGAGCGTACGATACTGCTAATTATATAAAAGGAAATAGAAAACAAAAAGTTGAAATTTTTGATGATTTTGTTGAAATTTCTATGGGAGATATGGAAGGAATCAAACAAGAAGACTTTAAAAAACTTTATCCAGAACAGGTTAAAAATTTCTTTTTCAATCAGCTTGAATATAATCCAAGTTCTTTTGGTGGAGAAAGTTTTTTAGAAGTGAGAGAAAGAGTTATTAGAGGTTTAAATAAATTTATTGAATTAAATAAAAATTACGAAAGAGTTTTGGTTGTTAGTCATGGGGCAACATTAAAAACTTTGTTACATTATATAAGTGGAAAAGATATTTCAACTTTAAGTGATGAAGCAATACCTAAAAATACAAGCTATACTATTGTAAAATATGAAAATGGAAAATTTGAGATTATAGATTTTTCTAATACAAGCCATTTGGAGGAGAAATTATGAATATAGTGTTATATCAACCAGAAATTCCCTATAATACTGGGAATATAGGGAGAAGTTGTGTACTTACAAATACAAAATTACATTTAATAAAGCCATTAGGCTTTTCTCTTGATGAAAAACAAGTAAAAAGAGCAGGAATGGATTATTGGCATTTAGTAAATTTAAAAGTTTGGGAGTCCTTTGAAGAATTTTTAGAAGCAAATAAAGGGATAAGACTTTTTTATGCTACAACAAAAACTAAACAAAAATATTGTGATATAAAATATGAAGAAAATGATTATATAATGTTTGGTCCTGAATCAAGAGGAATACCAGAAGATATTTTAAATAAAAATTCTGAAAGATGTATAACAATTCCAATGATACCAATGGGAAGATCTTTAAATCTTTCAAATTCAGCTGTTATAATTTTGTATGAAGCATATAGACAATTAGGTTTTAATTTTTAGGAGGTGTATTATGATAAGTTTTAAAAATGATTACAGTGAAGGAGCTTGTCCAGAAGTATTAGAAGCACTGGTAAAAACAAATTATGAACAAACAGTAGGTTATGGAGAAGATGAATATTGTAAAGAAGCTAGAAATTTAATTAAAGAAAATATTAATTATCCTAATGCAGATATTTATTTTTTAGTAGGAGGGACACAGGCAAATACAACAGTTATTTCTCACTCTCTAAAACCTTATGAAGCAGTTATTGCTTGTAAAACTGGGCATATTTCTATACATGAAACAGGAGCTATTGAAGCAACAGGACATAAAATAATTGAAGTAGATGGTATTGATGGAAAATTAACTCCTAATTTAATTTTAAATGAATTAAGAAAACATGAAGATCATCATATGGTAAAGCCAAAAATGGTTTATATCTCAAATACAACAGAAATAGGAACTGTGTACACTAAAAGTGAATTAGAAAGCATCAGTAAAGTTTGTAAAGAAAATGATTTATATTTATATTTAGATGGAGCGAGACTTGCCTCAGCACTTGCCTCTGAAAAATGTGATGTAAATTTAGAAGATTATCCTAAATATTGTGATGTTTTCTATATAGGTGGAACAAAATGTGGATTATTATTTGGTGAAGCAGTTGTGATTATAAATGATGAAATAAAAAAAGAATTTCAATTTTCTGTTAAACAGAAAGGTGGATTATTTGCAAAGGGAAGATTACTAGGAATACAGTTTGCAACTTTATTTAAAGATGATTTATATTATAAAATAGGTGTTCATTCAAATAAAATGGCATTAAAAATAAAAAATGCTTTTGCAGAAAAAGGAATTAAACTAGCTACTGATTCTTATACTAATCAAGTTTTTGTAGATTTAAATCCAGAACAAATAAAAAAATTAGAAAAAGAGGTTATTTTTTCAGTTGAATTTTTTGGAATAGGAGAAAATCAATCATCAAGATTTGTAACTTCTTGGGCAACAAAAGAAGAAGATGTTGATAGACTTGTGGAACTGATAAAAAATCTTTAAAATTGGAGGCAGAATGAGTATAAGTTTTTATATAAAAAATAAGAAAAAATTTTTTGGATATGAAAAAGTTTTAACAGTTGGAGAAGTAATAGATTTATTTAAAGAATATAAACTATCTATTTACAATATAGATTTTGATACAGATGATTTTAATAAAGAAAAATTTTATAACACCTCAATAGAAAATTGGCAAGAAAATCATAGTTGTATCCTATTGGGAGTTGAAAGGAAAAGTGCAAGAGGTTTTGAATTTTCATATAATATCACAAAAAACTCTTATGTTATAAGAGAATTTACACCTGCTTCTGAAAATGATTGGTTTATAGTATTAGAATTTATGAAAGTATTATCAGAAAAATTAAATACTAAAATTGTATCTGAACAAAGAGATATATTTACTTCTGAAACTATTAATACTTTTGATTACAAAAGTGATATAAAATCAGGAATTAAAGTGATTTTAGATTTATTAAATAAAAAAAATGAAAAAGGTTTCAATGTGGATAATATTTATGGAATAAAAAGACCTGTTTCTTTTAATAAAGAAATAATTGAAAGGATAGTAAATTCTTCTGATGAAATAAAAGAATTTTCAAAATTTTGTGAAGATATACAATATATTGATGCTTATTCTGCAAAGCAATTTTTTGTAGACGACAAAAAGATTAATAAAAAATGGGCTTATTATGTTTTAACAGAAAATCTTAGAACAGTTCTTCCATATAAACCAAGTGTAGAAATTTTTTCCATGAATTATATAAAGAATGAAGAAGTAGCTTTTTGGAAAATATTTTTTTGTGCTTGTAAAGTTGATGAAAATGGAAAAGAAGGTATTGAAAAAATTGCAGAATCTATATATGACGATTTTATAAAAAAGCTTCCATCAAATAAATATAAATTTATAGATGCTTCATATATAGTAGTTGAGCCTTTAAATAGAGATGAGATACTTGAAATATTAAAATAAATAGCTCATATAATAAACTAAAATGATGTTGAAAGAAAATTTCTATCAGCATCATTTTTTATTTAAATAGATATATATCATTAAAATAAAACAAAACATCTAAAAATTAGAAATAAAAAAATTTTTTAAAACACTTTTAATTTGACATAAAAATTAGAGAAATGCTATAATAAAATAAGGTTTGTTTTGCAAAGTGATTATTTTACATAAAAAAGTTTTTTAGATAGGAGAAATAATATGATTTTAAAAAAAATAGGCATTGTACACAGTGTGTATGAAAATGAAAATAATGTTCCAAGGCAAGGAAAATATTCTGATGAAAAATCTATAATTGAAATTTTTCCAGAATATGTAGCTGCCTTAGATGGAGTTGAGTTTTTAAAAAGTATAATAGTCCTGTACTGGGGAGATAGAGCTGATAGAAATGTATTAAAATCTACTCCTCCATTTGCTACTTTAGAAAAAGGGGTGTTTTCAACTCGTTCACCTAATAGACCTAATCCAATAGCTATGTGTGTTTGTAAAATACTTTCAATTGAAGGGAATAAAATAACTGTCATGGGTTTAGATGCTCTTAATGGAAGTCCTGTGTTAGATATAAAAGTTTTTATACCAAGAGTTGATACAGATAAAGACTATAAAGAAAGTTCTAAAATTACTAAATAAAATAAAAATATTATGAGGAGGTAAAAAATGAAAAATTTAAAAAAGTTATTTTTTATTTTAAATTTTATTTTAGTTTTTATTTTTTCTCAAACATTATATGGAGAAAATAAAAATTTAGTTACAGGAAGTAAAACAGGAACAGCAGTAGGTTATCATGGGAAAATAACTGTACTAACAGAACTGAAAGATGGTAAGTTTACAAATATTTCTGTTAAAAGTCACAGTGAAACAAAAGATGTTGGAGATATTGCAATTTCAAAAATTCCAAATGAAATTGTAAAAAAACAATCATTAGATGTAGATAGTGTTGCAGGAGCTACTGTTACAAGTAAAGCAATTGTAGAGGCTGTTGCAAATGCTCTGGAAAAAATGGGAGTAGATCCTATAAAATATGCTTATAAACCTGATATAAGTAAAACTGATAATTTAAATGCTAAATTAGATTTAAAAAAATTACCTAAAAAGAAAGATATTAAAGAAACTGTCATTATCACAGATGCAAAAGGAAGAAAAGTAGAAATTGGACTACCTATTTCTACTTATGCAATAAGTACAATGGATGTAATTGATTATATTATTCCATTAAAAGGAAAAGAAGCATTTAATATGTTAGTTGGTTCTGGACAAGACGGAGGACATGGTTTAAACAAATATGCAAAATTATATACACCTGTTGTTGGAAATTATATGGAACACACTGCTCAAATATCTGAACATGCATCTCCATTTGATCTTGAGATGTTGTTAGCAGTTAAACCAGATGTTTTAGTCGTAAATTCAGCAATGGCTGCTCATAAATATGCTCTTGAAATAGAAGATCAATTAGCTGAAGCAGGAATAAAAATTATTTTAATAGATGTTCCAGGAAAAGATTCAGAAAAATCTGTACAACAGGCAATGAGAATTTTAGGAGATGTTTTCCAAGAAAAAGAAAAAGCAAATGAAGTAATAAATTTTATTGATAAACAATATTCAATAATGAATTCAAAAAATTTAAAAACTAGAAAAGATAAACCGACAGTTTATTATGAAAAATCTGGATATTCAGAAGTATTTGGACCAACAGCAACAAGTAAATCTGGTTGGGGAATTATAATAAATATAGCAGGAGGAAAAAATATAGCAGATGAACTTTTAGCTGATAAGCCTGTTTCTAAGGGTGGAGGAAATACTATAGATCCTGAATATGTATTAAAAAGCAATCCAGATTTTATAATTTTGAGTGGAGTTAATGATGGTTGGCTTGATAGTTCTAAAGAAAAGAAAAAATGTCAATTTGATATTGTAAATAGGAATGGTTGGAAAGATTTAAAAGCTATTAAAAATAGGAATCTATATGAATTTGCACATTCTACAAGTAGATCAATATATGGTTTTTATCCAGCATTAAAAATGGCTACAATTTTTTATCCAAAAGAATTTAAAGGAGTAAATCCTGAAGCTGTTTTAGATGAATTTTTTGATAAATTTATGTTATTAGATAGCAGTATCAGCACTTGGATGTATAATTTAGAAGATTGTGATAAGGTTGAGATGAATAAAAATAAAAAATAATGGAGAAAATAATGGAAGTAAATAAAAATATAGATGTATCAAATAATAAGATTATATATAAAAGTTTAATTAAAAAAAGAATATTAATTATTAATATAATAATTATTTTACTTTTGCTTTTATTTCTATTGAATATATCTGTAGGTTCAACTTCTATAAGTATTAAAGAAATTTTAAAAGCAATTTTTATCAATGAAGGTGAAGGAAATAATATACTAATTATTAGAAAAATTAGATTACCTATGTCATTAATGGCAATAGTGGTTGGATTTTCTTTAGGAATAGGTGGTTGTGAAATACAGACAATTTTAAAAAATCCAATAGCAAGTCCCTATACTTTGGGAATAACTTCAGCTGCTTCTTTTGGAGCAGCTTTAGCTTTAGTTTTAAATAGTAGTGTGTTTAACCTGCCAGATACATTGGCTGTAACAGGAAATTCTTTTTTCTTTACATTTTTAATATCTACAATGATATATTTATTTTCAAGTCAAAGAGAAATAGGAAAAACTGCAATAATACTGTTTGGAATAGCATTAAACTTTCTTTTTACCTCATTTACAATGATTTTGGAATATGTTGCTGATGAAGATAAATTACAAAATCTTATTTTTTGGAATTTTGGAAGTTTATTAAAAACAACTTGGACAAAACTTTTAATAGTCTTAATTACTTTAGTAGTATGTATAATATTTTTATATAAAAATTCTTGGAAATTAACTGCTATGACCTTGGGAGATGCTAAAGCAGAAAGTATAGGAGTAAACCCTTATAAGTTGAGAAAACAAATTATTTTAATAATTTCTCTTCTTTCTGCTGTTGCCGTTAGTTTTGTTGGAACAATAGGTTTTGTAGGTTTAATAGCACCTCATATAGCAAGATTAATTGTAGGGGAAGATCAAAGATTTTTTATGCCTTTATCTGCCTTATTAGGAGGCTTCATTCTATCATTATCTTTTTTAATAAGTAAGTTAGTTATTCCTGGAGTAATCTTACCTATTGGATTAGTTACATCTGTGATAGGAATACCATTTTTTATCAGTATGATATTTGGGAAAAGAAGGAGTATATAATGCTTGAAATAAAAGAATTAAGTTTTTCCTATAATAAACATAAAGAAAATATTTTTAAGAATTTATCAGTAAATTTTGCTAAGGGTTTTAATGTAATTTTAGGTCCAAATGGAGCAGGGAAATCAACATTACTAAAAGCAATTTTTGGTTTATTGAGATATCAGGGAAATATATATTATGATGGTGTAAATTTATCTAAAATAAATTTTAATAAAAAGATAGAATTAATTTCCTATCTTCCACAAATGGATTTAAATATTTCTCCATTGACAGTTTTAGAAATGGTTTTATTGGGTAGATTACCAGAACTTCATCAAAAAATTTCTGATGAAGATATAAAAGCCATAACAGAAATTCTTAAAGCACTAAATATTGAAGATTTAATAACAAGAACATTTAGTGAATTAAGTGGTGGACAGAAAAAGATGGTATTTGTAGCTCAGACATTAGTTAGAAATCCTAAACTTATTCTTTTAGATGAGCCAACAAATTCTTTAGATTTACAAAAACAGCTTGAATTATGCCAATTTCTTCAAAATTTTATAAAATTAAAAAAAGTTGATATTATTGTTATACTTCATGATATAAATTTAGCTATAAGATATGCTGATCATATTGTTATACTGTCAAATGATGGGAAATTATATAATTCAGGAGAAGCAAAAAAAGTTATAACTGAAAAAATGTTAAGAGAAGTTTATGGTGTAAGTGGGAATGTTATTTTAGATGATGAAAATAAACCTATAATATCTGTAAAGAAATCTATAATAAACAAATAAAAATAGAGTCAAATGACTCTATTTTTATTTGTTTATTCTGTTAGTTTAATTTTTCTAAAAATGCTTTTCCTGGTCTAAATTTAACTGATTTTCTCTTACCAATTTTAACTTCTTCACCAGTTTTAGGGTTTCTTCCTAATCTTGGAGCTCTTTCAACTACTTCTAATTTTCCAAAGTTGATAATACTTAAATTTTCTCCATCTAATAAGATTTTTTCCATAGAGTTGAATATAATATCAACTTTTTTTTCAGCTTCAGTTCTAGTAGTAAACACTCCTTTTTCAAATAATAACTTTGCAAATTCCTTTTTTGTCATCTTTTATCCATCCTCCTAATAAAAATACATTTACATCCTAATAAAAATACAATTACAAACGTAATATAATACCTTATATCATATATTACAAGTTTTTTCAAGTGTTTTAAAGAAAAAAGTTTTTTGTTATTAAAAATGGTATTGTAATTATTAAAATTATTTCAATAAAATGTAATCTTTTCATTTTTACATTATATTACAATTTAAAGTATTTCTTGAATTTTTTATGAATTATGCCAGAACACTCGCGACTCTAGCACTCGTAGGGTGTGAATGGCATATTTTTTGTTTACAAAAAATTTGAAATAGTTAAATACATATTGTA
>ERZ772955.1610-NODE-1610-length-13653-cov-4.524783_pt1 | contig 13653 bp, 14 predicted proteins | sample MGYA00511133_ERZ772955 | MGnify/ENA primary metagenome ERZ772955 (study PRJEB29015, sample SAMEA2737914) | human oral metagenome | biome: human oral; feature: human-associated habitat; material: dental | place: China | collected 2149 ... | reverse complement strand
ATTTTTTGCCATATTTGAAAAGAAGCGGGCTTGCTTGAAGATGGCTGTATTTGTATCTTACATTATTTTGAGAAAATATTTTTAAGATTTTTTCATATTTTTCAACTTGATTTTCTGTTTCAACTTGATTTTCTGCATCAGAAATATGTGAAAAAATTGAGATTACCTCTAATCTATTTTTTGAAGTTTTATTCTTTGATTTATTATTTAAAAAATTTATTTCATATTTTTTTATTTTTTCAATTAATTCCAAAATTGAATTCTGTCCTTCAATAACATTTTCCAAAATATTTTCAACAAAAAAAGTTATTTCTCCCAAATTATATTTACTCTCAACTTCTTTAAATGATTTATAATATTTCATTTTATTTTGTGCAATCATATATGAAATTGACAGCGCTGTATATTTTCCCACATATTTAGCCAAGTTCATTGACAGCAAATATCTTCCAAAGCGACCATTGCCGTCATAAAACGGATGAATATATTCAACAAAAAAATGAATTATTGAAATTTTTATAAGCGACGGGATTTCTTTGTCGTTTAAAAGTTTTATTACTTTTTCAACTTCTTTTTGTATATTTTCCTCTCCTAAAATTCCCCGATGAATTACTTCCATCGCATCGTTTTTTATTTCAACGCCATCTTTTCTAAAAATTTTTCCATCTAATTTATAATTTTCACTCTCCAAAAAATCAATAAACAATTTTTCATATATTTTCCTAAAATCTTCAGAACTTTCAATTTTTTCTTCTTTATTTTTCAAAATATTTTCATATTTTTTTACAATTCCAACTAATTTTTCTTTTTTACTAAATTTTTTTTTACTAGTTTTATTTTGCAATTCGGAATAAATAGCCTTTTTGCTAGAATGAATCCCTTCAACTTTGTTCGTATAAAGAATTTCATTTACAAACAGCTTATTTACTGTATAAAACATCATCAAAGAAGTCAACTTTTGAAATTCTAATTCAATTTTTTTACTATTTTTATAAATTTCTTCCTGCAATTTAAAGTGTTTCGGCAAAAATTTAAAAAACAATGGCACTTGCTTTTTTTTATATTCGGAATAAATCATCAAATTTGTAACAATCGTTGAGCCATCTTTTATTCTTTTTTCATATTCTTCATCTAATTTCTTACTTTTATAATATAATTTTTCTAATTTTTCATATTTTATATACATTTGAATCACTCCTACTATATAAATAATATCATTTTTATATTTTAAAGTAAAGATTTTATAAAAAATTTTTTTATTTTTTGTAATTACTAAAATTATTTAAAAAATTCAAAATACACAGTTTTTAAAATTTTTGTTGTAATATCCCATTTTTTTTGGTAAAATCTTAATTGAGAAAAAATATTTTTAGAAAGGAAATTAAAATGAATACAGAAAATCAAACATTAAATTTGAACACAATAATCAAAATTATTTACAAAAATAAAGCCTTAATTGCTCTAATTACAGTTATAACAATAGCGCTTGCGACAGCCTTTGTTTTTTTAAACAAATCTTTTAAAACGGAAATAAACTTATATGGAAATGACAAAGTTTTGACGGAAATTGGAGAAAATTCTCAATATTCACTTAGTTCATTTGAATTTTTTTCCTACATAAAAAATCATTCAAAAACACTAAAAAACTTAAATTTGCCAGAAAATAAATTTTTAAAAGAAATGTCAACTAGACTTACTACACAAACTGAAACTGGCGATCCGATGGTAAAAGTAAAATTTTCAACAAGAAGTAAATCCGAAGGGGAAAATTTTTCCAAAGAATATCACATACTTGCACAAAATTATTTGGCAGACAAAAAAAACAGTTATTTGAATTCTCAATTAAAATTATTGGATGAACAATATAAATTTATTTCTAAAAATACAGATATAAGAACGACGAAAGACCCTTTGACTGACACTTTGGTTTCAAGGCTTTCATATTACAGACTTCTAAAAAATGATTCAAGCCCAGTTATAAAATACATTAATTCAACTACAAAACCATCATTAAATAAAAAATTAGTTTTAGCTGCAGCACTTTTTGTCGGACTATTTTTAGGAATTTTTGCCGCATTTGTTAAAGATTTTTCAAATACATTGGATTGGAAAGATATTAAAAGCAAAAAATAAATAAATTAAAGAAAAAGAGAAAATATAGAGAAAAAAATTAAAAAAAAGAAAACAAGAAAAAATGAAAGGGAAAAGAAAAGGAGAAATGGATTTTTTTTATCACACGATAACAACATTAATTTTAATATTTTTTTATTATGTCGGCTTCAAATTTCCAGATTACGACTTCAAGTTTAAATTAAGCCATAGGAATATATTGACCCACTCTCCGCTACTTGTAATTATTTTATTTGTACTGCATCAAAGTAAAATTCTTACATTGACTTATAAAACGAAGTATGACATAACAGATTTTGTAACGGTTGGACTTAGCCTTGGAATTGCAATCCATTTACTTTATGACTTATTTCCCAAAAGTTTTAAAGGCACAGCTCTTCTACAATTTCCTATTGTGGAAAAAAGTTTGTCAAAAGACGAAACAATTGCATCCATAATAATTTTTATCATCTTTTTGACAGGATTTTCTGTTTACAAGATAAAAAATTACCTTGATTTGGCAACAAACCTCATTTTAATAATAATTACTTTTATTTTAAAAAGAAAAAGTGAAAAAAAATTTTTTCGAGTGGCATTTCTTTTCGTCGCTATTTTCTCACTTTTAATTTATTTAAAACAAAACACAATTTTTAATAAATTTTTTTAAAATCAAAAAAAACTATCTTAAAAAATTGATATTCAAATCTATTAAGATAGTTTTATTTTTTGTTTTTCTTTTAATTTTTTTACTTTTAAATTATAATTTAATTATTTATTGACTTCGTCAGCCAATTTTTTACCAACTTTAAATTTTACTACTTTTTTAGCAGCTATTTGCATTTTTTCTCCTGTTGCTGGGTTTCTTCCTTCTCTTGCCGCCTTTTCTTCCACTTTAAATGTTCCCCATCCAACGAATTGGATTGATTCTCCTTTTACTAAAATTTCTTTTGCTGTTTCTAAAAAGGAATTTACTAATTCTTCCGATCTTTTTTTAGTTTCTCCTGTTGCTTTTGCATAAGCATCTACAAATTCTTTTTTTGACATTTTCATTCCTCCAATTTTTTTTATCACTATAATAGTACCATATTTTCGGCATTTGTCAAGTTTTAAAATAAGCTTTTTAAAATTTTTTTAATCATTTTTTCTTCTTGAAATCACTTTTATAATTTCATTCACAACAAACGGAACAAGTGACAATCCTATCACCATTTCCCAATGACTCGGATCTATCGCAGTTACTTTAAACATTTGTGCAATACTTGGAATTGAAGTCAAGCCAATTTGCAAAACTATCCCAATAACAATTGCTCCAATCAAAAATTTATTTCCAAAAAATCCAATTTCAAAAATAGTTTTTTTACTATTTCTCATTGACAATGAATAAAATAATTGTGAGAATGTAAGAACAATAAACGCCATTGTTCTTCCATAAGTTAAAATTTCCCGTGTTGCGGGATTACTGTCTTTTACGACCGAAATAGGCACAGTCCCGCTATGAATAATTCCTAGGTAAAATGCCACAAGTGTAAGCACTCCAATCAGCACTCCACCAACAATTGATCTCATTCCCGCACCTTCAGAAAAGAAACTCTCCCTCGGATCTCTAGGTTTTCTAGTCATAACTTCCTTATCTCCAGGATCCATTCCAAGCGAAATTGCAGGTAATGTATCCGTTATTAGGTTTACCCATAGAAGCTGAGTTGCAACTAACGGTATTGCCCAGCCGAATAACGTCGCAATAAATACACACAAAACTTCTCCTAAGTTACAAGAAAGCAAGAATATAATTGTCTTTTTGATGTTGTTAAAAATATTTCTTCCTTCTTCAATCGCATGAATTATCGTAGTAAAATTATCATCAGTCAAAATCATATCACTAGCACCTTTAGAAACATCTGTACCAGTAATTCCCATAGCAACTCCTATATCGGCAAATTTAAGCGACGGTGCATCATTTACTCCATCTCCAGTCATTGACACAATATTTCCCTGCTCTTTAAACGCTTTTACAATCTTAACTTTATGCTCTGGCGAAACTCTCGCAAACACTCTATATTTATTCACTTCCTTAGCAAATTTATCATCTGGAATCTCATCAATTTCAGCTCCAGTTAAACTTTGGCTAATATCTGTCGCAATTCCAAGCTCTTTTGCAATCGCAACCGCCGTATTCTTATGATCACCAGTTATCATAATCGGAGTAATTCCAGCCTTTTTAGCTTCCACAATCGAATCTTTCACTTCAGTCCTAGGCGGATCAATCATTCCAACAATTCCAACTACAACCAGATCCTTTTCCATCTCTTCAGGTGAAATTTGGCTGTCAACATCTTTAAATGCCACTCCAAGCACTCTTAAAGCGTCATCAGACATTTCTTCAGCAACTTTCAATATTTTATTTTTCGCTTCTTCAGTCAATGGCAAAATTTTTCCATTTACAAGAATTTTATTTGCTCTTGTGAGAATATTGTCAATCGCACCTTTTGTGTGAACTCTATATTTCCCACCTTCTTCATTAAGTGTCGACATAAGTTTTCTGTCCGAATCAAATGGATTTTCAGAAACCCTTTTATATTTAGCATTCAATGCGTTTTTTTCCAAATCAAATTTATTTCCCAAGACAATCAGAGCCACTTCTGTCGGATCTCCGATATCTTGTCCATTTTCAACAGATGCATCCGAGCAAAGCACAAACGAACGGATTAACTCAGTTTCATCAATATTTGCCTTTTGTCCATCTTGACTGGAAATATCTCTCAAATTATCCAAAGTATAAGTTTTTACAACAGTCATTTTATTTTGAGTAAGCGTCCCGGTTTTATCAGAACAAACGATATTTACCGCTCCCAATGTTTCAACCGCAGGTAATTTTCTCACAATTGCATTTTTCCTTGACATAGTCTTTACCCCAAGCGAAAGCACAATTGCAACAATCGCAACAAGTCCTTCAGGAATTGCCGCCACAGCTAGACTTATTGCAGTCATAAACATTTCAACTGCTTCTCTTCCTTGAATCAACCCTATGACAAAAATAATTCCACAAATTGCCAATGCTCCATATCCCAAAATTTTTCCAAGTTCTTCTAATTTTATCTGAAGCGGAGTCAATGTATTGTTATCTTCATCTAAAATCTGTGCAATTTTTCCAATTTCCGTATTCATTCCAGTTTCAACTACAACTCCTTCTCCTCTTCCATAAGTTGCCATAGTTGACATAAATGCCATATTTTCCTTATCTCCAATAGGTATTTTTGTATCGTTTGTGATAAAATTGGCATCCTTTTCACTTGGAACAGATTCTCCAGTAAGTGCCGATTCTTCAATCTGCAAATTAGCACTTTCAATAAGTCTGACATCTGCTGGAATATATCTCCCCGCATCAATTACTAAAATATCTCCCGGCACCAGTTCTTCCGAATTAACTTCAATAACTTCGCCATTTCTTCTAACCAAGCTCTTAGGTGTCGTCATCTGCTGTAATGCTTCCAATGCCTTTTCCGCCTTAGATTCCTGCACAACTCCAACTACTGCATTTATAAGAACTACCGCTAAAATTATCAAAGCATCAGCTATTCCGTCTTTCCCATGCGCAATAATATTAACAACAGCTGCACCAATTAACACATAAATAAGCATATCCTGAAGCTGTGCCAAAAATAGCTGCAATAAACTTTTTTTCGGCTTTCCTTTTAATTTATTAGGTCCATATTTCTCCAGCCTCTTTTTCACTTCTTCCGTTGAAAGTCCTGTTTTTTCCGAGACATTCAACTCTTTTAAAACATCTTTTGGTGATTTAGTAAACCACATATTTTAACATACCTCTTCTTTCTAAAAAAATCTTTATAACTAGAATCATTATACACTAAAATCGATTTTATTTCTATAATTTATTATAAAAAAAATTGCCCTTTTAATAAAAAGGACAATATATATTATAAAATTTATTGTTGATTATTCAGTTGTGTTTTTTACTGGCGCAGCATTTTGAAATTGAATTTCAATTCTTCTATTTTCTGCTCTACCTTGTTCAGTTTCATTTGTAGCAATTGGTTGTTTTTCACCCATTGATTCCACTCCAATAATTCTTGCTGGATTCAATCCAAATTCAACTAATTTATCTCTAACAGCAACAGCCCTTCTCATTCCAAGTTTCATATTATAAGCATCTGAACCTTTAGAATCTGTATGTCCAACAATTACTAAATTTAAATTATTTACTTCTGCATATTCTTTTACATTTCTTAACAATTCATAATATTTTTCTTTAACTACAGATTTATCAAAATCAAAATTCAATTTATTAGAATCAAGTGTTATAGTCTTAGGACCTTCATCTATAATTCCTTGTTCCTTAGCTTCTTCTAATTCCAAAGCATTAATTCTTATTGTATTTTCTCTCATTTTAGTTGTAGTCAATCTTCTAGCCATTACTGGTGCTGAAATCATTAAAATTGCAAATATGGCAATTATTGTTGATCTGATGGTTGTTCTTGTTGTGGTTGTTGGTTTGACCATGATTCAGCCTCCTTTTCAAGAGATTTGTATTCTTTACTTCCTGGATATGGTTTGTTAGCTTTTAAATAATCTTCGATAGTATCTAATCTACCTGCATTATAGTCTACCAATTTTGCGTTTGTACAAGACAAAGCTCCTAATCCTAATGCTAATAATATTAATTTTTTCATATTTTTATCCTTTCCCTTCCTGTAATAACTACTTATTTCTATTTTTTTATTTCATTTTTCCTTGAATTCCATCTAGTCTTTCTTCCATTTTATCTAATAATTCATTAGTTTTGTGAAATTTTTCAATATTATTGTTAATTTCATCGACTCTTTTGCTAATTCTTTGTATTTCATAGTTCATCTGTTCACTTTCAGACATATTTTTTCTATTTATTCTTACTCTTTTTACTTTTTTTACATTTAAATTTACAGCAGAATTTCCACCTTGTTTTGTAACAGCTGGTTCAGAAGTTGTTTCTTTTGTTTTTCTCTGTTTAGCAAGTTTTACTAATCTTTGAACTGCAGCATCAGTATCTGCACTTTTTGCCATCACAGCAAACGGAAGTTGACTAAGCATTAATACTGCTATTATTCCTACTTTTTTATTCATTTTTTTTCCTTTCTAAAATAAATTAAAAGAATTTATTTTATTTGATTATTTATTTACCTGAACTTTTTCTTATAACTTTTCTAGAAGATTTCTTCTTACCAAAAACATCATTAAATCCTTTTAGTTCATTTTCTTCTCTTTGAACACTTCTCACTACGCTTTGATAAAAATCTACTCTATCTTTTGCTCTTGCAGTGTTATATTCCAATTTTTCCAATCCAGTTCTTGGTTTGTACACCTCTTCCACACTTCCATCGGCATTTTCAATTACAGTTAAAGTTTTATCAACTTTTTTAGGTTTCAAACTATTGTAGTAATCTTTTCTTGCATCATTTATTATAGCTTGTGCACTTTTACCAAATATCGGTAAAGAGGATGCCACCACTACACCGAATAATAATAATTTACTATTTGATTTCATTTTCATTACCATTCCTTCCATTTTTTATTAATCCATAACTGATAAAAGTGTTTCTAGTTCAGTAATTTTTTGTTCTTTTTCAGCTATCATTTTTTCAATATTGTAATTATTTTTTTCAAAGTTTTTTAAAATAACTTTATATTTATCTCTGTGCCATCTAACTTCAGAATCTACTCTTAATTTTTCTATAGTTTTTTCTCTTCCGTCTCTTTGTTCTTTTAGAACTTCTACTTCAGATTTCAACTTTTCAAGTTGTCTCTTATAAGATTCTTTCTGTGCCGCTTCTTTCTTCAACAATTCATTATATTGATTTTCAATAGAATTTAAACTGTCCTCCAACTTACTTGTTGCGGAGTAACTTGTCATTGAAACCATCATTATTCCTATTAACAAGAATCCCATCTTTTTCATTCCATTTCCTCCTACTTTAATTTGAAATCAACACTCCTCACTCACAATTGCATAAATTTTTCTCAAACTATTCTATAATGTTACCACTCACAATTATTATACCAAATATTTTTTAAAAATACAATATCTTTATAATTTATTTTTAAGAAAATAAAACCCCATTAAATAAAGGGGTTCTACATATTTTCTATATTTTTTTAATAAAAAAATAATAATTTATTATTTTAATAAAATTAAAACTTCTTCAACTGTTTCCGCAGACTCTATTTTTTCTACAAGTTCTTCTTCAAAGCTCAATTTTGAAATTTCTGCAAGTAAATCTAAATGTTCCCCTTTTGCATCTTCTGGTGCAGCTATCATAAATATTAATTTTGAAGGTTCATCGTCCATACTGTCAAAATCTATTCCAGTTTTAGAAATTCCAAGTGCTAAGGACATTTTTTTTATTAAATGTGTTTTTGTATGTGGAATTGCGACACCATCTTGCATTCCTGTCGGAGATAATTTTTCTCTTTCATAAATTGAGGAAATAAATTCATCTAAATCATCAGCATTCAAAATACCGTCTTTTACAAAAACTTGCGCCATTTCTTTTATAACTTCCTCTTTGTTTTTCCCTTTTAAATCCACTTTTATTCTATTTTTTGATAAATATTCTAAAATTTCCATTTTTTTAATACAAGACCAAGATTTTGGTCTTTCTCCTTTCTCAAAATTTATTTTTTAAAAATTTTTCCATCTTTTTAAGATATCCTCTATAATTTCACATTCAGACATTTCAGAAAAATTGTAAACAATATAGTTCTTTTCTTTTTTAAACCAAGTCAGTTGTCGCTTTGCATAATTTCTGCTTTCTTTTTTTATTAATTCTATGGCGCAATCAAAAGTTATCTTATGTTCAAAATATAGAAATAATTCCTTGTAGCCTATCGAAGATATTTTATAAAGATTTTTTCTGTACTTATTATATACTTTTTTTGCCTCTCCGACAAGTCCTTTTGCAATCATAATTTCAACTCGCCTATTAATCCTATCGTAAAGCTCATCTCGATTCCGTGTCAAAAATATCTTCAAAAAGTCGTAATCATTATTTTTTATATTTTGAGTCCTTAACTCGCTAAATTTCCCGCCAGTTAAAAGGCATACTTCAATGGCACGAACCAGCCGCAACTTATTAGATAAGTCAATTTCCTCATAGGATTTTTCATCTAATTTTTTCAAAGTTTCCTGTAATTCATCAAGACTTTTACTTTCCAGCTCTTTTCTAATTTTTTCATCCTTTGAAGGCAATTTTGCAAATCCATCTGTAATTGACCTTATATAAAGCCCTGTTCCACCTGCAATAATAATATTTTTCCCATTTTTGCAAGAATTTTCATTCAAAATATTATTTACATCTCTTTCAAAATCTCCCACAGAATAATCTTCGCCAGGACTTGCAACATCAATCATATAGTGCTTCACGCCTTGCATTTCTTCATCGGTTATTTTTGCAGTTCCAATATCCAGTTCTTTATAAATTTGAGATGCATCCGCCGATATTATTTCTGCATCAATCTTTTTTGCAAGCCTTATTGACAAATCAGTTTTCCCAACTCCAGTAGCGCCTGCAATCACAATTCCTTTTGCTATTTTATTTACCTCCTGCTATAAGTAGACCACATTTTTTTAACTTTTTCAATATCAAATTTATAAATTATATAAAAATTTAAGCTAAATTACATATTCAAATTCATAACCTGCAATAATTATCACATCCCCTTGCTCAACACCAGCATTTTCAAGCTCTGTTTCCATTCCAAGGCTTCTCATCTTTTGCAGGAAATCTATGATTCCCTCTTCTCCAATAAATACATATTTTCTTAACACATCATCCACAATTCTTCCATCAACTTCAAATACATTGTCTGAAACTTTTTTTATAATCCAGTCTTCCTTTTTATTATTTTCTCGAATCAATTCCTCAACCGAATGAACTTCTTCCAATTCTTCCCTAGGTATTTCCTGAATTAATTCCCAAGCCTTTGATAAAACTGGCTTTAATCCGTCATTTGCAATTACAGAAACTGGATAAACAAATTCTGCTCCATTTTCCTTCACAAATTTTTCAAATTCATCGTATTTTTCATCTTCATAGAGCATATCAATTTTATTTGCCACTACAATTTGCCGTTTTTTAGATAATTTTTCACTATAATTCTTCAATTCGTGATTTATTTTCAAAAAGTCTTCCTTAGGATCACGTCCATCAAGCCCTGAAATATCCACAATATGAATAATCAGCTTACATCTTTCAATATGCTTTAAAAATCTATCTCCAAGTCCCACTCCCTCATGAGCCCCTTCAATAAGCCCGGGCACATCCGCTACCACAAAACTTTCCTCATCTCCCATTCTAACAACTCCCAATTTGGGCTTTAATGTTGTAAAATGGTAACTTGCAACTTTTGATCTGGCAGCCGACACTTTGTTAATAAAGCTGGATTTTCCAACGCTTGGATAACCAACAAGTGCCACATCAGCAAGCAGCTTTAATTCTAATTTTATTTTTAATTCTGCACCTTCACGTCCACTTTCTGCTATTCTTGGAGCTTTTTTCACAGATGACTTAAAATGGATGTTTCCACGTCCGCCATCTCCTCCCTTTAAAAATATAACTTTTTCATTTGGAATATCCAAATCAAGCAAAAGTTTATTTGTTTCAAAATCCCTAACCATTGTTCCAACTGGAACCTTTATAATCAAATCTTCTCCAGATTTTCCAGTAGAACGTGCCGCAGCGCCTTTTGTCCCATCCTGTGCCTTAAACTTTTTACTGCTCTTAAAGTCAACAAGCGTATTAATATTGGGATCAGCAATAAAGACAATATCTCCACCTTTTCCGCCATCTCCGCCATCAGGCCCTCCAAACTGAACAAATTTCTCACGCCTAAACGTAGCAGCTCCATCCCCTCCTTTTCCAGAAATTACTGTAATTACACTTTCATCTATAAACATTTCATCATCCTTTTCTTTTTTATACTTCTTTTCCGTTTGCTTGATAAAATTAAATTTTATAACAAATCTTTAACTTAAAGCAAGCTATTTACTTTTAGTTCTGCTTGATGCAGCCGCCTTTTTTTCTTTTCTATAATTCCAAGGCTCTGTATATCCTTTTCTAGAAAACAGCCCCAATTTTTTCTGCTTCGCATTTTCTTGATATTTTTCAAATTGCGTGTCTTTTTTAGCATATTCCTGATACCACCAGGCATTTCCCGTTTTTACCATTTCTTCATTAACATTTTTGCCATTTGCATAAATAATCGCAACTGTTCTGCCATATCTATCCTTATTCTTCACTTCCACACTCAAATTTTTCCCAGCCACTAATTTTTCAAGTGCCTGTCTACTTTCAGATCCATAATCCTGAGTCTTTTCAGGTGCATCCATCCCGTACATCCTAATTCTAAGCATCTCTCCAACAAATTTTCCATTTTCAACCTTCTGAATATTAATCGTATCTCCATCGCTAACCTTCAGCACTTGATAGCCATCTAAAATTTCAGGTTCAACTTCTTTTTTTTCTTTAGATTTCTTAGTTTTAGAACTTTTTTTGCCATTATTTTGGGAAATTTTGACATTTTTGGCTTTTCCAGCGCTTTTTTCAGAACCCTTTCCGCCTTTACTAAACATCCCAAAAATCATAACTGCCGCAATTATAATTATTGCAGCAATTAATACTATCTGAGATTTTCCGTCATCAATTTTTTTTGCCATTTTTCTCCTACTTTTTTACTATTTTTCAAGTGCCTGTTTAAAATCTTCAATCAAGTCATCAATATTTTCAAATCCAGCTGCAACTCTAATCAATGAATGTGTAAATCCTCTGGCTTCCTTTTCTTCTTCAGGCATTTCAGCGTGAGTTATTGTACTTGGATGAGTTACTAACGTTTCAGCTCCACCAAGACTTGCCGCAAATAATGCCACATTTAAACTTTCAAAAAATGTTTTTACTTTTGAGTCATCTTTTAAAGTGAACGAGAATACTGAACCTCCACCTGTTGCCTGACTTTCATGAATTTTTTTACCTTTATTTGTATCTAAAGTTGGATAGTAAATTTTATCAACTGCATCGTGACTTTGGAAAAATTCTATAAGTTTTTTTGCATTTTCCTGTGCCGCTTCCACTCTTAATTTTAATGTTTTCAAACTTCTCATCAAAAGCCAGCTGTCAAACGGCGATATCAAAGCACCAGCCGCAACTTGTGAAAATTTAATCTTTTCTGCAAGCTCCTCATCATTTGTAATTGCAACTCCACCTAGCAAATCATGATGTCCTGATAAAAATTTAGTTGCACTGTGAACTACAATATCAATTCCAAAATCAAGCGGTTTTTGTAAATATGGCGTCATAAACGTATTATCTGCAATAGTTATAAGATTATGCTCTTTTGCAAGTTTTACAACTCCTCTTATATCAGTTACATCAAGTAGCGGATTTGACGGTGTTTCAATAAAAATTGCTTTAGTATTAGGTTTTAACGCTTTTCTTATATTTTCCAAATCAGTTGTATCAACAAATGTAGATTCTATTCCAAATCTTGAGTAAATGTCGTGTAAAACTCTATAAGTCCCTCCATAAATATCTTGTCCCAAAATGATATGATCTCCAGCCGAAAACATTGTAAATACAGATGTCGTAGTTGCCATTCCAGATGAAAAGGCATAGGCATATTTTCCATTTTCAAGAGCCGCAATAATTTCCTCCAGTTCATTTCTCGTAGGCGCTGAAACTCTAGAATATTCAAATTCCTGTGTCACTCCAAATTCTGCAACAGGAAATGTAGAAGCAAAATTAACATTTGTTCCCCATAATTCCTTCTTTTTCCCTTCTCTTACTCCATGTATTGTCTTTGTTTCAAATTTCATAATTTATCAACTCACTTTCTTTTTATTTATTTTTTATTTCAAAATTTATAATAATATATGCGGAATTTTTATTATTTTTTCATAAGCAATACGTTTTGCTCCAAAATCAGGACCACTATCCAAATAAATTAATCCACAGTAACTAAACCCATTTTTTGTAAGAAGTCTCTTCATTGGTTCATTATTTTCATGTGTATCTGCTTTCAAACTAAGTATTTTATTTTCTATGCACACACGTTCAGAAAATTCTAATATCTTTGTTCCAAGTCCTTTATTTTTTACATCAGAATCAACTGCCAATCTATGAATTACCATGTAGTCATCATCTGTTATCCATTTTCCTTCAATTTTAGAATATGATTCTTCTCTTTCAGGTGACAATGCAATAGTTCCGACTACTTTTCTAGAAATTTTATTTTCAGTTTCTCTTTTATTCTCATCAATTTCTTCTATAACATAACTAATATTTCTTTTTACGTCATTTTCAACAGCTTTTCTATCAGGATATCCTTTTTGCCATTGATCTATCTCTAATTTTTTCAATTCAATTTTTGCCTTTTCAATAATTTTCAAAATTTCTTCACTTGTTGTCATCTGAAGTTCTCTTACATCTCTTTTTACAAGTTTCACCTGATCTTCCTTAAAATTATTTTCAATAATTATCGTTCTAACTTTACTTCCATCAGGTA
>ERZ772955.1609-NODE-1609-length-13674-cov-13.883398_pt1 | contig 13674 bp, 10 predicted proteins | sample MGYA00511133_ERZ772955 | MGnify/ENA primary metagenome ERZ772955 (study PRJEB29015, sample SAMEA2737914) | human oral metagenome | biome: human oral; feature: human-associated habitat; material: dental | place: China | collected 2149 ... | reverse complement strand
CCGCGAAGCTCATGAGAGCGCCCAGCGGGACGCTTACGAGCACCGTCGTCACGAGCAGAAGGCCGACCGCGGGAAGGTGCACGACGTCCCGGGTCGTCGCCACGACGGCGAAGTACACGCCCGAGACCGCCAAGCCGATGCCCGCCTGGGCGAGGTGCCGCCCGGCGAAAAGCACGGACGGTCTGGCCCCCATGACGCACAGTCGTTTGTCGAGTTGGCTGCTTACGACGCCGCTGAAGAGCGAAAGAGTCGCAACCGCCCAGCCCACGCCGATCGCGAGCAGCCGTATCGCCTGCCACTGCACATCGAGCCGAACCAGATAGAAGACCAAGGGCAGCAAAAAGACGAGGAAAAGCGCAAGGGGGCGCCGCAGGGTCTCTTTGACGCCGATCTTTGCGATGGTCCACACGTTCATGATTCCTCCTGAGGATGCAGTTCACACGTCCAGTCGACGCCGTCGAGGTCGTGAAGGATGTGGGTGACGACGAGCACGCCGGCTCCGTCTTCGCGCCAGGAAAACAGCTGCTCCCAAAAGTCCGTGTACGTCCCTTGGTCGAATCCCTGATACGGCTCGTCGAGCAGGATGAGCCGGGGGCGATTGATGCCGCCGAGCACCACGTTGAGCTTCTGCTGTGTGCCGCCCGAAAGGCGAGCCGCACCGAGCCTGCGGTTGGGCCGCCATCCCAGGCTTTGGGCCAAGCGCGTTCCCGCGACGAGGGATTCTCGCTCATTCTTACCGTCGAGCGAACCGAAAAGCCGGAAGTGCTCGGAGGCGGTCAGCAGAGGCGAGAGGCCCCCGGCTTGCGGGACGTAGCCGACGTTTTCGACGCGCTCGACGCTTCCCGACGTCGCACGCACGAGCCCCGCGCATATCTTGAGCAGCGTCGATTTGCCAGAGCCGTTGGCGCCCACGATCGCGCCGATTTGGCCCGACCTGAGCTCCAGGCTCACGTCCCGCACAACCGTCTTTCGCCCGTACCTTTTGCCTACGTTCCGCAGCCGCAGAACCGGCACACCCGAACGCGACTCGTCCGGACGCCGCTCTTCTCTGACGGCAGCGCGCGCGGCCCTCGCCAGTTCCTGCGCGTAGGCCTCGGCCGGCCCATAGACCTCCTCCGGCGGCAGGGCGTAGTCGCCCGCCTCGGCAACGGCCTCTTCCGCAAGTCTGCGAGCGCGGCGGGCGTCGATTCCCGCGCCTGCCAGCCCGCGTTCCAATCGAAGGGCCCAGCCCTCCGTTTCAAGGGCCCGATCCTCGCTCATCGCCAGTCTCCTTCCCGGCCAATCGGCTCGTCTTGGCGAATCGCCTCTTCCCGGCCAGTCGCCCCATCCCCGCGAATCGTCGCCTGTCGGGCAATCGCCTCCCGAGGAATCGCTTTACCGTCGACGGTCGCTTCGACCGCCGCCTTGAATTGCTCCCACGTCTCCACGAGCTCGCGAAAAGCCTCGCGGCCTTTCGTCGTCGTCTCGTAGTACTTTCTGGGAGGCCCGGCCACGGAAGGCTCCTTCGAAGCCGCTATGAGACCCTGGCGCTCCATGCGAACGAGCGCGGGGTAAAGGGTGCCTCCAGGAATCTCGCCGAAACCGGATCGCGCAAGCCGCTCGGCTAGGCCGCGCCCGTAATCTCGTTGGGCGTCAATGAGGCCAAGCAGGCAGAAATCTAAAAAGCCATGCAGCCATTGTTGAGTTTTCACATCCATACTAGTTAGTCTACCTATCCACCAATAGTAAGTCTAGCTAACTACTTGTGATCGGTTTAGCTGTTGGCTGCTCCACGACGAATTGGCCTAAGCTCCGTTCGGCCTCTGGACATTCCAAGCCTGGCCGCCTCCGCGCCCGTCTAGGCGCTTTCGACCCAGGCGGAACTGCGCTTCCCGCTTGACGATAACCCTAGAACGAGTTCAGCAGGCCCCGGCTCCTCGGACGTCATTCGTCCCTGACGGTGCCAAGGATGATCTCGTCGCTGTTCGGTCGGATGGCCATACGATTCCCGCCGAGCAGGGCGACAAAGGAGCCGTCCGCCCTCCACAGCTCGTTTCCGCTGGAAAGAGAGTAGGCGACTACCTTGCCCTTCCCCTCGTTATCGCGGGCGACCGTTCCGGTTTTCCAATGCCTTCTCTCGTCGGAGGCGTTGGAGGACTCCAGCAACAACGTGTCATCGTCGCCGCTGAGCCCCAGAATGTCGACGTAGCATCTGCTCTGATCGTTCACCTTCGGGACCCTGAAACGGACGCCGTCGATCTCGACCCGGCAGTTGGCGCCGTCCACCCTCGCCACCCTGATGTCGCTTTCACCCCGGATGTTGACCGCCTCGGTGGCGGGCGACGCCTCGAACAGATCCTTCAGGTCTTCGGGCGAGACGTTTGGGGAGGATATGACCCAGTTGTTCGTAGTCACCTTCGCTTTGCCTCCGAATTTACGCTCGCCCTTCTCGTCCCAGATCGTGTAGGAACCGCTTTCGACCTGGTAAAACGCCTTGGTTCCAGCATCGATTCCGAAGCCAAGCGGATGCGGATTGTCGCTGAGCGACTCGAAATCGTCTTCGGCGTCCTTAGATTTCAACACTTCGCCCGAGGCGACGGAAAGTATGCGCAAGGATTTCTTTTCGGTGTCGTAGGAGAGAATGAAGCCGTTCTGAACGATGGCCTCGCTGTACTTTCCCAGCGCGCGCCAGACTTCCTTTCCCGAGGAGTCGATGCCGACGAGGTCTCCCGAGTTGTCGTCGGAGATCATGACGGTGATCTCGCCGTCCGTGCCGACGAGGTTGTGAGAACTCGGGCCCGGCGGCTTGTAGATGTTTCCGTTGGAACGAATGACCGTCGCCGAGTTTCCCGTGTGGCAGAGGAACGAAGAATTGTTCCAGAACCCCGACTTGTTGTCGTAACAGTCCTTCTTTGCGATCTTCGAAGTTCCCGTTCCGCTGAGGCTGTAAAGCGTCCAATCGCTCACGGCGTTGGCGGCGACCAAACTTCGGTTGGGAGAGACCGCCACCTTGTAAGCCTTAGAGATACGGTGCTCTTCTACGAACTTCTTGCCCGCAGGCAAATTCGCGACGTACCACTCCGGCGTCTTTTCCTCGTGCGTCAGCATGCTAATGCCCCACACGCCCGCGCCGACCAAGGCGACGGAAAGCAGGGACACGAGGGCGATCGTCTTTTTGCTCCGCTTTTTGCGCCGGCGCGAGCGCCCTGGACCGCGGGCGTCCCCAGCTGTCTGCGGAGTGAATGGGAAAGTCTGCGATCCGTAAGCGCCCGTCTGAGTCTGCGAGCCGTATGCCCCCGTCTGCGTGCGCGAGTACGGAACGGTATAGGGCCCCGCGTAGGAGGAGGCCGCCTCGGGCGCCGATTGAGAGGAGCGATTGGGAATGTAGGAAGCAGGGCTGGAAGCCGAAAAATGCGGCGATGCGGAGGCGAAGGCCGCCTGCGGGTAGTGCCCCGCCGCCGGAGAGACGCCCATGTCGGCAAGCTCCGTCGAAGGGGTCGACGGCGGAGGCTTTGCGAGCTTCGTCGCTGCCGGGACGTTTTCCAGCTCGGAGGCCATTGCGCGGAGCTCGCGTGCGACGTCGGTCGCCGTCGGCCTCTTGTCCGGGGTCTTGACGAGCATGGAGGCGATGAGGCCCCACATTCGGTCGGGCACGCCCCCGGGACGCCCGGGCGTGCGATGCATATGCTGTCCAAGCAGCTCCGAAATGCTGCCGACGAAGGGCGTCACGCCGCAAACGACTTCATATAGCACGATGCCGAGGGAGTAGACGTCGGCCTGCGTTCCAGGGACCTCGCCCGAGAGGACTTCCGGAGACATGTACAGCGGGGTGCCGATGACGCCCGTGAGGTGGCTCGCGCCCGCGACGTCGATGATGCGGGCGATGCCGAAGTCGACGACGCGCGGGGTCATCGGCGTCGTCGAAAAGTCGAGCAGGATGTTGGCGGGCTTGACGTCGCGGTGAAGGATGCCTGCGTTGTGGACGGCGCTTAGCCCCTCGGCCACCGAAGCGCCAAGTTGCGCGGCTTCCGCGGGCGGCAGCGGCCCCGACTCTTTGAGGTAGCCGCGCAGGTCGCCGCCGGGGACGTAGTCCATGACCAATGCGAGCGTCGTCCCTTCGACGACGAAGTCGTGAACGCCGATGACGTAAGGCGAGGACACGCGCAAAAGGGTCGACCGCTCCTTGATGAAACGCTCGACGAAACCGGGCTCCTCGGCGAGGTCGGTCCGAAGGATTTTGAAGGCGTAAACCTCGGGCACGGTGTCTTGAGAGCCCTCGCTGGAAGCACGACCGATCCACACCTCTCCTTGGGCGCCCTTCCCAATGCGCTCATCGAGGATGTATCTGCTTCCAAGCCGACGCATGTACCCTCCAGGTTCTCGACACGTGACAGTATAAATCTACAGGTTTTGAACCCCTATTCGTAGTGTGCCAGCGGTGCGGAGGCGCCACAAGCGAGTGCGGGAGGGCCCTACGTGAGCCATGTCGCCTTCCGCACCCTCGGATTTTCATCTTTGCAATGGCTTCTCCCCTATTCTGCGAGGAACTTCCACCAGTTGACGAGTCAACCTCGCCGTTGCGCAACCTCGCAGATGTGCCGCCCTTCATCTTTGGCACGGGCGTCCGGTCAGCCGCCTCTCGCGTGCAATCAGCGGTCTCCCGCCCACAGCCAGCGGTCTTTCGCCTGCAATCAGTGGCCTCCCGTGATCTTCGTTCCTTTCGGTGTGAGGAAGAAGACCGCGGCGGCGACGGCGATCATCAGCACCCCGCCCACTGCCCCTGTCACCTCGAAGGACCGCGTGAAAGCCGCTCCCGCGCGCTCGGCGAGCTCGGGAATATTGGCCTCGTTCGCTATCGTCACCGCCGCCCCGAGCGATTCTTTGGCTTGGTCTGCGACGTCGGCGCTGTGCTCCCGAAGCTGGGCGAAAAGCGGGTCTGCGACGACCTCGGCCTTGTACACGAGGGCCGAGACGCTGCCCAGAACGGCCACGCCCATGACGCCGCCAAGCTCATAGGAGGTCTCTTCCAGCGCCCCGGCGTTGCCCGCTCGATCTTCGGGCGAGCCGCCCATGACCATGGCGGACGCGATGGCGAGGGTCCCCGCTCCCGAGCCGACGAGGACGAGGGCCGCCGTCACCGTGGCCACGCTGAGGCCGACTCCCTGAAGTCCCACGTAGACCAAACCGAGGCCCGCCACGGCAAGCCCGCCGGCGAGAACGGCCCGCGCCCCGAACACCTTGCTGAGCGGCGGCGCCGCGATGGACGCCACAGCCCCCGCCGCCGCCGCGGGAATAAGGTGGATCCCCGCCTGCACCGGGGTGTCTCCCTGCACCAGCTGGAGCCACTGCGAGATGAGGAGGATCGCGGCCAGAAGCGAGAACGTGGTGCCCAGCGCCGCGAGAATGCCTGCGGAAAACTGCCGATTGCGGAAAAGGGCGAGGTCGAGGAGGGGCTCGTCGCTTCGGAGGCATCGGCGGGCGAACGCGCCGAGGGCGACGGCGGCGATCGCGAAGGCGATCCACGGCGCAGGCAGGAGCAGGCTGGCTTTGTCGCCGAACTCTTTGATCGACCACACCAGCAGCGTCATGCCGACGAGCGAGAGGAGGACCGCAAGCGGGTCGAGCTTCCCCGGTTTCTCAACGCGAGATTCGGGAAGCAGAAGCATCCCCGCGATCACGCCGGCGGCCATGAGCGGCACGTTGACAAGGAAGGCCGAATGCCACGAGAAGTGTTCGAGCAGGTACCCTCCCAGCAGGGGGCCGATGGCAGACCCCAAACCGGAGACGGCCGCCCAGATGCTCAGCGCCGTCGCCCGCTCTTTCGGGTTCGTGAAGATGACGCGGATGAGCGACAGCGTGGTGGGCATGATCATCGCGCCGCCCACGCCCAGGAATGCGCGCACGGCGATCACAACGCCCGGAGAGTCGGCGAAAAAGACAAGGAGGGAGGCCACTCCGAAAATGGTGTAGCCGAGCATGAGCATGCGTTTGCGGCCCCAACGGTCTCCGACTGCCGCCCAGGATATGAGAAGGCCTGCGAGCACCAGCGAGTAGACGTCGACGATCCACAGCTGCTGGGTGGCGCTCGGCTTGAGGTCCTTGGCCAGGTCAGGAAGCGCGATGTTCAAGATCGTCATGTCCATGGTTATGACCAGAACGCTCGCGCTGAGCACGGCCGTGGCCAGCCACCGGCGGGCTGCGGACAGCGGCTGTGCCGGCGCGGGGCCGCCTTCTGCCTTCGGCCGCGCGTCCTCGGCTTTGGTCGACCGTGTGCCTTCGTCAGTCGTTGACCGTGCGCCTTCCTGGGTCATTGACCGTGCGCCTTGGTCGGTCGTCGACCGGGCCCCTTCGTCGGTCGTTCCTTGCAGTCGCTCAACTTTTCTTGCCATTGTTCGTTTCTCCTTCATGGCCTTCGTTCTGATCTGCCGTTCGGTTGCCGCCTTCGGAGCGCCCGCCGTTCGCGCGCCTCTGTTGTCCGGGCCACGGCGCGGACAAGATCGCCCGGAAGATTCGCTCGATCACCTCTTTGTCTATGGGCGTGCCTCTCAGCGCCGAGTGGACGAGGGCGCCTTCGAGGCACAGCTCGAGGGCCATTGCGCACTCCGCGCCGAAATGAGGGGCGAGGACGGCGATGAGCCGGTCCGGGTTGCGCAGCGCGATCTCGCGCAGCCCGTCGTCCCGGGCGCCGGCGTTGAGCAGGGCGACATCGGCCCTGACCTGCCGAACGTCCTGCAAGTACTCGCAAGCGAGCTCGATGCAGTAGCTTTCGACGTCGTCACACGCTTCAAGCTCCGATTCGAAAGCGTCGACGCCGGCGTCCATCTCCCTGACCAGAGCGTCCATCGCGCTTTCTCGCAGGTCCTCGATGGATGAGAAGTACTTGGTGGTCGATCCCAGGGAAACGCCCGCGCGGGCAGCGACGGCCCGGTGGGTGAGCGCGGCGGCGCCCTTCTCGACTATCACGTCGATGGCGGCGTTGAGGATCGCGCGGCGCCGCGCCTCGGGGTCGCGCTTTCGCGACGTGAGCGAGCAGAGCCGATCGAGCCGCTCCCCCGCAGGCCCTCGCTCTTTCGCGGAGCTTTCCTCCTGGGCGAACTCGCGTTTCCCCTTGCCTCCCGCTTCCGGCGTCTTGCCTCCCGCCTCCGGCGCCTCGCCTTCCGCTTTGGAAGGTTGACCCCGCGCGGATCGCGGCTGACCGTTTCCCTTCATCGACCCACACCTCTCATCCTTCGAACGAACGCCTTGTTTTAGGCGAACGCACGTCCTTTCAAGGAAGGCTTCCCGTTCTTTTGGAGAGCCCCTTCCGTCCCTTGGAAGCTATCTACCCGTGGTTTGGGAACGCCTTCTGCGCACACTTTAAATGTACGTTCTGTACATGTACAAAATGTACACTATTGGCACAGAACTCGAGAAGTCCAGAGGGGGAAGCCGAGACGTCGGGCATAACAGGGAATCGTCCGGCGGAAACGGCCGACGTCGGCCCTTCGCCCGCCGTCGGCGCGTCTGCCCCGGCAACCCGCCGCCCTCGAAAATCGCGGGCCGAAGGACAAATCGATGAGCGGTCCCCACGTTTTCAATGGAAAAGGAAGCGATTGCGCCGATATTCTCTACCCGTCACGGCGTACACGCAAGCCACTACGACGGAGGCGTCGGTTCTCTACGAAGACGGCAGGAGATATGCGAGGAGCACGCAAGGAAGGGAAAGCCATGGAGAGGAACCGCTCTCAACCGGGCCGGTCTGCACGCCGCGCCCGCTTCGGAAGGGAGGCCAAGGAGGAGACGGACACCAGGGCCACGGACACCGCGATCAAGGGCGCCTGGGCCGGGGCTAGCGCGAGCACCGCATGGGCAAAGAGCAAAAGGGGCGAGGGAACGCGAACTGGGGTGAGAGCGGCGGCAAGGGCAGGGGCGGGAGTCGGCGCTCCGAGGCGGGACTGGGTTCCGCTGATCGACGCCGCCACGACGCGCGTGGTCCCTCTCGGCTTCATCTTTTACCTCCTGGCAACCACTCTCTACCTGTTCTATTGGGGGCAGCCGCTCGGCGCGACGGAGATGTGGGCTCGGACGCTTTTGTGGAACGTGTGGCCCTGGCTGGGGCTCATGTGTCTGGCGTTGACGTGGGCGTGGGCAAGCCGCAAGGATCCGCGGCAGACGTGGCTGCGCCGTCTGATGAACCGCGCTCCCCTGTTCGGGAAAAAGGCGGCGATCCTGGGCGCTGCCCTCGGCTTAATGTTCTTGTTGCAGGCGGCCGCCAACGACGTCGAACTGGCGCTGGATCTGCAGGCGGGCCCGCAAGGCGAGACCGGCGTGGTGTGCACGGAGTTCAAGGAGTGGCCCTCGTATAAGAACGGAGACGCCAAGACCACGTTCGTCCTGCGCCACGCGAACGGGCGGGACGAAACCTTCGAGTTCACGTCTCGCCTGGGCGTGTGGGACGACGGCCCTCGCGGGTCGATTAAACGGCTGTGTTCCTCGCAAGAGTCCTTCACCCTTTGGCGGTGGGCAAGAACCGGAGTCATCGCCGACGTCGAATGACGGGGCCCGACGACGCTCGCCGGTTCGCCGTTGCGCACGAACTCGCCGACGCGCGAAACCAGAAGCGCACACAAACCAGCCGTCGCACGAGTTCAGAATCGCGGACGAACTTGGAATCACGGACGAACTCGGAATCGCACACGAAAAGCACCTTGGCACCATATAAGGACCAGATTTTGGAACTTGCAATGCGCGGCGGCGTTTTTCATGTGAAAGCGAAGGCCGACACCGAACCTTGCCACCCCGATGCTCTGTCGCAATAAAGCTCCCCTGAAATCCCGAAGGCCAACGTCGGTATGGCCCAGATGTCGAGCAGTCCTACTTGAAGCGAAAACCGAAGAGCCCACCGTCTTCGCCTGCATCCGTCAACACGGGATCGATGGCGTAATCCCGTCGATCAAACCCTTCGGCCTCAGCTGCCTGCAAACGATCCGAGTTGAGCGTGACGATGTACTGGAATCCCACGTCGTCTGCGAGGCGGGCTCCGATATTGAGACAGGAGGCGACTTGCCTGTCGTCCATGGAGTCGAAGAGGAGGCTGTCGTGCACAAGGATGCGCGGAGCCCGACCGGCCTTGATGGCCATGACGAGGCAGACGACGTCAAGCAGGAAGGTCTTCACTCCGCGAATGCCGGACGAGGCATCGCCATCGATCTCAGGAGTGACTTTGAGTACCCCCTTGTTTGCGTCAATGAGCAAGGAAACATCGCGATCGTCGTAGATCTCTTCGCCAAGCTGTTGGAACAGGGAGATCGCCTCTTCGATAAATTCTTCCCGTTCGGCCATCTCGGTTCGGACGCTGGCCTCCGCTTCAGCCGTGATTGAACGCAGGCGTAGCCCGGCGTCGTTCACCGACTGCACGAGCTCCAGCCTTCGCTCCAGATCCGCGACGGTAGAATCGACCTCCGCAAGTTCCCTTTCCGCATTGCGAAAAGTCTCGAGTGCCATTGAGTCGTTTAGAAGGTTCATCACATCCGCTCGGCGGCGGTCCAAGGCCCTACGCTCGGCCTCAATCGCTTTGAGCCTGTCAAGGACGCTGACACGCTCCGATTCAAGGTACAACCGACGATTGCGCACTACCGACGAATGGAAGTCCGCCACCTCTTCGAATCGTCGCGCTACGACGTCGGGCAGGACGATGCCGATCTCTACATACATCGTCTCTAGCTGCTTGGCCATGTCGGCACTAGAAGCCGTCGGCCTCTCTTCTTGCATTGCCAATTCGAGGTCGCGTTTGCGTTGCTCCAGCACAAGACCCTCGTCATTGAGATCCCTGATCGCCTGGGTAAGACGGTCGGCTTCAGCCTGATGTTCGGCATACTGCTCGTCGACGCGGAATCCCGACAGTTTCGATTCGAGGCGCAACCGGCGCTGGCGCAATTTAGCCAGGCGTGCACGAAGCTCCGGCTCATTCATCGAAACGTTTCCAAGAGCCCCCTCGGCAATCGCCTTCTTGAGCGCTTTGCGATTCTTCTCAAGGGCGGAAGCCTCACCCGCCTTGGCGAGAATTTCTGGCGTGAACCCTAAAAGGTATCCGATTCTAGCCCCCGACTCCCATGCCGATTCTGCGGCAAACGTCTTAAGCGGATCGCCAAAATAATCCCTGACCAGCTGACTGACAAGCTGACCGACCGTGGGGCGATTCGCATCCGCAGGAAGCCGAAATAGTTGGCCAACGTCAAGCTTCCAAGCGTCGATACTTGTCGAGACGCCGTCGACGCGCACTTTCGTTTGAGGTTTGACCGCGCGCTCGATTCGCTTGACATCAGCAACGCCTCTCATCAGGTCGTCGACGGCGTTCTCCATCTCAAGATCGCCCCAGAAAGAGAAATGAGCCAGCTCGGCGGATTTGAGACTGTCATCGAGCCTTCCGCCTAGGAGATAGCGAAGGATGCGAACAAAGCTTGTCTTCCCGGCGCCGTTTCTACTATCACCCAGTTTTGAGCCCTGAGTTTTATCCGCGAGCAGTACATTCATGCCTTCGTGGAAGCGCAGCGTCTTAAATCGGCAATTGGAGGAACCGAGTTCATACAGAAACATGGTGCCTCACCAACTGATCGGAGGCATTCCATGCGACGGCCCTGATGGCGAATAACATCGACAAAGCCATGGCAAACCAGTCGAAGGTGATGGCTCCTCCGGCATGTCCCGATCTCGTTTCTCGTGAGAATCGTTCCCAAAGCCCCGATACGGTGGTCGGCGAATCCAGCAGAGACAGAAGCTTCGCCCCCAGCGTCAGCAAAGCACGTTCGGGGCGTATCCCCTTAGTCGGAAGCAACATCGCCAGTTTCTCCTATAGAAAAGTCCGCGGGAGGCTCTTCGAAGATGTCACATGAATCGAAAAAGTATACGGTAACGGCGTAAACTGCGTTGGCGCGTTTCGTCCACATGTCGAAGTCTGGCCCGCCCAGAGCGACGTATACGCGCCGCACAATCTCACGCACATCGGACGTCACTCGACGTGCTTCCTCATAAATCTGACGAAAACGTCGAGCCTTCGCATCGCGAAGACCAGGATCGGGCTGCCCGGCGAACCACTTGTCAATACGTAGGGACAGAAGCCTCCCCTCATCAAACTCAGTCCTCGTCGTCCTCGGGAGCCTGTTGAAGTCCATCTTAGTTGAAGAGACAGGTCTGATGTCTTCGAGGAGGTGATCAACATCGCCACCTTCGACCCCTTCAAGCATTTCAATGAGCTCAACCAAATCGTCAAGCTCCACATTCTGCGCGTGCGGGGAACCCGGTATGATTTCATCTAGCTGATCCCAAGCTAGTTTACTCACGGCGTTCCACCACAGATCGTCCGGAGCTTTCCAAAGCTCGAGAGCTATCGGACGTTTGGAGTCTGGACCGTGGCTCTTCCGCAACTTAAGCAGACTGTCAGTTGAGGCAGGGCCAAAAGACGCATTCGTCACAAACCGCCACACCCTGAACTCCGGCCAAAAGGCGTAAGCTCTGGTGAAGTCATCTTCCAGCTTCTTTTTGGTCTTCTGGTCGAGATTTGTTACTGCACGTTGTCCGTAGCAGGCGTAAAGGATGGACCCGTTTTCGGCGATTCCGTCGCAGCCGCCGTCCCCGAGGCTGCCCATGGCCTCTGGATTGACGTAGTCTTTGTGCAGATGGGAGAGCACCTTGCTCACGTAGTTCTCAAACTCTTCGCCGGCGGCAAGGCACAGCTGATCGTGTCGCGCTCGAAACCAGAACTTCCAAGCCGAATCGGGCAATGCCATGACTCTCCTCCCTTCGATGACAGGTGTTCGACGCTCGAAGAATGACGCATCTGCGCCGAATCTGTTACTGTAAAAATTTTACCCTACCAGGAGGCTTTCGAAGTAGTCGGCGTTGAATCGCACACGAAAAGCACCTTGACACCGTATAAGGGCCAAATTTTGGAACTTGCAATGCGCGGCGGCGTTTTTCATGTGAAAGCGAAGGCCGACGCCGCGCTTCATCAAGCAGCGACAAAGGACACCGTCGCGTTTCGCTATGCAGCAACGAAAGTCAATGCCAAGCTTTGCCATGCAAAATAGAGGTAGGGGCCGAGCTACAGCGGAAGACCAGGCGATTATGCAATCGAGAATTTCGCATTCAGTCAGAAATCTCAGCCCAACTGACTTGGGGTGAATGCCCGACCGACGTGGGGTGGATGACGGGGCTCGAACCCGCGACCCCCTGGACCACAACCAGGTGCTCTACCGACTGAGCTACAACCACCGTACGTGCCCCAGGCAGGGTCGCTCGCCTGGGGCACCGTTCAAGTGTAGCCTAGCTTCTGCGTCGTGACGAAACGCCCCCGGGTGATCCGCACCACCGCAGCGCAACAAACTGTCCGACGACGGCACCACGCTTCACGTCGCTCGAAGGCCGCTCCACCTCGCACGAGAGCCGCTTCTTCGCGTCTCACGAGGGCGATGCGCTGGCATGCACCGTCACCAATGCACGCGCATGGCTATGGCGTCGGCGAACTTCTTCAGATGCGTGGGGTTCTGCGAAAGGTAGAGCGATCCGTCGATGAGGGAGACCTCGAGGACGTAGAACTCGTGGGCGTCTTTGGGGCCGCCGCGGACGATGTCGACGCGGTTGTACAGGAGCAGCTCGTCGCGGCCACACGTATCGACGATGTATCCGTGCACGATCTCGCGAATCTGCTCGCCCCAACGCCACTCCTGGGAGTTGGTCGCGTCCGAGCGGACCACTTCCTCGTGGAACTCCTCGGTGGAGCGGAAGCTGGGGTGCAGCATCGGATCCTTCTCGACCTGGTACGAAGCCAGCCCGTTGAGGTAGATGAGCGAGGTCTCCCCCGATCGGTCGATCTGGTCGAGGTAGCGCTGCACCATGACGGGGCGGCCGTTTTCGAGCTCGCTCATCGCATGGCGTATGGCCTCGCCGCGGGAGTTCGGGTCGATCGCCGTATACCTCCCGGTCCCGCGCCCGCCCGAGGAAATGGCCGGCTTGACCACGAAATCCCCGTACGCGGGGAACCGAGTGTGCAGCTGATGCTTCGTCAGATTCTGCTCGGGCTCGAGCCACACCGTCGGAATGACCGGCAGACCGCGGGCCTCCAGCTCGCGCAGGTAGTGCTTGTCCGAATTCCAGTCCATGACCTGCGCCTGGTTGAGGATCCGCGGAATAGAACGCGCCCAGGCGCGGAACTCCTCGCGCTGGGCCGCATAATCGCGCACGGAGCGGACGACCACGGTTCCCGCCTGCGACCAGTCGACGTCGGGGTCGTTCCACACGGAGATCCTCGGTTCGAGCCCGCGCTCGCGCAAAGCGTCGGGAAGGGCCTGCTCGTCGGCGTCAAGGTCTGGCAATTCGGCGCACGTCGCCAAGGTCACGATCGGATCAGACACGCAGCCAACTTTACCCGATGGCGATTGCGCGGATCACGCCCAAGCTCAAGTCGATCAAATGCGAACTCGGGCGAAACCCGTACGAATTCGGCCCAATCGCATACGCGGCATCCGAAACGCGTGCCCAAGCGGCCCCGAGGGCTGCGACGCCTCGGGGCCGGGCGAATCGCATCGCGGGCCGCACTTCGTCGCATCCGACGTCGTCCCGGAAAACGAAAAGCCCCGCAGCCTTGCGGCCGCGGAGCCCTGTTCGTACACCGCCTGGGACTCGAACCCAGAACCCACTGATTAAGAGTCAGTTGCTCTG
>ERZ772955.1604-NODE-1604-length-13694-cov-8.933646_pt1 | contig 13694 bp, 9 predicted proteins | sample MGYA00511133_ERZ772955 | MGnify/ENA primary metagenome ERZ772955 (study PRJEB29015, sample SAMEA2737914) | human oral metagenome | biome: human oral; feature: human-associated habitat; material: dental | place: China | collected 2149 ... | reverse complement strand
CGGCCACCGCCGGACAGCCGGCCTCGGACAGTACGCCCACGGGCTGCCCCTCGGCCAGCGGCGACAGCATGGCGGCCACGGCCTCGGGCGGCGTGTGCTTATTGAGTTCGCTGAAATGCAGCGCGTCGATGTCGATCGCCGGGTCGGCCCGCTTGAGGAAGCGGCGCGCCGTGCGCAGATTCTCGACAATGAAATGCCGAATGCCGCGCACCACCTCGCGGTTGTATTCCGGCAGCACCCGCTCATGCGGCGTATCGCCCAGCGTGACGGGGATCAGATAAAGTGCAGTTTCCATCCGTTCTGAAATCGTTAGGGGTAATCGGGTTGGAGTCGCGTGTTCACGCGCTCCGGGGGTGCAAAGAAAGGGCGCCTGTTTGGGAGCGGCTGCGGCCGCCGGCGAAGTTTGGCCGGGTACTGGATAAATCGCCGCTATTTCTTGTACCAGGCAAACTTCCCTGCCTCGGCAGAGGCCTGCGCGAGGGTAAACAGGCGCCTGTTTGAGGGCGGCAACGCAGCAGATGCGCTGCTATGCGGAGAGCCGAATCACGTGTTGAGTCGCTCGATATTCTTCACGCCCCGCACCGCCTGGAGCTTCTTCGTCAGGACGCTGAGCGAGGCCGTGTCCTTGACCGTGACGGTGAAGTTGCCTTGGAAAAGCCCATCCACGGAATCGATATTGATGGAGCGGAGCATGACGCCCGACTCTTTGCTGATCACGGACGTGATGTTGGTGACGATGCCGAGATCATCGTTGCCGACGATGTGGAGCGTGACGGCGTAACCGTCCGTGCCCTTGCCGCTCCAGCGCGCCTGGATGGTGCGATAGCCGAAGCGGCTGAGCATGTCTTGCGCGTTGGGGCAGTTCGTGCGGTGGATCTTGATGCCGCGTGTGGAGACGAAGCCGAAGATGGGGTCGCCGAAGATGGGGTTGCAGCATTTGGCCAGGTGATACTCCACGCCCGTCAGGTTCTTGTCGATCACGAGCACATCGCTGCGCGACTCGACCGGTTCCGACGGCGCCACAAACTCCTCGGCGCTGCGGATCTCCGCGTGTTCCGACGTCTCGCCGTGCTCGCGGCGCTCCAGCTCGAGGTACTCCTCGATCACCGTGTTCGCGTCGCGACGGCCCTCGGCCATGTCGACATAGAAATCCGTCACCGTCTTGTAGCCACACTTCTTGATGTAACGCATCAGCAGCGCTTCCTCGACCTCGATCTTACGGTTCTTGAAGCGCCGTTGCAGCAGCTCCTTGGCGTACTCGGCCGCCTTGGCCGACTCCTCGCGCAGCGCCTGCTTGATCTTCGATCGCGCCTTGGAGGTCTTGACGAACGTCAGCCAGTCGCGCTTGGGCGATTGCGTGGGCGAGGTGACGACCTCCACCGAGTCGCCGTTTTGGAGCGTGTGTCGGATGGGCACATTCTTGCCGTTCACTTTACCCGAAATGCACCCACAGCCGATCTTGGAGTGGATGGCGAAGGCAAAGTCGAGCACGGTGGCGCCCTTGCCCAGCTTGATCACCTCGCCGGTGGGCGTGAAGACGTAGATCTCGTCCTGATAGAGGTCCGTGCGGAACTCCTTCATCAAGTCCATCGGGTCGGCCGACTGCGTCTCGAGCATGGCGCGGACGTCGCTCAGGAACTCGTCCAGCCCACGCTCCTCCTTCACCCCTTTATACTTCCAATGCGCAGCCAGACCGCGTTCGGCGATCTCGTCCATGCGCCGCGTGCGGATCTGCACCTCTACCCAACGTTTGTCCGGCCCCAGCACGGTGATGTGGAGGCTTTCGTAACCGTTACTCTTCGGCACCGAGAGCCAGTCGCGCATCCGCTTCGGGTTCGGTTGGTACATGTCCGTGACGATCGAATACGCCCGCCAGCACTCCGAGCGTTCGGACTCGGGCGGCGTGTCGAGGATGATGCGAATGGCGAAGAGGTCGTAGATGCCCTCAAACTCGACGTGCTGCTTCTTGAGCTTATTGTTGATCGAATGGATCGACTTCGTGCGCCCCTTGATGTCGAAGTGCAGGCCCGCTTGCTCGAGTTTTTCGCGCACGGGGCGGATGAACTCGGCGATGTAGCGGTCGCGCGAGCGCTTCGTCTCGTTGAGCTTCTGCTTGATGTACTGATAGCGGTCGGGGTCGATGTATTTCAGCGACAGATCCTCCAGCTCGCTCTTGATCGTGTAGAGGCCGAGGCGATGCGCCAGCGGGGCGTAGAGGTAGGAGACCTCGGTGGCCAGGCGGATGCGGTCGTTGTCGTCGCGGATCTGCTTGCCCATGCGCATCATGCAGAGGCGGTCGGCAATCATGACGAGGATGACGCGCACATCTTCGGCAAAGGAGAAGAGCAGGTGGTGGAAGTTCTCCGAGTTGACCGCCGTGTTGCGGGCGTAGAGGTCGGAGGTCTTCAGCAGGCGGCGGATCATGAGGGCCACGTCGGCGTCGAACGTCTGCTCCACCTCGTCGAGCGTGATGGCCTCCTTCATCACCGGGCGATAGAGCAAGAGGGCGATGACGGGGGTGCGTTTCAGGCCGATGTCGTGCGTAGCGATGACGGCCGTGTTGATGTTGCGCAGGAGGCCGTTGATGCCGTTGCGATCGCGGCCGTAACAATCGAGTGCGACCACGCGACGGATCAGCGCTTTCATCTTGGGCGCGTCCTCCGGCTTGAGGCAGGACGAAAGGCCCGAGAGCAGTCGGCGGTAAGCGGAGAAGAACTCGCGTTTCTCCTCAGGAGTGAAGAAGGGGGATGTATTCATCGTCTGTTTATTGTTTGAAGGAGTGACACCATATCGTCGACCGTGAAGGTGCGGAAGTCGTCGATCACCCGATCGCAGCGATCGGCGATCGCCTCGGCCGAGTTCGTTGTCGCCAAACCCACCACGGCCCCTCCGGCCCGTCGACCGGCCTCCAATCCGGTGAACGAATCCTCGAACACCACGCAACGCTCAGGCGCCACGCCGAGACGCTCGGCCGCCCGCAGATAGCCGTCGGGATGGGGCTTAGACCGACCCAGATCTTCGGCCACGAGGATGGCATCGAAGCGCGCCGTCAGCTCCGGCCGCACGCGGTAGACGCACGCCATCTTGGCGCGGTTCGAGCTGGTCACGACGGCCCGCGGCACACCGTGCCGACGCAGCTCGTCGAGAAACGCTTCCACGCCGGGGACGTAGTCGTAGTGCATACGGGATTCAAAATCGACGAGCCCACGACTGATTTCGGCCTGCGCCTCCGCCTGTCCGTCGAAATATGCCTGGAAGATCTCCACGAGCGTGCGCCCTTTGATGCGCTGCGCAAAGTCCGTGATGGTGGGGTGATAGCGCAGCCCGACCTGCTGCCAGTAGACGGTGTATTGCCGCTCGGTGTCGAAGACCACGCCGTCCAAATCGAAGAGCGCGGCCATGGGTTGGTTCGTTGTCATAAGTCTAATGAGGGGTTTAGGTTGTGATTCTTTCTGCGCGCAAAAGTAGCGTCACGCCCGGCTATCGGCGGGGGCGGATGTGGGATCAGCCTCGAGCGGGGCCTCCTTCTTCTTGCGCGGCGGGATCACCTCGCGGCGGTAATGGGCCACCTCGGTGTTGACGTAATCGATGAACGCGGCGTAGTCCTCCGCACGGCCGACGACGGCCAGGGCGTTGACCTTGCGTATGAACGCGCTGTAAGCCCGATCGGCCTCCTTTCGCGCCTTTTTCAACCGACCCACCACGTAGGCCGACCGCTCGTCAGACCGTCGGTCTGTGGTGCTACGCAGCTGCTCATTGACCGCCTTGAGGGCCTCGACGAGTGGCCCGAGGCGAAGCGTGGCCACATCGGCGGCACACCGTCCGGCCAGGTCGTCCAGGAGGTGCACCATGAGTCCCGTCTCTGCATCGCGCTGCATGCGGGGGTTGATGGCGTAATCCTTGAGCAGTTGCACGAGCCGCCGCGCCGCCGCAGCCTCGGCCTCGACGGGGTAGTTGCGATAGGCTTTGGCAATGTTGCGGAGCGTGATGTAGAGCTGTTCCCGACGTTTGTCGGCCTCGCGGATCGTGTCCGAGAGGAGGCTTTTTCGCGACAGTGCCAGCGCGGCGTCCTCCTCATCGCGCGTCGCACGTAGCGCCTCGAGCTCGGCCTTAGCGCCGACCTTGATCTTGGCGTCCGCCTCGGCCCGTTCGCACACATTGTTGACGAACAGGAAGTGCGCCCCGCCCGGTATGCGGGCCATGTAGATGCTTTCGATCTGTTTCATTTTCTGTATCATAAGAGTGGTTACACATAGCGGTATGTCTCCGCTTTGTTTCCGGCAAATTTACATGAAATCTGTATTTGCGCTATTTTGCATCCCATCAAATGGCATGCAATCCAATCCGAAACAATTTTGTATCACATCAGATTGCATGCCATCCGACCAGAAATAATTTTGCATCTCATCAGATTGCATGCCATCCAATCCAAATCCATTTTGTATCCCATCAGATCGCATGCCATCCGATCCAAAACAATTTTATATCGCATTAGATTGCATGCTATTCAATCCAAAACAGCTTTGCATCTCATCAAATTGCACGCAATCCAATCCGAAACAGTTTTGTATTGCATCAGATTGCACACGATCCGATCCGAAACAGTTTTATATTCCATCGAATGGTATGCCATCTAATCCAAAACCATTTTGACTCAAAAAAAATCCCGAGACACTGACTTGAAACCAAATGGTAACAAACCAGAATCTCGGGATTCCGCTCAAAAACCATTTTCGCCCTACCGAGATCGAGGGATCAGGGGACTGAAAACGGCGGGAGGGCGGTGCTTGATCGAAAACAAATACGTGTAACGCGGTAGGGGCGTATCGCATACGCCCTCCAGACGGCCCCGTGAGGGCCGAACACATCATCTGGCGCCCATCATTCACCGCCCTCGCTTCATTTTTCACCCTCCTTTATCGCTTTCTCCATCTCCTCCACCGCGCACAGCCAGAGGGCGGAGGAAGCATCGGAGGGCATCTGCCAGCCGCCGCGTGGAGAGAGGCTGATGGAGCCAATGGCGGGGCCGTCGGGCATGCAGTTGCGCTTGAATTGCTGGGCGAAGAAGCGGCGGAGGAAGGTGCGGAGCACACCGAGCAACTCCTCGCGGGTGTAGCGACCGCCGAAAGCCTGTTCGGCCAGGAAGAGCATCCGCCGGGGGGCGTCGCCAAAGCGCATGAAGCGATAGAGGAAGAAGTCGTGCAACTCGTAAGGGCCCAGCGTGCGCTCCGTCTGCTGCGTGTGCGCGCCGTCGGGGGAGGGCGGGAGCAGCTCGGGGCTGATGGGCGTCTCGGCGATGTCCAGGAGGGCGCGGCGCGTCTCGGGGCGCTTGGTGCAACGGGCCAACCACTGCACCACGGCGCCGACGAGCGTCTTGGGCACACCCGCGTTGACGCTGTACATCGACATGTGGTCGCCGTTGAAGGTACACCAGCCGAGGGCCAGCTCCGAAAGGTCGCCCGTGCCGACCACCAGGGCGCCCTCCATGTTGGCCAGGTCCATGAGGATCTGCGTCCGTTCGCGCGCCTGAGCATTCTCGTAAGTCGTGTCAGGCGATCCGTCGTGGCCGATGTCGCGGAAGTGTTGCTCGCAGGCGGCACGGATGGAGATCTCGCGCAGGGTGATACCCTCGGACGCCATCAGGGCCAGGGCGTTGTCGTGCGTGCGGTCGGAGGTGCCAAAGCCGGGCATGGTGACGCCGATGATGCCTTCGCGGGGCAGCTTCAAGAGGTCGAAGGCGGCGATGGTGACCATGAGCGCCAGCGTCGAATCGAGTCCGCCAGAGATGCCGATCACGGCGCGCCGCAGGCCGATGTGGCGGAGTCGCTCGGCCAGTGCGTGCGACTGGATGCGGAACGTTTCGCGGCAACGCCGATCGCGTGCGGTGGCATCTTCGGGCACGAAGGGATGCGGGGGAATGGTGCGCCTGAGCGGGCTGTCGTCCGTGTGCAGCTCGAAGGGGAGGGTGTCCAGCAAGCTGCGCTGGGCCTGCGGAGCGAAGGGGTTGCGCCCCGTAAAGTGTGGGCTGCGGATGCGGTCATGGCTCAAGGCCGCGATATCCACCTCGCTGATGAGGAGTTGCTCGTCGGCGGAGAAAGGCACCGACTCGGCTACGATCTGTCCGCGGTCAGCGATGAAGGCCTCGCCGTCGAAGAAGTGATCCGTCGACGATTCGCCATGCCCGGCCGATACGTAGACAAGGCCGGCTATGCAGCGGCGGGCGTGCTCCCGTACGACGTCGCGCAACGCATCGTGTCGGCCGACCTGCGTAGGCATGGCGTCGAGGTGAAAGAGCACGCTGGCCCCCTCCGCGGCACACTGGGCACTGGTGGACACCGGACGGAAGAGGTCGTCGCCCAGCGTGACGGCAAACGTGAAGGTCTCGCAACGAAAACGCAGCTCGGAACCGACGTTGAAAGAGACGCCAGCGATCTGCACGTTCGTGGTGGGAAAGCGTTCGCCCGGCCCGCCGTTAACCACCGCACCGAGGATCCGCCCGGACTGGAAAACGACGGCGGCCTCACGGATGCAATCGCCGACGCGGAGCGGTGCGCCGACAATACCGACGATGGGGAGGGAGCGCGTTAGCGCCAAGATGCCGACCAGTCCAAACGTCACGCCCTCGTTGTAGCGCTGATCAAAGCGCAAATCGCCGCAGGTGCTACCCATGATGGCCATGTGGGGGAAGGCGATGATGTCGACGCCCCGTTTGGATGCTTTGCGCATCATCGCAATGATCTGGTCGGCGTTGTGGAGGTAATCGGCCGGCTTCAGTCGCGGCACACCGGCCGCAACGCGTAGGAAATCATGTGTCATGTTTGTGTGGGGATTGAAAACGGGTGCAAGTGTAGGGCCATTCGCACGGAATAGCGCCCTCGGCGGTGCGCCACCGGGCTCCATCCTTCCCTTATTACTCCCGATCCATATCTTTGCCCGCAAATACACATCTACTTAAATAAGAAACAGAATCATGTCACTGAAATTCATCACGGCGGAAGAAGCCGCCACTTATGTGAAACACGACGACAACGTCGGATTTAGCGGATTTACGCCTGCGGGCTGTCCGAAGGTCATCCCCGAAGCCATCGCGCGACGGGCGGAACAGGAACACAAGGAGGGCCGACCCTTCAAAATCGGAATGTTCACCGGCGCCTCTACCGGCGACCACCTGGACGGTGCATTGGCACGCGCCGAGGCTGTGAAATTCCGCACCCCCTACCAATCGAACAAGGACATGCGCACGCTGCTCAACGCTCACGGCGCGGAGTATTTCGACATGCACCTCTCGGAGCTGGCGCAGTCGCTGCGTTACGGCTTCCTCGGCCGCGTAGACGTAGCCATCGTTGAGGCCGTCGACGTGACGGAAGACGGCGAGATCGTACCCGCCGAGGGCGTGGGCATCCTGCCGACCATCTGCCGTCTGGCGGACAAGATCCTCATCGAGCTGAACCGCTTCCACCCGAAGGAACTGCGCGGCATCCACGACATCTACGAGCCCGAAGATCCGCCCATGCGCCGCGAGATCCCCGTCTACAAGCCGTCGGATCGCATCGGCCAACCTTTCGTCAAGGTCGACCCGAAGAAGATCGTCGGCGTGGTGGAGACGAACCGCGAGCCGGACGGTAGCAAGTTCGCCCCGTTAGACGACGTCACGCTGGCCATCGGCCGCAACGTGTCGGACTTCCTCGTGGGCGAGATGAAGGCGGGCCGTCTGCCGAAGTCGTTCCTGCCACTCCAAAGCGGTGTAGGCAACGTAGCCAACGCTGTGCTCGGTTGCATGGGTGAAAACGAGGCTATCCCGCCCTTCACGGTCTACACGGAGGTGATTCAGGACGCCGTGATCAAGCTCATGGATCAAGGTCGCGTGACGTTCGCCAGCGGCTGCTCGCTGAGCGTAAGTCATGAGGCGCTGCGCGAGATCTACTCCCGTCTGGACTTCTTCAAGGACAAGCTGCTGCTGCGTCCGCAGGAGATCTCGAACAACCCCGAGGTGGTGCGCCGACTCGGAGTGATCACGATCAACACCGCACTGGAGGCCGACATCTTCGGCAACGTCAACTCGACGCACGTGCTGGGCACGAAGATGATGAACGGCATCGGCGGATCGGGCGACTTTACGCGCTCGGGCTACGTCTCGATCTTCACCACGCCTTCGACGGCGAAGGATGGCAAGATCAGCTCGTTCGTACCGATGGTGTCGCACATGGATCACAGCGAGCACTCGGTGAAGGTGATCATCTCGGAGTACGGTGTGGCCGACCTGCGTGGCAAGTCGCCTGTGCAGCGTGCCCGTGAGATCATCGAGCGTTGCGCACACCCCGAGTATCGTCCGCTGCTGCACGCCTACCTCGACCGCGGCGTCAAGGGCCACACACCGCAGAGCCTCGACGCGTGCTTCGCCTTCCATCGGGCGTTCATCGAAACGGGCGACATGCGGAACGTGAAGTTCTAATAGAGGGTAGAGGATGGAGGGTAGAGGGTAGACATCCGACGATTTGGGAGAAGAGAGAGGGAGCAGCTCTTTGCGGGCTTGTTCCCCCTCTTTTTTCTGTTAATGCCGCGAGACCCGGCGCAGGTTGCGCAAACGCCCCGGCAAACGCCGCGAGACTTGCGCGGGCTGCGCAAACGTCCCGGCAAACGCCGCAAGACTTGCGCAAGCTGCGCAAACGCCCCAGCAAACGCCGCGAGACTTGCGCGGGCTGCGCAAACGCCCCGGCAAACGCCGCGAAACTTGCGCAAGCTGCGCAAACGCCCCGGCAAACGCCACAAAACCCAGCGCAAGCTGCGCAAACGCCCCGGCAAACGCCACAAGACTCGCAGGTACGCTCGCGGCTCTTGCGGGAACCCCACCCCACTCGTAACTTGTAACTCATCACTCGTAACTCACACACCTATGGCTGAATTCGACATACGCAAGGCTGCCGGCACAACGCCGGAGACGGAGCGCGACTATGAGAACGCCCTGCGCCCCCTCTCGTTCGACAGCTTCAGCGGCCAACGCGAGGTGGTGGAGAACCTGAAGGTGTTCGTCATGGCCGCTCGCATGCGTCAAGAGGCGCTCGACCACGTGCTGCTGCACGGCCCTCCGGGCTTGGGCAAGACGACGCTCTCGAACATCATCGCCAACGAGCTGAGCGTGGGCTTCAAGGTGACGTCTGGGCCGGTGCTCGACAAGCCGGGCGACCTGGCCGGACTGCTGACGTCGCTCGAGAAAAACGACGTGCTCTTCATCGACGAGATCCACCGCCTCAGCCCCATCGTGGAGGAGTATCTCTATTCGGCGATGGAGGATTATCGCATCGACATCTTGATCGACAAGGGGCCCAGTGCGCGCTCGATACAGATCGACTTGGCACCCTTCACACTCGTCGGTGCCACGACACGCAGCGGATTGCTCACGGGGCCGCTCCGGGCGCGCTTCGGCATCAACATGCACTTGGAGTATTACGACACGGAGACGCTCACGCGGATCATCCACCGCAGTGCGGACATCCTCGGCGTGGGCTGCGACACGGATGCGGCGAAGGAGATAGCCGGACGCAGTCGGGGTACGCCTCGAATCGCCAACGCGCTACTGCGCCGGGTGCGCGACTTTGCGCAGGTGAAGGGATCGGGCCGCGTAGATCGCGAGATCGCCTGCTATGCACTCGAGGCGCTCCATATCGACCGTTACGGACTGGACTTGATCGATAACAAGATCCTGAACCTGCTCATCGACAAGTTTAACGGCGGACCGGTGGGGCTGACGACGATCGCCACGGCGCTCGGCGAGGATCCGGGCACACTGGAGGAGGTCTATGAGCCGTTCCTGATTCAAGAGGGTTTCCTGAAGCGCACGCCGCGCGGACGGGAGGTGACGCAACTGGCGTATGAGCATCTGGGTAAGGTGCCGACGCCGTCGCAAGGCTCGCTGTTTTGATCAGGGGCGTTGCTCCTGAACCCCTATCTCCTTTTCTTGTCTTGACACAAGAAAAGGAGCAAAAGAAAGTCAAGGCGTCAGGGACGCCGGCCAAGTTGGCTTGGTACCTGGCAAACTTCCCTGCCCCGGCAGGGGCCGTCAGGGCCGCCGGCCAAGTTGGTCTGGTACCCGGCAAACTTCCCTGCCTCGGCAGGGGCCGCCGGCCAGGCAGGCCTGGTACCCGCCCGCTTTTAGTTTTTTGTTTTTAGTTGAATGAGATTATGGCCGGAGGAATGAAACGGTTAGCGAAGGAGACAGCGATCTACGGGCTGAGCAGCATCGTGGGGCGTTTCCTGAATTGGATGCTGGTGCCGATGTACACGCGGGTGCTGGCGAACACGAATGAGTTTGGCGTGGTGACGAACCTCTACGGATGGACGGCACTGCTGCTCGTCATCCTGACGTATGGCATGGAGACGGGCTTCTTCCGCTTCGTCAATAAGCAGGAGGAGCGCGAACCGATGCGCGTCTATGCCACGGCGCTTTACAGCGTGGGCTTCACGTCGGCACTCTTCATGGTGGCGGCGTGGCTGTTGCTCGGGCCGATCAGTGGCGCGTTGGGCTACGCCGAGCACCCGGAATACGTGGGCATGATGGCCGGCATTGTGGCCGTCGACGCCTTCTGCTGCCTGCCCTTCGCCTACCTCAGATACCGCAACAAAGCCGTGCGATTTGCCGCCATCAAACTGGCCAACATCTTCCTCAACATTGTGCTGAACATCTTCTTCCTTGTCGTCTGTCCGCGGCTGAACGAGTCGCACCCCGAGTGGATCGCGTGGTTCTATCGCCCGGGCTACGGCATCGGATACATCTTCCTGACCAACGTCTTCACCACCATCACCACGCTGCTCATGCTGCTGCCCGACATGATGCCCGGCCTCCGCGCCCGACCCGACGCGGCACGCCTCCGACAGATGCTGGCCTACTCCTTCCCGATCCTGATCCTGAGCATCGCCGGCATCTTCAACCAGACGGCCGACAAGATCCTCTTCCCCTTCCTCTTTGCCGACAAGGCCGAGGCCGACGCGCAGCTGGGCATCTACGGCGCCTGCTTCAAGATCGCCGTCGTGATGGTCATGTTCATCCAAGCCTTCCGCTACGCTTACGAGCCCTTCGTCTTCGCCAAAACCCGCGACGCCGACAACCGCCGCTCGTACGTCGAGGCGATGCGTTACTTCATCATCTTTTCGTGGGTCATCTTCCTCGGCGTCACCTTCTACCTCGACCTGCTCAAGCACTACGTCGACGCCCGCTACTACGCCGGCCTCAGCGTCGTGCCCATCGTCATGCTCGGGGAGCTGTTTTTCGGCATCTACTTCAACCTCTCGGTGTGGTACAAGCTGACCGACCGCACCCAGTGGGGCGCCTACTTCTCCACCGCCGGGTGCGTGATGACCGTAGCCGTCATCGTGCTCTTCGTGCCCCACTACGGCTTCATGGCCTGCGCCTGGGCCTCGTTTGCCAGCAATCTGCTGATGATGGTGCTCTCTTACCTCGTCGGGCGGCGCTATTACCCCGTGCCGTACGACCTCCGTTCGGCCGCCTTCTACACCCTGCTCGCCGCGGCCTTCTTCGCCGCAGGCATGTGGCCAGAGATCGACAACACGGTCTGGCGCATGGCCTACCGCACCGCGCTCCTGCTTGTTTTTGTCGGCATTATCATCAAACGCGACCTGCCACTCTCCGAGCTGCCGTTGATTCATGGAAGGAGGAAGGCGGCATGAAGCCCCATCACGGCGACCCCAATCAAGCGCTCGTTTGGGGCGGCTGCGGCCGCCAGCGAAGTTTGGCCAGGTACAAAGCAAATCCCACCTCATTCTTGTACCAAGCAAACTTCCCCGGCCTCGGCAGAGGCCTGCGCAGGGCGTCAGGGACGCCAGCCAAGTATGCCGGGTACCAGGCAGACTTCCCCGGCCTCGGCAGAGGCCTGCGCGGGGCGTCAGGGACGCCAGCCAAGTATGCCGAGTACCAGGCAGACTTCCTCGGCCTCGGCAGAGGCCTGCGCAGCCTCAAACAAGTACTCGATTGGCCATCATTCACAGAGATAGAATTCATCACTACATAGTATTAATCACACGTAATTAAGTTCAACAATGGAACCCCCCTTACTGCAACAAGTCAAGTTTTTCCTGAGCCGCCACTTTGACCTGCGACAAGAGAAAGAAGACGAAGAAGAAACGATCGAATCGCTGAAAAAAGGCGTCGAGTTTCGCGGCACCAACCTCTGGGTCCTCATCTTCGCCATCTTCCTGGCCTCGCTCGGGCTGAACACCAACTCCACGGCCGTCATCATCGGCGCCATGCTTGTCTCCCCGCTCATGGGCCCCATCATGGGCTTCGGGCTGGGCCTCGGCATCACGGACTTCGACCTGGTTAAGCGCTCCCTGCGCAGCTACCTTACGGCAACGCTCTTCAGCGTCGTCACGGCCACCATTTACTTCCTCATCTCGCCCATCAGCGAGGCGCAGAGCGAATTGCTGGCGCGCACCTCTCCGACCATCTACGACGTGCTCATCGCCTTCTTCGGCGGCTTGGCCGGCATCGTGGCCGGCTCCACCAAGTCGAAGGGTAACGTCATCCCCGGCGTGGCCATCGCCACCGCCCTCATGCCGCCCCTCTGCACCGCCGGATTCGGCTTGGCGACGGGCAACTTGAGCTACTTCCTCGGCGCCTTCTACCTCTATTTCATCAATACGGTCTTCATCAGCCTCTCCACCTACATCGTGGTGCGCATGCTGAAGTATAAGAACAAGGAGATCCTCGACAAGAAACGAAAGCAGACCGTCCGCCGCTATATGATGATCATCGTCACCTGCACCATCATCCCCAGCCTTTACCTCACCTATCGCGTCCTCCGCAACACCGTCTTTGACGAGCAGGTAAGGTCGTTCGTCAACAAAGAGCTGGATTTCCCCAACACGCAAGTCCTCAGCAAGACCATCGCCGTAGACACCGCCGGCCGTAAAGAGATCAACGTCGTGCTGCTCGGCGAGGCCGTGCCCGACATGATGATCGAAACCGCTCGCGCCCGCATGAGGGACTATGGCCTCGGTGGCATCGGCCTGAACATACAGCAAGGCTTTGGCAGCGATGTAGACATCAACGAGCTGAAGAGCGTCCTGATGAAGGATCTCTACAAGAACAACGAGGAGCTTGTCCAAGCGCAGGCTATGCAGATCGATTCGCTCAAGCACACCGTGGATCGCTATCGCCGCGCCTCTCACCTGGCCCTCTCGCTGACGCCCGAGCTGCGTGTGCTCTATCCGCAAGTGGAGCGCTTAGCCTGCACGCCGACCATCATCGCCAACACCGTCCAAGACAAGCCGGACACCGTGCTTTTGGTTTACGTCAAAGTCAAAAACGCACTCACCCCCGACGAGCAGCGCAAGCTCTCGCAATGGATGGCCGCGCGCACCGAAGAGAAGAACATCAAACTGATTATCGACCGGTAGGGGCGCACTGCGGTGCGCCCAGTAGTTTAGAGGTAGTTATGCGCCTTCGGCGCGGTAGTCAGAAGTAGTCAGTGGAAGACCTCCTGACCCTCTCAACTACCCGGCCGCAGGCCGATAACTACTTCGAACTACCGGGGCGAAGCCCCTAACTACCGCGCCGAAGGCGCATAACTACCGGGGCGAAGCCCCTAACTACCGCGCCGAAGGCGCATGACTACCGGGGCGAAGCCCCTAACTACCGCGCCGAAGGCGCATGACTACCCAGGGCGAAGCCCCTAACTACC
>ERZ772955.1598-NODE-1598-length-13732-cov-36.282006_pt1 | contig 13732 bp, 9 predicted proteins | sample MGYA00511133_ERZ772955 | MGnify/ENA primary metagenome ERZ772955 (study PRJEB29015, sample SAMEA2737914) | human oral metagenome | biome: human oral; feature: human-associated habitat; material: dental | place: China | collected 2149 ... | reverse complement strand
ATGATGAGATGATTCCCTGTCACGCCGCCGCCCTTATTGTAGCCGCCGTACGCAAGCCCCGCATAGGTCACGCCGTCCACGGTCAGCGTATTTCCCGTGAGGGGGGCGGCGGCGTTCGTGAATCCGGCGGCAACACCGGGGCCAAGCCCTTCATCCGGCACGGAGTGAGCCGCATCCGGCGTCGGGTTCCCCGCGTCTATGGTATAGGCATCTGCCGCCTCCGTACAGGCGGCACTGCCCCAGAGACTCCCCCCGAGGGTCAGTGCCACCGCGATTGCCAGATACCGTTTTTTTTGCTGTTTTGTAAACATCCTGTCCGCCTCCGATGAATTTCCTTAGAACTCGACGCGCACGCCGAGATTCGCCTTCCACTTCTCGCTGATGGCATCTGCGCCCGCCGTGCTGCTGAGCTCGCCGTAGAGGTCCGCTCTGCCGACGCGCCGCGCAAAGCCTACGCCGTACTCGAAATAGCTGTCCCGCGCCGAATAGCTGCGGTCGATGGAGGTCGCGCCATACGCCGCGCGCATGTGGAGGTCGGCCTTGAACTCATGCAGGAAGCCGAGCTTCAGATAGACGGTACCGCGCTCATCCTCATAGCCGATCTGCGCGCCGATGCGCCCGATGAGGGAGGTGACGGCATCGCTGTCGATGTGTGCGCCCGCCATGCTGCCCGCACGCATAGTGTAGGAGGAGGCGCCGATATGTCCGTAGTTCAGCTCTGCCTGCGGCGTCCAGTAGAAATGACCGCGCAGGGGCATCCGCCGCCCGTATTCGACGGAGATGTTCCAGCCGTTCACGCCGTAGCCGCCCGTGTACGCCGTGCCGTCAAAGACGGCGGTCGCATCATTCGTCATGCGTCCGTATTTCACGATCGCGTCGATGTAGTCGCCGCGCTTTCCCATGTAGCTGCCGTATGCGCCGAAGAAGTGTGCACGATGGCTGCCGTCGAGGGCACTGTTCCGTGCCGTGCCGCTCGATGTTGAGGCTGCAACCCCCATGAAGATCGTGCCTCCATGGAGCGAAGCAGCACGGTCAATACCGACCTGCACGCCGCTGTAACGCCCCTCCGTAGGATAGCTGCCGAACTCGTTCCTGCCGCCGTAGCCGCGCACCCATGCGCCGGGCTCCCCGCCCGCACGCAGCGCGCCCATGCGCCGATGGAGATCGTTGTTCTCGCCGCGCCATGTGCTCAGCTGGGCGAGCGCCATATCCATGAGGAGGTCAGCCGCGCGCAGCGCAGGGCCGTCTTCCGGAGGCGCCTCCGATATCGTGAGCTTCGTCAGGTACGCGATTTTACTGCCGCCCGACACTTCCTGACGGAGCGTCGGCGTTACGGTGAAGTCCTTGGCCAGCAGCCCCGCCGCAGCGGCTTTCCGCGTGGTGTACGCCAACGCTCTGACCGTATCGCCCGCATTGGACGAACGCAGCACCTCGATGCCGTTCGGGTTCGCAGTCGTAATCTCATAGTTCGCTGTGTCGGCATCGTTCATCGTCGGATCGTAGGCGACCTGCAGCTTGTACTGATTGCTCGCTCCTGTAACGCCGCTCAGCACGACCTTGTCCGCATGGTTATGCGCGAGGTCGGTGGAGATGCGGAAGGCTGCGCCGTTAAGAGACGCTCCCGTATTCGCAAAGGTCAGCGTACGCAAACCCGCACCAGTCCCACGCGCCACGTTCGGCGCGGCAAACGCCATGTCGATCACGCCGCCGTTCGCCGAAAGGTGGAAGCCAAGCGGCTTGTTCGGATCTGACGCCGAACCCGTCTCACCTAAATCAGCAGGAGCTGCGAGCGTATAACTGTCCGCCTTCGGATACCACGTCGCCCCGTTCGAGAGTACGAGGCGCACGCCGCCGCGCGTGCTCGGTGGATTACCGGTTACATCTTTAATCCCGCCCGCAAAGTAGGAGTCCCTGCCGCTCAGATAGAGATTGACATAGCCGCCTCTCTCAGGGGGGTTATCGGGTCTGCCAACGAGGATATCGCCGTGCAGCTGCACTCTCTTCGTTCCATTCGGATTGACCGTCAGAATCCCCGTCCAGTCCTCCGTACCATCCCCGTGACTGAGTGCGGTGAGGACATTGTCCGACGGATTGATGATCCTGACATTTCCCTTGAGGGTTGCCGTACGGTTCGCATGCTGTGACGAAGTATCATCATCGACACCCTCCACGGTGATCGTTCCATTCTCAATATTCACATCATCCGTTACCGTCACATCCGTTGTATGATAGGTCTTGGATGATGTGATGCTCGCAGCGTGTGCCGCTGCGGGCAGAATGCCCATGCCCAGGGTGAGCGCGAGCGCGACCTGCGCACGCAGGAGCATCTGTTTCTCTTTTTCATTCGACTTCATTTCAATTTTCCTTATCGGTTTTTCCCATGCTGCTCGTCTGTTCCAGATAGAACTGCATGAGCCGCTCCGCCGCCGCGTGAAAGTAATGCGCCGCCGCAGGGTAGTCCTCTGCCGCCTCGGCATGACAGCCCGCAAGGTAGGCGATGCGCGTCTCCCACGGCTCGGAGGGTGTGAGACCGCGCCACGGCGAGTTGCGTACCACCTGCCAATAAGGCTCACGCACACGCGGATCGGCGTAGCGAACCCACGGTTTCCCCTCGTTGAGAAAATGCCAGATCGTATGCTCCGCCGCAAAGTCCACATCCCACGGCGCAAATGCATCCATCAGCCGCACATGACGCTTTTCGAGCACGGCGAAATCCCCGTCCAGAACATAGTTGAGCGCGTCCTGTTCGAGGAGGGGGAACGAGATGCCATGCGTGTGCCACGCATCGAGGACGCGTGCGGTCAGCTGCATGGAGTGCCACCGCGCGAGGTCGATGAGCATGACGCCCGCGTTGAAGTAGTCCGTCCCCCGCAGGCCGATGCGCTGTGCCTTGCGTGCGCCGTCGCCCTCACGGGCAGCGGCGAGCGGTGCCGTGCCGAGGTCGTGCGCATAGAGACCGGCGAGCCGCCCGACGCAGAGTGTATCGGCATCGAGATAGAGGATTTGCGTCAGCTCCTGCGGTACCAGCTCCGGCATGAGAATCCGAGTGAATACGCTGCGGTTGATCCGCTCATGCGGAATCCCATTGGGAAACGGAATGGCATCGAGTGCCGCGCGTGCGTCATAGATATGGACATCTGTCCTCGGAAAGTCAGCGCGGAATGCCTGCAGTCGTTCGATGTCCTCCTCCGCAATCCCGTCGCAGACAAGATGAAAGCCAATCTCCTCCCCCGCATTCTCTGCGGCAATCGAGGTCATGACGATGCCCGCGTATTTTACGTAGCCTGTGTCTACGCCAAATGCAATTTCATAGGCCATCTTTTTCCTCCGCTTTACTGTTACGAAAGGACTATAGATCCTATCAATATTTTCTCACATTTGAGAGAAATATCAACAAAGTTGGTCATAAACGACGAAAGTATGTCATGAACGCGAAAGCAGTCAACAATCCTTTTCTTATTTCCATAAAATGTTTTATGAAAAACGAGGAGTCCTTGCATGTGCAGGGATTCCTCGTTTTTGTGTAAGGCACGGTATGAGAAAAGTGCTCTACCACACTTTGCCGATCATGAACCAGAGACGGTTCTTTGCCTTTGCCTCCTCGCTCGCGTTCCGCGCAAGCCCGATGCGCCGCGCCCAATCGAGCCGCAGGAAGTAGTCGCCGGGGCGGCTGTAGGATACGCCAACTCCCCAGCCGCTGAGTGTCGTGCCGCCATCCACGCCGTCATGCGCGTATACCACATGCCCCGTGTCATAGTAGGTGCTGAGATCGAGATGCGGGATGCCCGTCCGATAGACCAGCTCCGCACTCGCAAGATAGCCGCTGTCACCCGAACCCTCGCCCTGCGGGTAGGCGCGCACGCCATTTGCCCCGCCGAGGTAGATCTCCTCGGAGCTGTCGAGGTTATCCCCCGCCGCCTGGAACTGTGTCTTGAGGTTCAGATGGAAACGTCCGCCGAGTTCCTGCCGCATGCCGAGATTCAGCACGCCCTTGGTAAAGCTGCCCTCTGTCCCCGCACGCCGCATCTGCCGCTCTGCCATCGCCGAGTCGGACGCAATCGTGCCATGATAGGCGGTGAGGTCGTAGGTCAGACGCGTGCGCGGGCGGACCATCTCGCCGCGTACACCGATATGCACGGCATTGCTGTGCTTTTCGAGGGTCATGCCAACGTTCTTGTACTCGTCCTCGAGTTTTCGCCAGTCCCACCCGTAGGTGAGACTGACGCTGTCCCGCGCGGTGCGCAGGAGCGGCGATGTGCCAAAGAGGCTCACGGTATCGGCGTGTCCCTGTGCGCCAAGGCGGCGAAATGCGCCCGAAAGCTCGTAGTCCATGCGGCTGACACCGAGACCGAGCATGGTGCCATCCACGCCGACGGGGCGGGTATAGTTGATGCTGTAGTTCCGGAGGTCTTCGTTCGAGATCATCGCGGCAAGGCTCAGCCGATCGCCGCTGCGGGTGAGGTTCGACAGGCTCGCCTGTGCGCCGTAGCGGTAACGTCCTGATGTCTTGCTGCCGTAGTTCTCACTGTAGAGGACGAAGCTCTGCCGCTTGCCATCGCGCACGCGGATGGTGAGGTCGCTCGTACCGAAGTCTGCCCCCGGCGAGAGCAGTCCTGCCGCTTCGATGCCGCCGAGGGCGGCGATGTTATACAGTGCCTTTTCAAGCCGTCGTCCCTCGATGGGTGCGCCCGTATGGAGCGCGTGGGCGAGACGACGAAGCTGCCCGTCGTCGATGGCGGCACTGTTGTCAATCGAGATTTTCCCATAGCGTCCCGCGAGAATGCGGATCTCAAGTGCGCCCTCCGCATTCGTCTGCGGCGGGAGGTAGGCGGCAGCGGCGGGATAGCCGTGGCTGCGTGCGTACCGGGTGAGCTCTGCGAGGAGCGCGTTGATGTCGGCTTCGGAGAGCGTGCGGCGAAGGTACGGTGCCGTCCTTTCATCGAGCGCAGCAGCGGAGAGCTGCGTGCCGTCCTGCTCGACATCAATGCGCGAAAGGCGGAAGGCTGCCGCCGCACTGCCGCCGCCTACGCTCGGCAGGCTGCTTTCTAGGGCGTTTTCTTGTACCTTTTCGGGTAGATGCGCATCGGACTGCGGCAAATTCGTCGCTGCAAAGGCTGTGCTCGGCAGCAGAAGCACCGCCGCAAGGGGGACGGCAAGTCCAAAGCGCGCGTGTTTTTCTTTCATCTTCAACGGAAGGACTCCTTTTCACAAAGATTTAAGGAAGCACGAATACGCGCCATCAAAGACGCAAGCCCTGAATTTCGAAGGCACGTTCCGCATCGAAGCGATAGATGCCGAGCGTTGCCGTGGGGATGGGACGCGGCAAGCCGAATACATAGACCTCCTGCCCGAAGCCCATATCAAAGCGCGGGGCTGCATCCTGCACGAGTGCGGCAAGGACGCCGCCTGCAATGGGCGCAGAGATGCTAAATGCAGTCGCATTGCCCGCCGCCTGCGTAATGCGGTAGTTGCCGACGACACCGTCACTCGTGCTGTTGACGCGCCCTATGATGCCGTAGCTGCCCGGCGTATCGGTATTCGTCAACGTCGTGCCAAATGTGATGCCGTCCGTACCGAATACGCGCTCGTCCTCACCCTCGACGAAGCCCTCCGCACGTCCCGTGAAGGAGGGCAGCGGCGCGCCCTGCACAATGCTCTGCGGCGCGGCGGTGAGCGTCAGCGTGCGCGGCGTGATTCTGCCTGTGCCCGTGAGCGTCGCTGTATTCAGACGATAGTTGCCCGCGCCCGCACCCGTGAGGGTCAGCCCCGTGTAGGTGACCGCATGTGTGCCGACGTTCTTGTCCGCATAGCTGCCCGTGCCTGTGCTCGTGACCGTGATACCCGCGCCCTCGCCGTCCACAAAGTTCGAGAGGGTATAGTTCTCGCCCTTTTTCAACGCGTCGCCTGCATTCGTTGTGCCGTCGTATACCTTGTCAAAGGTCTGCCCCGCCACAGCGCCGAGCGTCAGCTCGCGCTGTGAGATCGTACCTGTGCCCGTGAGCGTGGTCTTGTCCAGTGTGTAGTTGCCCGCGCCCGTCCCTGTGAGCGTCAGCCCGTCAAAGGTGACGACTTTGTCTGCGGCGGCATTCTTGTCGTTGTATGTGCCTGCAGCAGAACCGAGTGCGATGCCCGTGCCCTCGCCCGTGACAAAGCCCGTGAGGGTATAGTTCGTCCCCTTTGTGAGGGACTGCGTCACGTTTGCATTGCCGTCGTAGGTCTTGTCAAAGCGTGCGCCGCCCGCGAGCGCGAGATTCAGCTGCTTCGGCGTAATTCTGCCTACACCCTCTGCCGTCGCAGCGGCGAGACTGTAGTTCCCCGCGCCCGTGCCTGTAAGTGCAAGCCCTGTATAGCTCACCTTGTTTGCCGCAGCGACGTTCTTATCGTTGTATGCCGCGCCTGTGGCGGTCGCTGTGACAAGGTTCTCCTCGCCCGCAACGAGATTACCGAGTGTCGCATGGAACTTCGACGTGTCTGCGGCGGTCGTGCCGTCGTAGGTCTTGCTCTGCGCCGCAACGGTATCAACAGTCAGTTCGCGCCGCGTGATCGTGCCCGTGCCCTGCGCCGTGGTCGCAGCGAGCGTGTAGTTCCCCGCCTCCGCACCTGCGAGGGCGACACCTGTGTAGTCAATGGTGCTTGCCGCCGCGACATCCTTGCTGTTGTACGCCGCACCCGTGGCAGTCGCCTTCACGCTGTTCTCCTCGCCCGCAACGACATTATTCAGCACCGCGCCGAACTTCGACGTGTCTGCGTCGGTCGTGCCGTCGTAGGTCTTACTCTGTGCCGCGACTGTGCCGAGCGTCAGCGCACGCCGCGCGATCGTGCCTGTGCCCGTGAGCGCAGTCTTGTCCAGCGTGTAGTTGCCCGCGCCCGCCCCCGTGAGCGTCAGCCCGTTAAACGTGACGGCTTTGTCTGCGGCGGCATTCTTGTCGCTGTATGTGCCTGTAGAAGCACCGAGTTCGATGCCCGTGCCCTCGCCCGTGACAAAGCCCGTGAGGGTATAGTTCGTCCCCTTCGCGAGCGACTGCGTGACGTTTGCATTACCGTCGTAGGTCTTGTCAAAGCGCGTGCTGCCCACGAGGTCGAGGGTCAGCTGCTTCGGCGTGATTGTCCCCACGCCCCGCGCCTTTTTGATGGTATAGTTCTTCGCACCTGTGCCTGTGAGCGCGAGATTTTGGAACGTCACTTCCTTATCCCTGCCTGCGTTCTTGTCCGCATACTTGCCCGTGACGGCGCCCGCCAGTGCGACATCCGCGCCCTCGCTGCCGACAAAGCCCGTGAAACCATAGTGCTGCCCCTTCGTGAGCGTCCGCGTGGCGGTATCGCTCCCCCCGTCATAGGTCTTGTCAAAGCGCGTGCCGTTCGTAAAGTTGAGTGTCAGCTCCTTCGGCACAACCTTGTACGCGCCGCCGGTGATGTCATACTGCTCGCTGTAGGCATGATATGTGCCGACGTCTTTCCCCGCCTGCCATGTGATGCCGTCGCCGCCCGCAATCGTCGGAGCCGTGCCGTCGTAGACCTGCTCGCGGTTTGCAAGATGCTTCGTCCGGAGGAATGCCTTGAGCAGCGGCATGGTCTTGCCGTCGTAGATGCGCCACGGCGTCCTCTTGCCGCCCTCGGTGGCAACGTCACTGCCCCATCCCGCGTATGTCGCCGCCTTCTTCATATCGTCCAGACTGTGCTCTTTGACATCGGTCACTCTAGTATTTCCCATCTCTTTGCCGACGCCCTTCCGGATCAGAGCGCCGTTCCCATCCGTTACACTGCCCTCCTTCCATACGGCATAGCTGACCGTGTCATCCTTCAAAAGTCCCACAACGCCGCCGACTTGCGAATCCGTCTGTCCCGCTCGTTGCTCCACGTCTCCCGTCTGCACGGCGTTCCGAACGCTGCTCGACGCTACCGATCCCGCAATGCCGCCGACATTCCCGTTCCCTGTGACCGCCCCCGTATTCCATGCATTCTGAAGGGTACTGTTGTCTAGCGCTCCCGCAATGCCGCCGACAATCTTTTTCCCTTCGACCGTGCCCTCATTGTAGGCATTCTCAAGGGTACTTTCGTATAGCGTTCCCGCAATGCCGCCGAGGAACTCAGCATTTCCTAAGACCTTGCCCGCATTCCGGACGTTCTGAACGGTGCTGTGGTTAGACACATATCCCACAATGCCGCCGACAGTCTTGTTCCCTTCGACCGTGCCCTCATTGTAGGCGTTCTCAAGGGTACTTTGGGCTAGCGTTCCCGCAATGCCGCCGACCGTGAATTTGCTATTGTCTCCATGAACCTCACCGCTGAAGGAGACGTTCCGTATGGCAGACTCTTCTGCATATCCCACAATGCCGCCGACCCTTTCCGTTCCCGACACGGAGGCACCCTTCAGGGAGACATTCTCGATGTGCGCGTGCTGGATGAATGCGAACATCCCGCGAGAAAACTCCCCGGGAGGATCGTCCAGTGGGTTAATGGTCAGCCCCGTGATCGTGTGCCCTACGCCGTCAAATCGTCCCCGAAAGCTCATGGTCATATCGCCAATCGGCTGAAAGCCCTCGGTCCAGTTCTTTGTCTCGTTCGCCGCGATGTCATCCGCGAGCATATATCTGCCATCCAACTTCGCATTCATATTCTGCAGCTCGTAGACGTCATGCACGCGCATATAGTCATAGTCCGTATGCGCCGTGCCACTGAGGTTCGTTACCACCCATGTGCGCGATGTTGCAGATTTTGAGTTGTTCGCATTCGCATAGTCGGAAACTGTCTTCGATGAAGTTACGCCGTTTACGGTAAAGTTCCGCGACGTGGTATTGACGACATCGTAGCCGATGTGCGGGGTCTCCTCGCTGCGGATGGTGACCGCGCTGCCCGTGAGCGCCGTGCCGTTTGCGTCCGTTACAGCATCCGTATTGAGGACTTTGACGTTCTTGCCCTCGATGTAGAGTTTGCTTGCCTTTACCGTGCCGAGATTCAGCACGTCGCCCGTCTGCGCGGTGGCGGAGAGCGGACTCGTGCCGTTTGTCTTGAATGTGTTCGTCGCTGCGGCAATGTCAGCGGGATTCGCCGTCGAGAGGTAGAGTGCGCCCGTATTGACCTGCGATCCTGCGGCGAAGAGGATGCCGTGCGGGTTCACGAGGTAGACGTTCCTGCCGCCCTCGATTGTGCCGTAGATGTTCGACGCGCCCTCGCCCGTGACGAGGTTCAGATAGTCGCGCGTCTGATTGCCGCCGTCGAAGCGCACCTTCTCGTTCTTCTCAATGGAGAAGTCCTCCCAGCGGAGGATATTGTGCGAGCTCTTGCCCGCGATGTCCATGACCGTGCCGCTCGTGGAGATGTCCGCCTCGGTCTTGTTCGTCGCTGCGTTCGCGCCCTCGAGGGGGAGCGCATACGCTGTCTGCACGGCAAAGGGGGCGGCGACGATGCCTGCAAAGAGCGCACAGAGGATGGTGCGGCGCAGGTGCTTCGTAGATACTGTTTTCATATTGCTTCGTCCTTTCTTTTCTGTAACAATGCTTCGATTTGTGCGAGGTGCTGACGGATTTCCGCTTCGATTTCATCGGCTCTTCGCACCTCGGGCGGTGCGTTCTCCGCCGCTTCTTCCGCCTGCTTTTCTTTGACCGCTGCGGAGATGGTGCCGACTGCCTCGACCACGATGCCGACCATGACGTTCAAGAGCGTGATGGCGGTAAGAAGAATGAACACCAAAAAGTATACCCATGCATAAGAATACGTTGCCATGATCGGCCGCGCCACGGCGGTCGCCCATGACTCAAAGGTCATGACCTGGAACAGCGTGAACATGGAGCCGCCGATGTCGCCAAACAGCTCGGGGAACGCATCGCCGTACATCGTACTGCCGAAAACCGCAAAGATATAGAAGACGATGAAGAGCAGCAGAAGCGCCCACGTCATGCTGGGAATCGCCTTGAGCATGGACGATACGAGGATCTGCAGCTCGGGGAACTCGGCGAGTGCCTTGAGCAGTCGGAAGATACGGAAGGCTCGAATGACCGAAATACTGGAGGAGATGAAGACGATGGAGCTGAGGACGATGACGAAATCAAAGATGTTCCAGCCCTCTGACCAAAAACTTCGCCGATAAACGAGCAGCTTTGCGATCAACTCGACGGTAAAAATCACCAGACAGGCTTTGTCGACCGCTTCCAGAAACAAGACTTCTTCGGCGGACAGTGTTCGATTCGTCAATATGCCCAATACGGCGGCATTGAGGATGATGACAAAAGTGATGATCTTTTGCGTATGCTTCCAATGAAGCGCTTCTTCCAGTACGTTCATAATCCTCCCATTCTGCCGTTGTCGCCGGCGGCACAGACAGAAATGAAACAAAGGCGCGACACTCCTTTGTCTTATATAATCTCTTTCATTAAGACCAAAGACCTTATTTTTTCTATTTTCTCACATTTATACGAAAGGTCAAGAAAAGTTGGCACAAACGCCGAAAGTATGGCATGAACGCAAAAGCGGGAAATCCATGCTTGCAAATCTGCATGGATTTCCCTAGAATATGATGAGGAGGTCATACGATGAATATTGCTGTACTGGACGATATGCCAGACGATCTGAACCGGCTTTGCGATCTTCTCGAAAGCGTATGTGCCGAGCATACGCCGCGCCCCGTGATTCGCGCGTTCACGGACGACAAGAAGTTCCTCGCGCACATGTCCGCCGCACGCGCCGACATTGTCTTTCTCGATATCTATCTGGGGGAGCGCACGGGCATCCAGACGGCACAGATTCTGCGCTCGTTCAATATGAACTGCGCGATCATCTTCGTGACAACGAGCCGCGATCATGCAGTGGAAGCGTTCGGCGTGACGGCGGCGCACTACCTCATCAAGCCCGTGACGGAGGAGGGGGTGCGCGAGGCATTGGCGCGTACGCCTTTTTTCAAGAAGGAGCGCCCGACGATCCCGCTCACGATCGAATACACGGAGCAGCGCATACCGATCGAGCACATCCGCTATGTCGATGCCGACGGGCGTCGCTGCTCGTTTCATCTGACGGACGGCACGACGCTCTCCCCCTATATGACGCTCTCCCGCGCACGGGAGCTGCTCGATGCCATGCCGATGTTCCTTTCCTGTCACCGCAGTCTGCTGGTCAATATGGACGAGATCCATCAACTGACGCCTGAGGGCATTTTGCTCTCCGACGGCACGCTGCTGCCGATTGCCACGCGCCGCAAAAGCGAGGTCGAGCGCATCTACCGCGCCTATATGCTGAAGAAGATGCGTGCGGGATTTCTGTCATAGGAGAAGATTCATGCAGCTATCACCGATGATCGAACTCATGCAGTATCCGTTTGCCGTACCGCTGGTAACGCTGCTCTATACGGCGGTTCACATCCTGCCCGTCAATCTGACCCGTCTTTATATCTTTCGCCATTACTTGCGTTTTTCTCCGCAGCCGATCGCTGCGGCGCAGGAACTTCTCGCACGGGGGACGCTGCAAGCATTATCGTTCGCATGAATTTTCATCTTCATTCGCCTCCCTGCACGTTGATCTTCTTCGTTATATTTATCGTTTCCTCGCAGAAAACCTTAAGGAAACAGCCCCCTTCTCTTGCAACAAGAAGGGGGCTGCTGTCTGTCGGCTGCCATTTCGCTTGTTTTTGCAGCCGAATTGCGTGCTCTCAGCTGCTTTTTGTGTATCACGCTCTTTTGCTTTTCTCTTACCAGACCTTGCCGAGCATGAACCACAGGCGGTTCTTTGCCTTGGCGTCGTCGCTCGCGTTATTGGCGAGGCCGATGCGGCGCGCCCAGTCGAGGCGCAGGAAGTAGTCGCCGGGGCGGCTGTAGGTGACGCCGATGCCCCAGCCCTTGAGGGTTTCGCTGCCGTAGTTCTCGCTGTAGAGGGCGAAGCTCTGTCGCTTGCCGTCCTTTTAATACGTCGCTGCATGATAAGCAAGCAAATTGCAGAAAGTGACCGATACTTGCTGAAAAGTGATAAAGGAAACGCTGATAAAATAAGACCGCCGCATATCGAACGATGCGGCGGTCTTAGTGTCAAAAAATCTTATCGCGAAGAAGACTCTCTTCGCACAGCCATACTATTCGGCAGGCGCATCTTGCAGCGCCAGAATCTCCGCACGCGTCAAGCCGCTCGCCTTCTCGATCACCTCAAGGGGAACATTCAGCGCGAACAAAGAACGCACCATATCAAGCATCCTGCGCTGTCCCTCAGCACGTCCCTCAGCACGTCCCTCAAGGCGTCCTTCCATACGTCCCTCTTCCAGTTTCCTCTCACCAAATTTTTCCATCAGTTCACACATAGTATTCACTCCTTCTGCTTCTGCCTTAAAATAATCGACACGTTCAGCAAGTTCTTTGTAATTCATCTTCTTCGGATTCTCACAAAAGAAATCCTGCATGAGCTTCCCAAGCGGCGTGTCGTCACGGTTTGCGCCGTTGACGTAGAGGATATGCGCCCCATCATCAAACGGGCGCTGAAGCTCCTCTATGATCCGCTCCACATGATACAGCGGGAAACCTGCTCCATAGATGTCGTTCTCCGTGATGAAGATCACCCATGTTTCCGGAAGTGACGAGAAATCCTCTCCTTTTGCCAGTTCCCGCGAATCCATCATGCTGCTGTTGTAGCGTGCCCTGCGCGGAATCGCACCTTCATTGGCACGCTGAATTTCACAGTCGTAGAGTTTCCCCTCACTGTCTTCTGCCAACACATCAAAGCGCACGCCGCGACCATAGAGATTGTCCGCACTCTGCTGCGTGACAACATGCTTGACGATGAGATCATCCCGACCGAAAAAGATATGCAATAAGAGCTGCATTCCTTCGATATAGTTGTCAAAACATACGTTGAAAAACGCATCATCGATCAAGCGGAATTTCTGTATCAATGCACAATATTCTGCAGGAATATCTTTCTTGATTATTCTCACAGGTTCGCTCCCCTCCCCATACGCTTCTACTATCATAGTATGCATTGCAGTGAATATTGTCAAGACTGAAAAGGGGCTGTTGCATGAGTCAAATTCGACTTATGCAACAGCCCCTCTTTTCTCTTACCAAACCTTGCCGAGCATGAACCACAGGCGGTTCTTTGCCTTGGCGTCGTCGCTCGCGTTATTGGCGAGGCCGATGCGGCGCGCCCAGTCGAGGCGCAGGAAGTAGTCGCCGGGGCGGCTGTAGGTGACGCCGATGCCCCAGCCTTTGAGGGTTTCGCTGCCGTCTTTTCCGTCGTTGGCGTACTGCACGCGACCCATGTCGAAGTAGGTGCTGAGGACGAGGTTCGGCACGTCCGTACGGTAGGACAGCTCAATGCTGCCCAAATAGCCGTTGTCGCCCGAGGCTTCGCCCTGCGGGTAGGCGCGTACGCCGTTCGCTCCGCCGAGGTAGATTTCTTCCGAGCTGTCGAGGTTCGTTCCGGCTTTCTGCGCCTGCGCCTTGAGGCTGATGTTCCAGCGGTCGCTGATCTCGTGGCGCAGGTTGAGGTTCAGCACGGCTTTCGTGAAGCTGCCTTCCGTACCCGCACGCTTCATCTGCCGACGCGCCCAGTCAGAGTCCGCGCCGAGATGTCCGCAGTAGCCCGTGAGGTCGTAGCTCCACGAGGTGCGATATTGACGCTCTGCCCCTTTGATGCCGAGATGGAAGGTGCTGCTGTGCTTTTCAAGCTCCATGCCGATCTTCTTGTACTCGTCCTTGAGCCTGCGCCAGTCCCATCCGTAGGTGACGGCGAGCGAGCTTTGCGCCGTGCGCCAGAGCGG